>Ga0310690_10012323_pt1 | contig 10510 bp, 23 predicted proteins | sample AusTroGonzalo_MG_2_FD_207661 | JGI IMG/M metagenome (GOLD analysis project Ga0310690, IMG submission 207661) | Bovine rumen microbial communities from tropical cattle in Woodstock, Queensland, Australia - Gonzalo_04 (v2) (version 2) | ecosystem: Host-associated > Mammals > Digestive system >...
CACGGAGAGAAACGCAAAAAGACGTGGAAATCTCCATTAGTTCAGCGAAAACGTGGATATATCCACATGTGCGGTTTTTGAACAATCATAGGATTCGATCCCCCTATGCTCCACAACGAAACCCGTGGATATTTCCACGGGTTCTTTTAATGCGTGCAAACTTCGTGCAAACCTATTCCGGTTTTAGCGAGTCCAGATGTTGCAAGTATCCGGCCATTTCCCGCTTGTGCGCGTCCGAAAGTGCCTTGATATAGATCTGCTGCGGGGTCTGTAAGTTTGACCATCCGCCGATGTCCTTTATACTGGCCATAGACACGCCTTGAGTGGCCATCAGTGAGACGGCGTGCTTTCTCAAATCGTGGAAGCGGAAGTGGGGAAGACCGGATTCTTTGACTATCTTTCCGAACCATTTCGTTATCTCATCTGGACGATAGTCCACCAGCTTGCCCTTCTTTGGCATCTCGTCAATCACCCATTGTGGAAGCGGCACGTCCCGGACCGAGCTTGTCGTTTTAGGCAATTTGGTGATCCATTTCCCATCCGCATCCTTAACCATGTCTTTGTCCACATGGACGCAGTTCCCCCGGATATCCTCCGCCGTGAGTGCGGTTATTTCGCCTCTTCTAAGAGTGGCAAAGGCTGACAGGAGACAGGCCCTGTAGAGCCGTTCGTCCCATTCCTTCGCTGCGTGCAGCACCTGGACCACTTCCTCTGTCGACGGCACATAACCTTCGTATCTCTTGCCTTGCGGAAACCGGACAGACAGATCCGTCTTTGGGGCGAACATTCTCACGGACGCGGCCAGGAGTCCATAAGCGTGTAGGACCGTCTTCCGGGAGATACCTGCGGAAATATCCGACACCCACTGTTGGAGCTTCTGCGGAGTCAGCATATCCACCCGACAGGACGCTATGGGCTTGTTGGCGATGTAGAGCTTTTGCTTCGTGAGATACCCTGACACCGTGGATGGAGAGAGGACGCCCTTCCTGGCATCGATATACTGAGTGACGGCCTCGCCCACAGTGATGTGCTGCGTGGCGGTCTGGTCCGCTTTGATCGTGGCCGCTTTCAGCTGGCACTCTCTCTTTGAGTCCTCCGTCACGGAGACATATTGTTTCTTCCCGTCTATGGTGCCGAGATAGACTACGGCTCTCCACTTGCCGGATGGCAATTTCCTGGCGTTCATAATTTCCCCTTTACAATCTCTCCGAGCTGCGCTATACTATCCACGAACCAGTGACAGTGATGATTCGCCGTAGCTGGTGACGGTGTACACACAGACTGGCCACTTGACTGGCCCACCGTAGGCGGGTTCGTATACCCGCCATTTTAATTGCCCACGCACTTGCTGCAAGGATGGTCGTGCCCTGTCCGGAATGCTTCTTGAAGAGTGCCGTGCAGGATCTCTTTGGACCTGAGCAACGCGACGCAATCCCGTGCCGAATGGTATGCGTATCCATCCTTTACCCAATAAACACAATTCTTGTCCACCGGCTGATAGTTTGGCTTTACGCTGCTCCAATAATCCTCACCATTTCGGTATGCATCCTCTGCTTCTGACTGGATCTCCCTGTTCCGCTCAAGAACGCTCTTTGTCGGTGCGGTTGGAGAATAGCTGCTTTTCGTGGGAGACGGAGAGCAGCCGGCAAGCATGGTACAGACAAGTAGAAAAACAATAATGCGTTTCATAGCAGTCTCCTTGACTATTTCAGATGGTATTCTTTAGCCATTCTTTGACCTAAACATTCTGATTAGCATCCCGGATATAGAAATCACGCAAATAGCAAGGTACAAAACAACCATCCACGTCGGATATCCGTCTGTAAACATAAATACTGCGCCAACAATCATAAGAATCCATTGGGCTGTCCCACCGACAATTGGGAAAATGTTTGACAAAGCAATATATATCCCCATTATTATCAGGACCACAATGAATGAGTCTGTAAAATGGTAGGAGACTGCCAGCGGGGCAGCTAGCCCAAGCAGCCTAACAACAAGGCTTTCCGAAAGCTGTTCAATAAAATCCATCATCTTTTTACCCTCCCTATTACTTTTCCTATTAACACCATATCTGGTGTTGCCTTCATCAGTGGGTATTTCGGATTCTTGGACCTGAGACCGTCCGGAGCATATTCCTTTATAAAGCACTCCGATCCTATCCGCCAGTAACCTATCTCACCGAACATCAGCTCCGCTGCCGGTTGCACGTACACTTCGTCGCCGTCGTAGTATTCCGGCTCCATAGAATCCCCGTTCACGCCCACGGCAAATACGCCCTTTGCGTAGGGCTTGTTCTTTACCTTGATAACCTCGCCTTCCTCGCCGTCAATGTAGACGCCGGGACCGGCAGCAGCAATCTTGCCGGCGTAGTAAACGGAGTCCCTGAGCGGCATCTGGTGAACCTTTCGCCATTCCAGGTCAAGCACCAGGTCTACCATGCCCTGGCCGTCGTCGCTCAGATCGCGGTACTTTATGACCATGAGCTTCTCGTCATCAGTAAAGCTGAATGGCAATTCTGCTTCATCTTCCCAGCCCATTAAGTAGCCAGGGCTTACCTCAAGAGCGTTTGCTATCTTGGCAATCTTGTCTCGTCGCATGTTTGCTATCATTCCGTTTTCCCATTTTCGGACAGTGCTTTTCCCGACGCCGACCTTTTCTCCTAATTCTTCGAGAGTCATTCCCCTCTGCTTCCTTAGGTCTTTAATCATTTGGCCCATATTCATGGTACCACCTCCTTTCGACGGGCCTATCATAGCATGTATGTGTCTTATTTGCAACACTTTTATATTAAGGAAATCAAAAAAAGTGTCAAAAAAGACAAAAAAGTTGTTGACAGGGGTTTTGCAATATGCTATACTGGCAGTGTCTTAAAGGACACGAATGAAAGGAGTCCACATGAATAGCGACAAGTTGGATGCAGCAATGAAGGCAAAAGGCGTCTCGAAGAATGCCCTGTGCAAGAAGATGGGAATCAGCAGGAGTGCGTTTTACCGGAAGCGGCTTGGTATCACGGAGTTTACAAAGGCGGAGATTGATCAGATCGTTGATTGTCTTGGCCTTGAATCTCCGATGGGAATTTTTTTTGCAGAAAAAGTGTCCTAAACGACACGGCGAGAGGAGACACAATGAAAACACTACTGAAAGGAGTCCTAAGCATCCTGCTCTCAATCATCCTTGGCATCGCGGGCATCTGCCTGTTTGCCAACACTCGTTATCTAACGGGCTGGGCAGGAGCGATCACCACGCTGCTGACGTTGGCAGCGGTCCTCGGGACGGTATGGCTGGCCTGGTATCCGATAAGGAGGGCGAGATGATCCATTTCGGTTTTGATATCCGGATTGAATACCGGGATGGGTGGTTCGACATCTACCTGGATGACGAGCTGATCACATCAGCGAGGACCTGGGAAGACGTCCGCTGGAAACTGGATGAACTGTACGTAGCGGATTTCGACAGCGACAAGCTGAATGCGGATCCCTACGACTATGAGGAGGCTGTATGAAGCGCCACGTTACGGAATTTGGCCGCCAGATCCGGGCGAGCCTGGGGTACATCGGATGCAGCGTGCCGTGGCTGGCAGCGCAGCTTGGAATGAGCGTGAGCAGTGCGTATAGCCGGCTGGGAGATGACCAGTGGACGCTGCCGCAGCTGAAACAAATGCAGAGCATATTCAAGTGGAGAACGCTTGAGGGATAAAGGAGGATAACATGAAGACAGATTTATTGCTGCAAAGACTTGAGGACTTCCTCAACATGACGCGAGAGGCCGCCGGTGACGGTGAGACGAACGGAGTGGCCAACACAATCGAGTACATCAAGATTCTGGAAAGGTTAGGTATCTGCCGTGAATAAATGGCTTGGCGTTGGTCGCCTGACGCGAGATCCGGAAGTGCGGTACACCGCCGGCGAGAAGCCCACAGCGATAGCGAATTTCAGCATCGCGGTTGACCGCCGGTACGCAGACAAGGATACGGCAGATTTCTTCCAGGTTTCGGCATTTGGGAAAGTTGCCGAATTTTGTGAAAAGTATTTGAAGAAAGGGACAAAGGTCATCATTGATGGACGGTTGCAGCAGGACGTCTGGACGAAGAAAGACGGCACCAAAGCAGATGGCGTCAAAATCATCGCAGAATCAATCGAGTTCGCACAGAGTAAACCTAAAGAAGCTCCTGCGGAAGCCCCGGCCCCGCAGCCCGCACCAGAACCCACTCCCCGACAGGGATCTTTCCTGAACATCCCGGACGGGATGGATGACGGAGACCTTCCCTTCAACTTATGACAGTTTCGCCTGTTGATTTCATAGTCACAGTATAGGGCAGCTGCTCCACCCTGGGTTATGGGCAGTGGATGTGGCTCATAGTCCCCTCCTTTCGAACGGTCTGAGTCCGGACTGGATGGGGTAGCAGGACAGGCTCGCTGGACGGTCGGGATTGGCGTCCCCCGGGGTTCGACTCCCCGGCAGCGAAATATAACAAATTGCCGAAAGGCCGAAAGGAGAAACAAATGACAATCTACGAATTGACTGACGAGCTGCGGATGCTCCAGGCAATGCTGGAGGAAGCGGACGAGGATGACCAGGCATTGGCCGACACTCTGGAAATGGTCCAGATGGATTTTGAGGCGAAAGTTGACGGTTACTGCGCCGTAATCCGCAACATGCAGCTGGAGGCGGCAGCCATCAAGGAAGAGGAGAGACGTCTGGCCGAGCGCAGAAAGCGGTTGGAGACCAGATCCGACCGGCTGCAGGAGACGCTGCATCAGGCGATGGTGGCCACGAAACAGAAGAAGCTGGCCGGCGAGCTGTTCACCCTGTCGGTACGGGCGACGAGCAAGGTCGTCATCGACAATGTGGACGACATCCCGTTTGAGCTGCTGACCTTCAAGGATCCGGAGCCGAACAAGACCAAGATCAAGGAATACCTGAAAGAGAATGAGGCTCCGTGGGCACACATCGAACAGGGAACGTCCCTGAGCATCAAATAATCGAATCGAAGGGAGAAAAGACATGGAACTGAAATTCAGATCACTGAAAGCTGACGAAATTGACTGCCGCGTGGCGATGTGCAAGGAATCCGGGCTGAGCTTGCTCCTGTACAAAGACGCGAGAGTGGACCAGAACATCCTGGACGAGACGGTAGGGCCGATGAACTGGCAGCGCCGGCACACCAGAGACAACGCTAACTGCATCGTTTCCCTGTGGGACGAGGACAAGCAACAGTGGATTGAGAAAGAGGATACCGGCACCGAGAGCTTTACCGAGGCCGAGAAGGGCCTGGCATCCGACAGCTTTAAGCGTGCGTGCTTTAACTGGGGAATCGGAAGAGAGCTTTACACCGCTCCGTTTATCTGGATCTCCTCTGACAAGTGCAGCATCTCCAAGCGGACTAACAGCAAGGGCCAGGAGACCTGGGTATGCTTTGACCGGTTCGTGGTGGTAGGCATCGAGATCAAGGACGGCAAGATCACGTCCCTGGCAATCGCGAACGCTTCCCGGAAGATGGAGATCGTGTTCTCGATGGGCCGTCTTGAGCAGAAAGATGAACAGGTGGTCACTCCCGAGAAAAAAGATGAATACAAGGTCACTCCGGAGCAGGTGCAGGAGTTATTGAAGCTGGCACAGGAGACCGGGACCGGACTGGAACAGATGCTCAAAGCGGCACAGATCCGCAGCGAGAAAGACATCACTCCGAGCATCTACAAGCGGCTGAAAGCGGGGCTGCTGAACAAGAAGGAGAAGCAGAATGCGGCTAAGGGGGAGGCTTAAGGGATTATCCCGGGACCTGATCACCGGCAAGAGCCTGGTGACGTTTGAAGTGAACGAACTTCCGGAGGGGATATCCTCCCTTCCGGAAGACCTTGCAATAGATACGCGCGAATGGAAGAGCAGACGGAGCCTGAACGCTAATGCATATTATTGGGTCCTTGTAGGCAAGATCGCGGCGAGGCTGGGCATATCAAATTCGGAGGCGCACAACAGGCTGCTTATGCGCTACGGGGCTTTAGAATTGTTCGGGGAGCAGCTGGTATACGTTTCCCTGCCGGACACCGAGGAGGCCGAGAAGAAGGCCCTGGAAAGCGAGTATTTCCACGTTCGGCCCACGTCCCACACGAAGGGACACACCCGGTTCTGGGTGATGATAAAGGGTAGCCACGACTACAACACGGAGGAGTTCAGCCGGCTGCTGAATGGGACGATAGACGAGGCGAAAGAGTTAGGAATCGAGACCTTGCCTCCGGACGAGATCGAAAGGATGATGGCGAGTTATGCACTCAATTATTCAAACAGACGATGATAGATGCTTCCTCTGCCGGAGCGCGTATGGGACGGACTGGCATCACATTTTCGGTGGGCCGAACAGGAAGTTATCCGAAGAGGACGGGCTTAAGATCCGTGTATGCCGGTACTGCCACGAACAGATCCACGAAGGGAAGAATAGCAAGGCGCTTATGACCGCTCTGCACAAATTGGGCCAGACGAAATACGAAGCGACGCACAGCCGCGAAGAGTTTATGGAAAGATACGGACGGAATTGGTTATGACAGACTGTATCACATTATTGAAGGACAGCTTGACGAGCATATCGAAGCTGGAAGACGCGGATGCCGGGGCATTGCTTAAGGCTCTGATCAGTCATGCCAATGGCGAGGTCCCGGATCTGGAAGATGAGTCCGTTATTGTCCAGGCTCTCTATCCCCTGATCGCCGGTCAGCTTGACCGCTCCGCCGAGCTGAGAGAACGCCGTTCCAGCGCAGGAAAGAAGGGCGGAGCAAGCAAAACAGAAGCAAACGATAAGCAAACCGAAAGCAAACGTGAAGCAAACGTGAAGCAAACGGAAAGCAAACGCGAAGCACAAGAACAAGAACATATACAAGAACATAAAGAGAAAGGAGCTAAAGCTCCCAAAGAGAAAGGATTCGCACCGCCGGCAGAACCGTGGCAGGAATTTGTCGAGATGCGGAAGAAGATCAAGAAGCCGATGACCGGGAATGCCGAGACCAGAATGCTGGCCAGGCTTGAGAAACTATGCCACGGTGACGAGGAATTGGCCGGGAAGATCCTGCTGCAGAGTGTAGATCACTGCTGGCAGGATGTGTATGAACTAAAGAGCGGGCCGCCGGGGAAGACGATCACGTTCAACTTTGACCAGCGCAGCACGAACTTTGACGAACTTCTCGCGGCTAAATGCGGATATTAGGAGGATGTGCGGTGGACGATTTGATAAGCCGTAAGGCTCTCAAGAAGAAACTCTGGGACGCGATACAATCGTTGCCGGCCGTGGACACCTTTCCGTATTGGATCCCTGTCAGCGAGAGGCTGCCGGAACTGGGTGAAAATGTTCTTGTGTCTGCAATTGGACGGGAAGACTTTGTAGGTGAAACCGTTGTTGCGATTTCAAGAAGATATTTACTCAAGTTGTTTAGTCAGGATGAAGAGGGAGTGGAACTGTGGATGGCGCCGTGGCAGTATTTTAACACAGACTACAAAATTGTCGCCTGGATGCCGCTGCCGGAGCCGTACAAGGAGGGCAACAATGGATGAAGTTTTAAAGCTAATTGGAAGTATTTTTATATCCATCATCATAATTGCCATTCCAATGGTTTGCATGGCAGCATTTGTGTTTGAGTGGCCAGAGATCATACAGTTCTCATGTGCGGTTGTAACACTATGCGAATATTTCTTACTCTTGGGTGTGATTTATATCGAGGTGGGACATGAGGTTATCTTTTGAGATTGATAAACTACCGGAATATTGTTGTGAGTGTCCATGCTATGATGAATCTGGCATGTGCAATTTTACCTACGAAGATGCCGATAAGAGGCCTGCAAACTGTCCACTTAAAGAAGAACAAGAATACAAGTGGATTCCTGTAAAGGAAAGATTGCCGGAACTGAACGAAAGAGTTCTTATATCTGCAATTGAATATGGAGATTCATCAGAAAGTCAAACTGTTGTTGCGATTTCGAGCAGGTATGTATTCAGAGTGTTTAGCTGGGATAAAAATGGTGTTGAACTGAAGGTATACGACGCTGACCACAAATGGACGGAACCGTGGCAGTATTTTCACCAATCGTACAGAATAGTTGCTTGGATGCCGCTGCCGGAGCCGTACAAGGAGGAGAAGGATGAGCAGAGTACGTGAAATAAGGCTGAAATATGATTCCAACGACATAATTCCCATCCGGATACGAAATGAGGTCACGCGGACTGGCAAGCTACAGAACGATATCGCTAAGGATCTTGGGATATCTCCTGCGAGCCTATCTCGCTACATGGTTGGTGATCATTTACCCGGGATAAAACTGCTAGTCAAAATCGCGCAGTATTTTGACGTGACCACCGACTATATGTTGGGACAATCCAGTTACCGCACAAGCAGCTGGCAAGCCAACAGGGCATTAGACTATGCGTACGAAAATGGGTATAGAGATGGGCTGAACGAGGCGGCTGAAAGAATCCGTGATGTGATTGAAGAATTGAAGGAGGAGGAACATGAACCGAGTACGTGAACGGAGAGAAGAGCTGGGCCTTAAGCAGCGTGATCTGCTGGACCTGCTCCGGCAGACAGACCCGAGAATGGATATCGGGACGCTGAGCCGAATCGAGAACGGATACGTATTGCCGGCATCAGAGGACGTGCTGGCAGCCCTGGAACGCCACTTGCAAGCGTCAAGGGACGATCTTTTCGACGCAATGACAGTATTTGCCGTCCCGAACAAGAGGCCCGTAAAAGAGGCAAATACGGGGCTTGTGGCGAGTTTCCTCGGATACGGGAAACAGAACGCCGTGGGACGCGCTGAGCTGGCGTCTGCGATGGGTGTGAGTGACCGGAAGATGAGGAAGCTGATCGAGGAGGCCCGGGAGGATGGACTGGTGATATGCCACGACCAGGACGGAGGCGGGTACTATTTGGCTGACACGCGGGAAGAATTGCGCCGGCAGCTGAAACGAAATAATTCCCGCGCGATGTCGATTTTGCGGCAGCAGAAATATATCAGGGCGAGGTTGGACGCATGAATGTACAGGATGCTAAGGAGCGCGTCTGGTCGAACGCTGAGCACTACAAAGAGATGGAGGACGCGCATAACGGAGGCTTTCAGGACGGCTACAGAATCGCATGGCGGGAGGCTTATATCATGGGCTTCAAGGACGGCTTTGAGTCAAAGAAGGAGACCATCATGGACAGGCTTGAATACGAAAATCAGCAGCCAAACACAGTCGCGTTGATTAAGAGCGGGTTGTTGAAGGTATGACTGATATCCTTAAGGCAATTCTCTATGGATTGCGACAGATAAAAGAGCGAGATCCGCTCAAGAAGCCGTGTATCTTTATGAACTCCGCAGCTTATCGGAAGATAGATAAAGCCACTTCGCCATATTATTCGTTGTACAGTTGGATAGGAATGACAACCACCATCTTAGGAGCGCCGTACAAGGTTGTCGACTCGGAGGACGAAACACCCATCATTTGGGTCGGGGAAGAAGTTTATAGAGGCGATTGATTGGGGCGCAAACGGATTCTGTTACAAGGGGAAAAAACAATGAGATTATCTTTTGAGCTTGATAAACTACCGGAAAATTGTTGTGAGTGTCCATGCTATGATGCTCAATATTGCGTATGCAACCTTCTCTACGAATTTGCTGACAAAAGGCCAGCAAACTGCCCACTTAAAGAAGAACAAGAGCACGAGTGGATACCGATTAAAAGACGCCCGATGGATGAAGAGGAGAGAATGGAATGGTCCAAAAAAATGCGCCATGTCCTTTCGGATGAAGAGTCGGTCATATACACACCGTTACCGGACGCAGACGAAAGGGTCATAATATGCACGAGAGGCGGATGGATCGATGTTGATGCGTTGTGCGAGGATAATACAGGGTGTTATTTCGACAAATATGGAGATGTCGATGAAATAGTGGCCTGGATGCCGCTGCCGGAGCCGTACAAGGAGGAGAATGATGGCGATTGAATTAAAACCCTGCCCCTTCTGTGGGGCGCCGGCGGTGATGGACGATTGCGGGACACCCATATTCGGTGATACGTGTGGCCGGTGGTTTGTCAAGTGTTCGAAGGGATGTTGCTCGCAGGAGGGGCTTTGGAGTACAAAGCAGATTGCCGCGGAAAGGTGGAATTGGAGTACAAAGCAGATTGCCGCGAAAAGGTGGAACAGGAGGGTAAACAGTGCTAACGATTAACAACAACGACATCACGGACATCTACCTGTTGTCTGTGGAGGAGGCGGTAAAAATCCCGCTGTGGATTAGAGTACACAGGGACTACTGGTGGCTGCGGTCGCGGGGCGGCGGGGCTTTCGTCGGTGGCATCGGCTTAGTAGTCCCCGGCGGCTACGGCTTTGTCTACTACAAGTCATTAGCTATTCGCCCTGCTTTGAAAATCTCAAATCTTGAGTCTGCGGATCTCCAAATCGGCGAAACCGTGAATGTGCTGGGGTTGATGGCGCAGTACATCGGGGACGATAGCGTTCTGTTGAGTGAGCCGATAGGATAC
>Ga0310690_10012324_pt1 | contig 10510 bp, 9 predicted proteins | sample AusTroGonzalo_MG_2_FD_207661 | JGI IMG/M metagenome (GOLD analysis project Ga0310690, IMG submission 207661) | Bovine rumen microbial communities from tropical cattle in Woodstock, Queensland, Australia - Gonzalo_04 (v2) (version 2) | ecosystem: Host-associated > Mammals > Digestive system >...
ACGTTTTTATAATTTGGTGGAATTTCCTTTCTTGTCGGGTGCCGGATTGCATGCCGGGCATTTGTTGATTTATACGGGTATGGATGTTTTGTCGCGCTATCGCCGGCATTTGGGTTTTGATGTTCTGTTCCCGATGGGCTTTGACGCAATGGGAATTGCCGCGGAACACTATGCAACCAAAATTGGAAAACATCCCGCCGATGTAGCAAATGAATTGAAAAAGACCTATGCCGAAGTGATTGATTCCGCCGGTTGGTCGGTTGACCCGGAAACACGCGTTGCGACGTCTGACCCGGAATATATTAAGTGGACCCAGTGGATGTTTATTCAATTCTTTAAGACCGGGTTGGCGTATAAATCCGCCCTGCCCATGAATTGGTGTCCAAATTGTCGGACAACACTTACCAACGAAGAATTGGAAGATAATAAATGTCCGCGGTGCCATGGTGATATAGAAAAAAAAGAGAAATTACAGTGGAATTTGGCACTGTCCAAATATGCCGATAAATTGTTGGACGGATTGAAAGATTTGGACTTTGATGAGCGTGTAAAAAAGGACGAAATAAACCTTATTGGTAAGTCAAATGGTGCAGATGTGGATTTCCGCGTTGGCGATGATGTTATGACAATATATACAACGCGCATTGATACTATATTTGGTGTGACGTTTTGTGTTATTGCGCCCGAACATAAATTGCTGCGTAAATGGTTGGATTCTGGAAAAATTGTCAATAAAGATGAAGTGGAAAAATATATCAAAGAATCTGCGGCAAAAACCGAAATAGAACGCACAGATGCGACCAAGGAAAAATCAGGTGTAGAATTAAAGGGAATTTGCGCAGTTAATCCATTTACAAACACTGAAATTCCGGTGTTTACATCGGACTATGTTTTGGTGGATTATGCGTATGGAACGATTATGGCCGTTCCGGCGCACGATGAACGCGATTGGGATTTTGCAAAAAAGTTTGGATTGAAAATTATTCCGGTGCTTGCCGGCGGCGAATCCGACAAGGTATGGACGGGTGATGGCGAACATATCAATTCTGAATTTTTAAATGGTATGGATAAAGAAACCGCAATTGCGACCGCTATCAAATACGGAACGGAAAAAGGTTTTGCTCGCGGCACAAAAAAATATAAATTAAAAGATTGGGGCTTTTCGCGTCAAATGTATTGGGGTGAACCAATTCCAATGGTTTATTGCGAAAAATGCGGATGGCAACCAATAAACGAGAACGAATTGCCGTTGCTTCAGCCCTATATGGATGACTATAAACCAACCGATACTGGCGAAAGTCCGTTGGCACGTGCGACCGATTGGATTAAAACAATATGCCCAAAATGCGGTGGTGCGGCGCGGCGCGAAACCGATACTATGCCACAATGGGCGGGATCTTCTTGGTATTTTGTGCGCTATCTTGACCCGCGGAACGATAAAGAGTTCTGCGCGCGCGCGCAATTGGATAAATGGATGCCGGTTGATCATTATAATGGCGGTATGGAACATACGACACGCCACCTGCTCTATTCTCGGTTCTGGTATAAAGCATTGGCGGATATGGGCTATGTTCCGGGTGTGGAACCATATAAACGGCGCACAAGCAACGGTCTTATTATGGGCGCGGATGGGCAAAAAATGTCTAAATCGCGCGGAAATGTGGTGCCTTCATCTGATGTTGTTGCGCGCGTGGGCGCGGATGCATGCCGGTTGGCGATTTTGTATCTTGCGCCGTGGGAACAGAATAATATGAATTGGTCCGAAGATACTTTGCGCGGAGTTGAAAGATTCTTGCGTCGGGTCGAAGCGGCGTTTGATGGGGTGGTTGATGATGCACCGACGCTGGAACAAGAAGTTTTGATGAATCGTTTAATTGCCGATGTGACAGAAAGATTGGACGGAATGAAGTTCAACACCGCGATTTCTGCAATGATGGAATTTCTGAATGCGTTTAGTGGTGGGAAAATGCCACGGCGGGCGTATGAAATCCTTATTCAAATGCTGAATCCGTTTGCACCACATTTGACCGAAGAAATGTGGGAAAAATTGGGACACAGTGACATGTTGGTGTTCGAACCATGGCCGACATTTGACGCATCGAAATTGGTGCAAACCACAACGACATTTGCGGTGACGATAAATGGCAAACGCGTGGCCGAATTTACCGCTGATTTAAATGCAACCAATGAAGAATTGATTGCGCTGGCACGTGATGTGGCGGGTGCCAAGATAAACGGTGCCGATATAATCAAAACCATTGTCGTACCGAAAAAATTGGTGAATTTCGTGGTCAAGAAATAACAAACCGCCCAAATGGGCGGTCTTTACATGGCAAGTGCGGGATTTTTATAGTTAAACAACTCGTTTGTCATTTGTATTCGTAATGCTTCTAGTTTTTCTATTTGTTCTTGAACTGATTTGGTGCTTTCGCCTATTTTTACCGCGGCAATCGGGTCAAGGCATGCCTGGCGCAACCATTTTAATTGTTCTTCTGGGGTTTCTTCTTGGTGGTGGTGTTGGAAATTTTCAACCGCCCATTTTGCACGTAACGTTTTATTTATGTTTATTTGATGCCTTATTGCGCACATAATTTTGTGATTTGGGTGCGGAATATGGTCTAAAAAATGCTTTAATTCTGTTGGACCATATGTGGCAGAAATCGCGGTCAGTAATACTTGTTCACTAGGATTTTTCATTTTTGGGGATTTTAAAATCTGGATACCGTGTTCCTTGACCGCGGCCAATTTTACCCTTTCGCACAGTGGATTTGGTAAATAATTAATTCCGTCCAGACCATATTTTGTTATGTGGATGATTTGTTCTTTAATTGTTGGTTTTTTGCGTTTTTTGATAAGTTCGGGACTTTCGGTAGAACAGCGCAACGCCAATTCCCACTGTTTATTGGTTGGATGCGCAAGGTCTTTTATTGCCTGTCCTGCGGTTGTAAGTGCCGCGGTAATAACTTCATTGGATGGGTTGTGTAAAAGCCCCAAATATGACCCATAGGTATCTTGGCGTAATGTGGCTATTTTAACAAAATCTGGGATTTCGTTTTCTGGGAGAATATCAAGAAAGTAAGGAAATACGGATGAACCGATATATTTAATGCAAAATAACATAAATTCGGGGGTGCATTCTTCCTTGGAAACCAATCCGTTCCAAAGACGGTAATCATGCCATTCACTCAATCTGTTAAGGCATAGTAGCCGTCGGCCCATTTTGTACCGCCAATAAGCCAAATCATACTTTGGCTCAATTGATTTGCGAATTTCGTGTACAATAGTGTCCATATTCAAACTATGAAATCTTTTCCAATCTGCGCCGCGTTCTTGCACAATCAATCAGAATTTATCACTAGCGTGATTTCTCGCGGTTCAAAATCGCGTTTGTAAAAATCATACCGCACGGATAAATCCCTGCGCGACTTCCGTCACGAAGGTTTGTTTTTTGGGTTAATTGGTATCGGGCTAATTCCTGGGAATCATAAATGTGATATACGAATTGGTTTAGTGGCGAGACAAATCCATTTGGTATATAGTCCGGTTCATTGTCTGAATAATAATAGTGTGTCAATAAATCTTCGTAATCCCACATATTGTTAACGCGACGCATCAGGTTATCTGTGGCAAAGTCTTTGTTCAATCCGCACCCCCATATATCAATCATAGAAACCATTTTATCATCATCAAATGGTTCCGCAAATGCCAAATGCAACACAGATATTGTTTTAAAAGCCTTGGGAACAGTGATTCTGTCTTGCAGATATGGTGAATCGTGGCACGCATATACATCGCCATATTTTAATAATGATTTTACAAGATTGGTGTTTTCAATTTCTTTTTCCTGTTTGGTTACTGGAACAGCATTTGTCATTTTGCGTATAAACTCCAGACTTGTTGTGGATACAGCAGGTTTGTATGTAAATAGTAATTTGCTCATATTATTATCCTTGTTTATGAAATCTTTGCGATTCTGCGGCGACGTTTTTCGCAATCGTCAAATGGACTTTCAAGGAAAGCCTGTGCGCAAAGGAACGCCATTTCAATATCTATGTCGTCCGCACCCAATGCCAAAACATTTATATCATCGTGAAATCTATCGTCGCGTGCCTGGTCCGGTCTATCACAGCGCGATGCACGAATATGGCGAAAACGATTCGCGGCAATTTGTACCCCGGCACCCGTGCCACAGACCAATATCCCACGTGTTTCCGGTTCATCCAGCATTGCGTCCGCCAATGTTTTTGCAACGTCCGGAAAATCAACCGGTGTATTCAAATCGTCGGTCCCCAGGTTCACCATATTATACCCCAGTGCACTTAACATTTCGATTAAATACAATTTCAACCCTACCCCGCGATGGTCGGCGGCGATAAAGACTTTTTCGATTGTTTTATTCATGTTTTTTATCCTTGCGTTTTGCCAATTTACATTCCAGACCCGTATTGGCGGTTATGTTCAATGTTCGGTATGACAGCACCCCCGTCATCTGGGCGTGGGAAAATACATTTGCAATTTCGACCGTTGCCGGTCCGTCCAATGTTCCGTGCAGAAATAAATTGTCGGCAATAATTTTACCCTGGACCGTGCCCCCGCGGCCAATAACAACCGTTTCGGCAACAATGTCGCCAACGACATGGCCGTGAATTTGAACACTGTGGTCGGTTTTAATATCGCCGGTCAATTTGCATCCCGCGCCGATAATGGTCGGAGAAGTCTTTTCATCTGCGTTTGTAAATGCCAACATTTTTCTTTCCTTTCTATTCTTTTACGAATTTTTCTGGGTCAAATGGATTGCCTTTGTACCGAATTTCGTAATGCAAGTGCGGCCCCGTTGAACGACCCGAAGATCCGCCAAGTCCCACAATTGTGCCCGGGCGTACCCAGTCACCACGTGACACCGTTATCTTTGACAGGTGTGCGTACAATGTTGTGAATCCCAATCCGTGGTCAATTTCAACGGTGGTACCATATCCAACGCGTTCACCTGCCGATATAACACGTCCCGGGGCCACCGCCATTAATTCTGTGCCGATTTTTCCAGCGAAGTCAATTCCGCGATGGAATTTTGGACTGCCCGTAAATGGATCTTGGCGGGTGCCATATTTAGATGTGACACGGACACTTTTTACCGGTGCGCCCAACGGCAAAATGCGGCGCAATTTGTTAAGCCCGTTCCACAGCGTGATGTCGTTGGCCAATTTTTGATATTTTTCATCTAATTCTTTATCTATTTCCAGTGGATTAAATGCCGCACCAACCAATTGATTTGAATATTTGTTTGCATGTTTGACTAATTCGCCCTCGCCCAAACCAAGTACGGCCAATGTTCCATTTATTTGTTTTAATTCTGCGCGTAATTCTGCGGTTTTTTCACCCGCCAATTTTGATACAGAATTAATGATTTTTGTGTCTGCTTCGACCACTTTGGATACGGTTTCAAGAATTTCAATATCGCGTTTTTTTATTTCTATATTTTCTGCGCGTGTCAATTCATATTCAATTGCCAAATCTGATATTTTATTGTATTCCGGGGCATAATCTGCGTCGGTGAACATTTCGGTTACGCGGGTTTTCAAGAAATCCAATTCACCCCATGTTTTAAGGCGTTCGTTTATTAAATCTTCCTTTTGCGCATCGGTAAGTTTTTTGTCTTTTAATAATTTGTCGTCGATAACATTTATATTTTTGGTTAATTCATTATATTTCCCAAGGTAATTCTGTAAATCTATCATATGTGTGGCATATTTTTCACGCATTTGCTCTAATTGTTGTGTGCGGTTTTGCAGCATTGGACGGTGGTATACAAACACATATGTTGACCAAGACGCCCATATAATCAACCCGGCCTTGGCACAGAATTTTGTGAAACGCCAAAAACTGCTTTGATTAAAAGTGTAAACATTGCCACGTGGGGTATCCATAACCGTAAATTCGCGCGGTGGGAAAATACGTACAATTACGCGCCATACGGCCCGAAAAGGCGATGTTATAAACGCCCAAAGGGATGTAAAATATCGTGTTATAAAGTTTATCATAACGGCATAAGCATAGTAGAATAATCCGCAATAGTCAAGTAATCACCATTCATATCGATTTCTTGGTTCGCCCATTGAATATCGTGGCAACCGATTTGCCGTTGCGCAGAATTTCCATGTTATTCATATCTAATCCTTGGAAAATTTTGGTGTGTGGTGCCCGCCCCATCCGTGCGGACAACAAAACGCGTTCCGCAAAATTTTTATTACTGAATAACGGCAATATGCAAAGATCGCCACAATGTTTTGTTATTTCGGATAAAACGATGCCTGTCTTGGTGCTGTCCAGTATTATGGCGAACATTCCGCCCGGTTTTACGCGTGCAATACATTTGCGCGTCCATTGTAATAAATCTGCGTTATGGTGTGCATTATGTGTGGCCGGGGTGCCGTTAAAGTATGGTGGGTTGGTAATTACTAAATCAAATGTTTTGTCGGTACGCCACGCCATAATGTCGTAGTTTATAAATTCTGCGGTTTGGTTGTTTAATACAAAATTTTCCCGCGCGGCGTCCAACATATCATTTGAAATATCAATTGCGGTCATTTTAATATTTGGTATTCGTGCCATTAAACAAAGTGCCACGGCACCGGTACCCGTACCCACGTCCAGAACCGTTTTTGGTGTGTCATCAATGAACGCCGCCAACCATACTGCGTCGGATGTTGGGTTATATATTCCGCGCCGTATTTTAACACGACCACCCATTATGGTAAAAATGTCTTGTTTTTCTGACATACCTGTATAATAATTCATTAGGAAATAAAAGGCAAGTTTATGTTTGACGAAAGTTTAGTTGTGACAAGCGCAGTTAGTGCTTTTAATAATGCGGCGGTTGCGGGGCCTGCTTTTTTGTGGAATGCGGTTCTGGCATCTCCGTTGTTTATAGCGGTTTATGTTTTTGGACGTAAATTTTTAGATGGTGTTGGTCTGGGGCCGTATGTGACGGGTGCGCGTATAACGTTTTGGACGGTTATATTCACGGCGTTGTGGTGTGTGTTTATGGGTGGAAACTATGAAGTATTGCGTGACGGTGTATCTTTGTTGCCATTTGTGACGGCCGCGATTTTATTTGTGACGTCTATTTTTATCGGAATAAATACCCGGCCGGTTAAATTGCCAATTTGGTATGGGCGGGCAAACGCTTCAAATCGCAGACGTTGGTGGATAAACATTTTGTTCTTTGCAATTGCGATGGTTCCGGTTGGTTTAAGTGATACGTTGAATTGGTGGGGACCGATATTACAGATTGGTGCGGTTGTCTCTGGTCTTGTTATTGGACGTCGGTCGGGACGCCAAATGCGTGGCACCGCGTGTACATTGGGCGTTATGTTGGCGGCAACAATTGGCATTTTGATGCAGCCTGAATTATGGCGTTTTGGCCAGTTGGGAAATCTGACGCCGGTGCATTTGATTTGGGTTATGTTGGTTGGAATATTGGCGACCGCGGCATTTGCGTTGGATATTGTTAATCCGCGTGGTCGTATCCATAAAAGTGCGTATATTAAAATAAAGTGGCTTATGCGGGTTGTTAGCCTGCTTTCCGTAATATTATTTGTTTTGACCGAGGCGGTGCCGATTTTCATTGGTGCAGTTTTAATGATTTTTGTGTTGTTTGCGGTGTCTATATGGCACGCAGAATCTGTACCAGACGGATTGGAAAATCGATTAATTGCATTAACTATTATTGCATTTGGTGTATTGACTGGCTTGGTTGTTGTGACGTCTATGGGCTTGCTTTGGTATGCGGTTTTGCGTGACAAGGCAAGTCGCGGTGATGCGAAATTCTTGTTATAATTCGTTATATTTATTGAATGTAAATATTGCGGCGTATAATGTATATTTGCATAAGAAAATAACTGAAATTTTATGGTGATTGAATTATGACAAATATACATCCGACCGCAATTATTCGTGAAGGTGCCGTTATTGGCGCCGATTGCAAGATTGGCCCTTTTTGTATTGTGGGGTCAAATGTAGTTTTGGGCGAACGCGTAGAATTGGTTTCAAATGTTATTATTGATGGCAAAACGTCCATTGGTGACGATACTATTGTTTATCCGTTTGCCGTATTGGGCGTAATGAGCCAGGATTTAAAATGGCAAGATGAATCTGCTATGACCGGGTTGCGTATCGGAAAACGTTGTCGCATTCGTGAATATGTGACAATTCATTCGGGAACACCGGCGTCGGATGGAACGGTAATTGGTGATGATTGTCAAATTATGGTGAATGCGCACGTTGGGCACGATTGCAAGATCGGAAACAGTGTGGTTATGTCTAACCTGGTCCAAGTTGCCGGCCATGTCGAGGTTGAAGATTTCGCAATTTTGTCTGGTGACGTTATGGTTTTACAATTTGCGCGCATTGGTCGAAATGCCTTTGTTGGTGGTATGTCCGGTGTTGGAAATGATGTTTTGCCATATGCGATTTATGATGGACCACGGGCGGTGTATCGAACGATAAATCGTGTCGGATTGATGCGTCATGGATTTACAAACGAAGATATGCACGCAATTCATTCGGTCTATAATGCGGTATTTCGTGAGACAGAAGGAACGGTGACGGAACGTCTAAATCGTGTCCGGCGCGAGGTTAAGAATAACAAATACGCGATGGATGCGATTGATTTCATAGAAAATCGTTCAAAACGCGGAATTGGAACGTCCAACAATGCGGAATAAAAAAATCAAGATTTTCATTATTGCCGGGGAAGTTTCGGGTGATGCGTTGGCAGCACGTGTTATGAAACGTATGGCGGAACACGCTGAATTTGTTGGAATTGGTGGCGTGGCAATGATTGGGTGCGGATTAAAGTCTATATTTCCAATGTCGGATTTATCGGTTATGGGAATTACCGAGGTTTTGGCGCACGCGCGAACACTGGTGCGGCGCATAAATCAAACGGTAGACGTGATTATTACGGAAAAGCCGGATTTAGTCTTGACGGTTGATTCACCGGGTTTTGCGCGGTCCGTTATAAAAAAATTGCGTTCGTCGCGGGCTGGTCGTGAAATGATTGCATCTGGTCTGCGATTTCATCATATTGTTGCGCCCCAGGTTTGGGCCTGGCGGCCAGGGCGTGCAAAAAAATATGCGCGCACTTTTGATAAATTGTATGCGTTTTTTGATTTCGAAGTGCCCTATTTCACCAAATATGGTTTGGACACGATTGCGGTTGGGCACCCAATTGCAGAAAATATTATGGATTTGCCAAAAGCTACGAAACCGAACGAAAAAATTATCACACTGGTTCCCGGAAGTCGTATGAGTGAGGTTAGAAAGTTGATGCCGGTGTTTCGTCGGTTTGTTGAAACAATAAATTCTTGTGGATATCGGGGGTACAGATTTGCAATTCCAACCGTTGAAACAACCGCGGATTATGTTGCAAACGAAGTCAAAGATTGGCCGGTTGTCCCGGAACAAATTTCCGCAGATATGCGATATGAATTATATCAAAAAACATACGTTGCCGTGGTGGCCAGTGGTACCGTATCGGCAGAATTGGCAATGTTGCATGTGCCGGCGATTGTGACGTATAAGATGAGCCGTCTAACAACATTAATTGGGCATTTGTTGATAAATGTTAAATGGGTATCTTTGGTGAATATTTTATTAAATCGCGCGGTGTACCCGGAATTTTTGGGTGCGGATGCAACGGCGGAAAATATAATAAACGAATTTGATAGTATTATTTTGCCGGCAAACCGCAATAAAATGATTGCGGAATTGCACGTGGCGGATAATATGTGGGTTCGCCCCGAAGGCCCGGCCAGTCAAATAATTGCCGATGATATATTGAACACTATTTTGCGCTAATGCCGTCATCTCGTTGTAAAACGGAATCTCTTTGGTTCGGACGAGACTTGACGGAGTCCCGGCTTTCGCCGGGATGACGATAAAAGACGGGGCAACGCCCCGGTTTTTTAATTCAAGATACCATCTGGAACACCATCTGGAACCGTGCAATTTTCATTTTGATTATCAAACGGACATACCTGATTGGTGGCGGGGTTGACTGTTGATGTACACCAATCTTGGATAGTCGCATTGGTATTTCCAATATTATATCCTGAAACACATCCTCCGTCATTAACATGTGCAACCTCGCCACCCGGTTCTTCACGAGGTTGAACCGGTATACCAACTACACATTTTCCCGCTAAGCCATTTTTACTTCTGCGGCCACCGTTTTCCCAGCATGAACATATACCCCAGGCATTTGTGTCCACATTTAATGTATAATCTTGTGGGCACATATTTTCATGAAAATCATTAGCCGCGTTACCATACCCCATTCCAATTTCTTGCCCTAGGTAATAATCTAGACTTTGCCAACTTAAATGGCAAACAGAGTGGGTTTGCAAGCCATACCAATTATGATCAATAAACTGGGCTTCGACAAAGCGGCCGTCAACGTTGGTGCATTGGGTAATAAGGCTGTCGATAATTTGATTATAAACCTCGGTCG
>Ga0310690_10012325_pt1 | contig 10510 bp, 7 predicted proteins | sample AusTroGonzalo_MG_2_FD_207661 | JGI IMG/M metagenome (GOLD analysis project Ga0310690, IMG submission 207661) | Bovine rumen microbial communities from tropical cattle in Woodstock, Queensland, Australia - Gonzalo_04 (v2) (version 2) | ecosystem: Host-associated > Mammals > Digestive system >...
CGAAAAGGCGGATTTCATGTACGGAGACCAGAAGGCGTATCCCAGTCCCTACGACTATCCCAGTGCGGATGATTACTACGAGGCTGTCGATGACTATAACCGGTGGCTGAAAGACAAAGAGGAAGCGGACGCAATAGCCGCTGATCTGGCCTATGAAAGACACCTGGAAGAGCTGCTGAACAAGTGATTGCAGGAGGTGCCTTATGCCAAGGAAAAAGAAGGTCTCGGCAGAGCAGGAGCAAGAAAAACCAGCCCCGAAGAAGAAGGACTACATGATTGCGGTCACGGAAGATGAGTATGATGCCCATCGTGAAGAGCTCGAAAAGCTGGATAATGTGGTTATTTTTGTTGATGACGCTGATCGGGATCATTGGATGGGTGCTCAATGGCGTCTTGGTGTTGACCTGGATCCAGATATATAGAGAATCATGTCCAAAGCCACCTAAGGGGACGCAAGTCCTCTTTTTTTCGAGAACTAACTCAAGCGTAGCTTGAAATCACCGATAAAAGTTCAATCCCTGAATGCTGGGAAAGCTATTTTTTATCTGATATTCTCTTCATGTAAGAAGGAGGTGCTGACGATGACGGTTGGTGAAAGGCTGGCTGGTGCCAGAAAAGCAGCGGGATTAACACAGGAAAAGTTGGCAAATGAGATTGGTGTTTCCTTTCAGGCAATCAGCACATGGGAGCGGAACGAAAGCCTGCCGGACACGAACCACCTGATGGCCCTGTCCCGTGCGCTGCATGTTTCGCTTGATCAGCTATTTGGAGAAGAAATCCAGCGGGACTGGAAGCTGAAGTCCCATTCTTTCAGTGCGGAGCACATGTATACGTATGTGAAGGCAAAGGCGCAGGCCGAAGGACTGACGCAGACGCTGGCGGCACTGCCTCTGATGCGGGAAAAGCATAAGGGACAGCTTCGGACAGCGCGTACTACAGAAACACCTTATTCCACCCATCCTCTGACATTGGCCTGCCATGCTTTTGCCATGGGAATCGTGGACGATGATGTGCTGGCTACAGCCCTACTCCATGATGTGGTAGAGGATACGGACACCCGTCCGGAGGAACTGCCCGTCAGCGATAAGGTACGAGATGCGGTCTGCCTGCTTTCCTATAACACCTATCTGAAGAAAGGTGATGATAACGATTCTCAGAAGAAGAACGAAATCAAACCCAGCTACTATACTAATATCGGGAAAAACCCGCTGGCGGCATTGGTGAAATGCATGGATCGCTGCAACAATCTGGCTTGCATGGCGGACGGCTTTTCCCGGAAGAAGATGGCCACCTATGTGATCCAGACGGAGGAATACGTTCTTCCGCTGCTGGATGTGATCAAAGCTGTTCCCGAATACAACAACGCTTCCTGGCTGCTTCGGTACCAGATGACAACCATGTTGGAGACTTTCAAGCGGCTGCTGTGACGATCGGAAGGAGAAATGACCGATGGCATCCTATTCTGTTGACACAAGAGGTGAAATTCCAACCCTGATCCGCTGGGAATGCCCGTACATCTACACTTTCAGCCCACTGGATCCCGGTGAATGGGTTGAGAGTCCGGGAAAGGCCAGTATGTTCTGGGGCCAGGGAGATTTTGTTTGGTATGACGACATTTCCGAGGCGGAAGCGCTGAAGTACATGGAGCAGATCCGGAAGGCTGTGAAAAACAGAAAGGGAGGCTGAGAAACGATGTGGGCATGTTACATTGGAGAGATTTCAGAATCCTATCAGAAACAGTGGGAACCGCACACAGTCAGTCCCGATCAGAAGGAACCGGATGTCTATGATGTCATTGATGACAGGTGGGAGATCGGATACCGGCTGGATATGCGGGCAGCTCAGGAATGCTTCTCTGATTGCATTCAGGTTGACTGGGGCGGCTGGGCATACAAGGTTACGCCAGAGCAGATCCTGAAATACAATGAAGAGGCATCTCATCAGTATCTGATCCCAGAGGATGTCGCATACGCATTGAATCCGGACAAACAGTATGCCATTATTGACGTAGAGATTTACTGATGATAAGATAATCCCGCTGATTCCGGAAACGGATCATCAGCCAAAATGAATAACGCCTATGAAGAGTGCGCGAGAGACAAGCTCGTTGACCGCACGACAACCTGCCGCAAGGTAAGGTGCCAAAGCTTGACCGATAGGATACGAAATAGATCAGTGAGCAATCCTGTCGGAACGATGGGATTGCTTTTTTTCGCGATCACTCTTCGTGGGCTGACGAGGAGGAATCGCCCATGAAAAACAACTTCAAGAAGAACGGCAACATGCGTGTCCGCTTTGAGACACCCGAAGAGCGGACAGAAATCATCCGAATTCTGGAAGAACAGCGAGATTTCCGGATTGATGAGGATCTGAAACTGCTAACGGAAATCCATCCATATGATACCCGGACTTTTGACCTCAATCTGAAATTCAAAACTTACAATTACTGGATTCAGCCCTTTATCGGCGCAGCGATGATGTCCAGTGGGGTTCGCTTTTACTCCGCGCAGGAGTTTTTCCGGATTGCTGAACTGGACTTTAAGGTGGTGCCCCGTTATCCGGTCTTCCACGTCCCGCATAACGGCTGGGAATTCCCGGAGGATCTCATGGAATCCGTTTGTGTTCCGCAGGATCTTTTCATGAAATACCACGAAGAAATGCGGGATACTGACATCACCCGAGTCGTCCCCAGCGCTTATCGTGGCGGCGACATGTGCCATTCCTTCATGGTCAGCCGTCTGCTCTGTGACGTCGAGCGTTTTATCGGTTCGGAAGAGATCATGGAACAGTACGGCATGGGCTTCTGTTACGAAAAAGTCTACGACGGGACGGTCATCAAGCACGTGACCGAGGAACTGAAGGAGAAGACACTGAAGCATTACAGAGACCATCATGAATGGATGGACAAGATCTGTAACCGCCATCCCCGGATTCTTCTGTTTGATACACACAGCTACTCCGACAGGATCGTTCCTACAGACTTCCTGCAGAATGGCTACTCAGCACCAGACCTCTGTATCGGCACAGATGATCGTTTCACGCCTCCGGAACTGATTGAAATCGTTCAGAAGCGATTTACAGATGCTGGGTTCTCCATCGGTTTCAATTATCCCTATTCGGGCTGCTACATTCCGAATACCGTGCTGTCTGGCAAATGTAGTGCTGACATGGTGGCAATTATGCTGGAGTTTCATAAGCGGACATACTGCGATCAAAAAGGGCAGCCCATCCCGGAGAAAACGAAGGGCATTGCAGAGATTATCCGTCAGATTGTTGTGGATTGTGTTACGCTTGGTTGAGATATTTGCCAGATTTGACATATTTCTTGAAAATATTTTTCTTCTTTGTAAAGGATTTACATGCAGGAAAAATCCCTGCGAACTTGATAAATGGGCGGTTTTCGGGTATAATAAAGCTTGGTTTATCTGGAACCCGACCTGGGAGAGCAGCCTTCCTGCAGTAATGCAGTCATCGGCAGCTCTACAATGAAATAGAAACGGTGGTTGCCAAAGGGTCATCTTGGAGCATGAGCAACCCAGCGGCGCGACCGATGGGAGGTTTAGTCATGCCCTACACTGACCTGAAGTTCTTTACCAACGAGCCGGAGCGGGATCTCTACGGCCGCTTTTCATCCATTCTAAAGAGCTACACGAAGAATTTCGATGTTCTGGTCGGTTATTTTCGTACCAGTGGATTTTTTCGTCTGTACGAGGCGATGGAAGCTGTAGAGAAGATTCGCATTCTGGTTGGCTTGAATGTTGACCGCCAGACTGTCGAAATCATTGACGAGGCGAAGAAGGAACCGGTAACCATTAAATCGGCCACTGAAGCTTTCCAGGACAAGGTTGAAGCTGAGTTTGAAGAGACCGAAGTGACCTCCGAGAAAGAGAAGGCTATTCACCTTTTCATTGAGTGGCTGCGGTCCGGCAAGCTGGAAATGCGCATGTACGTTGAAGCTCCCATTCATGCGAAAGTCTACATCATGCGGAAGGATCAGGAACTGTTGCCGGATACATTTGGTAGTGTCATTACTGGCTCCAGCAACTTCTCCGAAGCAGGACTGAAAAACAATCTGGAATTTAATGTCGAACTCAAGGATGCTGCGGATGTCAAGTTTGCATTGAATAAATTTGAAGAGCTCTGGGAAAAGGGCGTCCCAATTACGGAGGCGTACATTGAAGCCATCCAGAACCGCACCTGGCTGAAAAATGACATCACACCTTATGAGCTTTATTTGAAAACCCTGTATGAGTATTTTAAGGAAGAAATTAATTCCGATAAAGAAAACTATGACTCTCTGCTCCCGCCCGGATATATGCGGCTTCAATACCAGATTGACGCAGTATTACAGGCAAAGAAGAAACTGGAATCATATAATGGAGTATTCATTTCAGACGTTGTTGGTCTTGGCAAAACTTACATCTGCGCCATGCTAGCAAATACTCTTCCACCGTCTGCATATAAGTTGGTCATTTGCCCTCCGGTTCTGGTTGATTATTGGAAGGCCGTGCTGAACGAATTTGGTGTGACTCGTTTTGAAGTTGAATCCTTGGGCAAGCTGGACAAGGTGCTTGCAAAGGGAGCAGATAAATACCAATACATTTTTGTGGATGAGGCCCATCGATTCCGTAACAGCGGAACAGAAAGCTACACGGATTTGCATCAGATCTGTCGCGGGAAGAAAGTCGTTCTGATTTCCGCTACGCCGATCAACAACTATTCCTCCGATATTGAAAACCAGATTGAACTCTTCCAGAATAAGCACAGCGGAACCATCAACGGCATCCGAAATCTGGAAGGTTTTTTCCGGGGCCTGAACTCTGAATTAGGAAAATACAAGAAAGGCACTACGGAATACAACAATCAAATGCGTGAAAATTCCGCAATCCTACGTGATCGGCTGCTCAGAGAAATCATGATCCGCCGGACTCGTACGGAAATTGAGGAATACTACAAAAAGGACATGGAGCAACAGGGACTAACATTCCCGAAGGCCGGAAACCCTGAACCGATTTTGTATGAGTTTGATGAACAGACAGACGAGGCCTTTACTCAAACCATAGAAGACATCAAGGGCTTTACATACGCCAGATACACTCCTCTGCTTTATCTGAAAGATACGAAAAAATACGCCACTCTGTTAGCTGGTCAGCATAACATGGGTGGATTCATGAAGGGCGTTCTGGTAAAACGGCTGGAGAGCAGTTTCTACGCATTTAGAAAAACTCTGGGTAGGTTTATCGAATCCTATAAGCGTTTCCTTCAGATGTATGAGACAGGCACGGTATATGTCGGAAAATATAAGAATCTGTATGATATGCTTGACAACGGAGATGATGATAAGCTTCTGTACCTGATCGAGCAGGGAGATCTCTGGAAGTTTGATACGAAAGAGTTTTCAACAAAATTCATTAGTGATATGAAGAAAGATCTGTCTCAGCTAGAAACCTGGCAGATTCTTTGGGATCAGATTAAAACTGATCCTAAGCTTACGGAACTGGAACATTGCCTGACCACAAATCCTGTGATGAAGGATCAGAAGGTCATTATCTTCACAGAATCCATGGAAACCGCTGAGTACCTGTATGAGAAGCTGAATGTGCTGTATAGCGGCAGGGCTGTCTGCTATAGTGGCCAGAGTTCCTTGGCAGCAAAGGCTGATATTGAAGACAGTTTCAATCCTAAGAACAAAGGGAAGAACAATGATAAATACGACCTGTTGATTACGACTGATGTTCTCTCCGAAGGTATCAACTTGCATCGGGCTAACGTTTTGATCAACTATGACCTTCCATGGAATCCCACTCGTATTATGCAGCGGGTCGGTCGTATTAATCGTGTTGGCACAGAGTTTGAACGGATTTATGTCTATAACTTCTTCCCTACAGCGCAAAGCAAACGTCAGCTTCCGCTTGAAGAGCGCATTCTGGAAAAGATCCAGGGATTCCATGACACTCTGGGTGAAGATATCAAGTATCTGTCTGAAGAAGAGGATGTTGGGCCAAAGAAGCTGTTTGAAGATATGAATAAGAATTTAGATGAAGAGGATGAACCAGCAAATCCTGAACTGGCGTATCTGGCAGTGATTCGTCAGATCAGAGATGAAAACGCAAAGCTGTTTGAAAAGATCAAGCGTTTGCCCAAGAAGTGCAAAGCAGGCAAACGATCAACCAAAGTGGACGAAGATCAGACGATTAGCTTCATCCGAAAAGGTGCAATGAAATCATTCTTTATGAATGATGGTACGGAATATGAGCAACTGACCTTCTTGGATGCAATTCGTTATATCGAATCAAAACCGGATGATAAGCCAATCTCTATTGGCAGTGATTATTATGATCAGTTAGCTGCAAACGAAAAAGCATTTGATCATATGATCACAGAAGCTGAAGCAGTTTCTATTGAAAAGCCGATGATCGCTGGCAATGATGCAAAGATTATCCGGATTTTGAAAGCATTAAAAAATGAACCAACGCTTACAGATGACCAAGAAGAAACAATCGATATTCTAATTGCCAGATGGGAAAATGGCGAAATTCCTGCTAAGGTCACAAAAGACGCTATGAAGAAGATGAACATGGCATCCAGTAATCTGGAACTGTATTACGAGATTGTAAAAGCTGTACCGGAGATCTATCTCCAGGAAACCAAATCTGGGAAGACCATGGTGGATGGAGAAAAGCAAGTTATTCTTAGCTGCTATCTGAAAAGTGAGGGAAGCAAATGAGCGCCGTAGTTGACAAGATTGAGGGCATCTTAACTGAAAAATACAGTGTTGACAATTATGTGGCACTAGCCAGTGAAATACTGGATGGCATAAGGTTTGTTGCTCCGAATAATCCCAGGAAGGAGTTTACAAATTTCTCCTCTCACATCGAGAGTAGCACACACGTAGGCAATTATTCAGACCCGAATGGCAAAAAGATTATTGTCATGGCTGTGGAACTGAAGCGAGAAACCTATGTAGAGAATTCGCGTAGCACACAGAGAAGTTACGCTAAGAAACTGATTGAAAGTGGAGGAGCAGATGCAGCGCTAATCGCCTTCTATACTCCGGGCGATCCTCGTTGGCGATTGTCTTTCGTGCGTCTCGATTACGAAATGAAAATCGAGAACGGAAAGCTGAAAACGGCAGAGAACATGACGCCCGCACGCAGATATTCTTTCCTAGTCGGGAAAGATGAACCTTGTCATACTGCTATAGACCGGTTCAGGGCATATCTGGAAAACTATTCGTCTACCCCAACGCTGGATGATCTTGAGAATGCATTCAGTGTTGAAGCGGTAACAAAGGAATTTTTTGATCTGTATTGCGAGAAATTCCTGCAACTTAGAGAATGCCTTGAAAATAATCAGGATTTTATTGAGGAAGCAAAACTACACAACTATACGTCCGCACAATTTGCCAAAAAGCTCATGGGGCAAATTGTGTTTCTGTATTTCCTGCAGAAGAAGGGATGGCTTGGGGTAAAAGCTTGGCCTACCATGCTGAATGCAGCTGATTATAAAAAGGCATATTTCTCCAGAGGCGCGAAATCTCGGGAGTTAATTCCGACAGTCTATACTCAAGTCGGAGAGGATGCGTATCATATCAATGCTGCAGCGATTGATCGACTTTCTGATGACGATGAAACGTTCTTGAGTACGTGTGTCAAAGGCGAGCCCTGGGGAACTGGCCCACACAATTTTATGCGCAAGCTATTTGAATTATCCGAAAAGCGGAATGCCAATTTTTTTGATGATTTCCTGGAACCACTGTTCTACGATGCTCTGAATGTGAACCGTGGGGAGCAGGGGTATGATCCGGCTTTACATTGCAGGATTCCATTCCTGTCTGGTGGTTTGTTCGAGCCTATTGACGGGTATGAATGGAAGACAAACAACTTTGCTATTCCCAATGAGTTGTTTTCAAACAAGAAAGATCATAAAGACCGTCTTGCTGATGGTATCCTGGATATTTTCGACCGTTACAACTTCACAATGAGTGAAGATGAACCGTTGGAACGCGAAGTCGCTATCGATCCAGAAATGTTGGGTAAAGTTTTCGAGAATCTGCTGGACGTCAACGATCGGAAGAGTAAGGGAGCATTCTATACACCTCGTGAGATTGTTCACTATATGTGTCAGGAAAGCTTAATCAACTACCTGACGAACACTATGCATGTTAGTGAATCTTCTATTCGCGATTTCATTCTATATGGTGACTTCATGAAGGATGAAGACGCCAGCGTTTTGAAACGAGCTGAAAAAGGAGATTCCTATGATTTGTGGGTATCCGAGGAACTCTATCAACTGAACAGTGACGGAACAATTAAATTGGATCGAATGGTAGAATTGGATAAAGCACTTCAGGATGTACGCATAGCAGATCCTGCAGTTGGTTCCGGAGCTTTTCCGCTTGGTATGCTGAATGAAATAGTAAGAGCACGACAAAACATCACGACTTACTTGGATATCTCCCAGAAAATCATTGATCCGAAAGGTGCGCCAAGAGAAATACGATATCGCCGAATCAATGATCGCAGCGCACGGAAATTGAAGTATGAAACCATTCGAAACTGTATCTTTGCTGTAGATATTGAACCATCTGCAGTTGATATTGCACAACTGCGCCTTTGGCTGGCACTGGTTATTGATGATGAAATTACACCCAATGCGGTCAGCGCATTGGATGGACATATTAATCCTTTGCCCCTTCCTAACTTGGAATGTAACATTCTATGCGGAAATAGTCTCGTAGATGAGTTCGAAGGAGTAAAGCTCGTCAATGAAAGCGATATTGTCGGTACATCTGGGAATGTTATGCAGACAAATATGTACCAAAGCGCCTTCGATATGAACTTAGAACGACTGATTGTCAAGCAAGATGAACTCTTTCGATGTGATAATACAGATCGAAAGAAAACAATACTTCAAGATATTTCCGCATTGCGTGACGAACTAATACAGTCTCAGTTAAATGGAATTAGTGATGAGCAACGTGAACGCTATGAAGCTACAAAAGCCATGGCTTCCAAGCCATTTACGCTCTGGCAGCTTGATTTCGCAAGAGTATTTAGGGAAAAAGGCGGTTTCGATATTGTAATCGGAAATCCTCCTTACATCCAACTTCAAAAGACAATTAATGACGAGACGCATGAAAAGCTTGGCGACGCATATGCTTCATTGGGTTTTGCTTCATTTGCGAAGACTGGCGATATATATTGCTTGTTTTATGAAAAAGGTTTTTCACTACTACATTCCGATGGAGCACTTGCCTTTATTACAAGTAATAAATGGATGCGAGCTGGATATGGCGAGAAGCTCAGGAGATTTTTTGCAGATAATACAAATCCGCTTATTCTTGTTGATTTTGCTAGTCAAAAAATATTTGAATCAGCAACAGTCGATGTTAATATCTTATTATTCCAGAAATCCGCCAACATTGGAAAAACCAAAGCATGTATGGTTAAAGAAAACTGCACAGGAAATTTGAGCGTTTATATCCAACAGAACGGCGCTAGCATATCTTTCCACTCATCAGAAAGTTGGGTTGTTTTAAATCCCGTTGAGCAGAGTATCAAGAAGAAAATTGAAACTCAGGGGACACCATTAAACAAGTGGAATGTATCAATTAATTACGGGATAAAAACTGGACTTAATGACGCTTTCATCGTCAACGGGGAAATAAAGGATCAGCTCATTGCAGAAGATTCAAAATCGGCTGAGATTATTCGACCGATTCTTCGCGGCAGGGATATCAAACGATATGCATACACACATGCTGATTTGTGGTTAATCGCAACATTCCCAAGTAAACATTATGACATTGAAGATTATCCTGCGGTAAAACGATTTCTGCTCTCATTCGGAATGGAACGTCTTGAGCAGAGTGGCAAGAAGCATCTTGTTGATGGTCAGGTGATTACATCTCGGAAAAAGACCAATAACAAATGGTTTGAAACACAAGACAGCATAAGCTATTGGGACGATTTTTCTAAGCCAAAAATCGTTTACCGCGAGATCAGTGATGCCATGGATGCTTGTCTGGTAGCCCCAGATGTCTACATTAACAATAAATGCTACATGATAACTGGTGAACATTTGGAGTACATCTTATCCTTCTTAAACAGCAGGTTATTCACAAAAATCGTACTTTCGCAAGCAAATATTACTGGCGGGAAAGGAGAAGGATTTTTAAGCGCCATTTCGCTCATTCCTCCTACTGATGATATTGAAAGGATAATACATGATCTTTTCATCAGGAAAGAAGAGGGACTTCCACAGTCAGACTTTGATAAGGCAGTGGAAAAGGTTTTTTGCGATCTTTATGGCCTAAACGAGGAAGAACGACACTTCATTTACAGCGAGGATAATTAGTCGTCTTCGTGATTCTCAATGTATTGAATTTCTTCTTTCTCCAGACCATACAATTGATATGCCAATCTATTGATTTCGTTTTCAACCTCTGTCGTATCACCCCCAGAATTCTTAATCGAAAGGACTTGGTCAACTAAAAGGATAAAAGGTT
>Ga0310690_10012326_pt1 | contig 10509 bp, 9 predicted proteins | sample AusTroGonzalo_MG_2_FD_207661 | JGI IMG/M metagenome (GOLD analysis project Ga0310690, IMG submission 207661) | Bovine rumen microbial communities from tropical cattle in Woodstock, Queensland, Australia - Gonzalo_04 (v2) (version 2) | ecosystem: Host-associated > Mammals > Digestive system >...
AGGGCCGGAGTCTGAAATTATCTCGCTCAATGCCAGGGTGAGAGGCTCTAGGAGCAAGTTTCAACGACCCAAATCGTATTCACTTGCCGTTCTTTTCTTCGTCGGCATAAACATATTCAATCAAGCTGTTACTTTCGAGTATTCCACAATACCAGTATTCTTCTGCCATGGGATTTCCATATTTATCCTTAGAAGTGACAACCTCTTTGGATGATTTAGCCAGTCTGCGCTCAAACTCGTTTCTCTCTTCAGGAGTCATTTCACGCTCATCTCCAAAAGACATATTTTCTTCATATGCTTCAAAATCCTCTTGTTCTTTTGGACGTATTGGTTCCGCCATCCCCCATCCAAAAGCGCCATTTTTGAGACTCCAATGATCTTCTTCATGTGAGATGTACACTGTTCCATCGCTATTAGATTGCACCGCCAACAATCATTAAAATAATTCCAAGAGCGACCATAATGCTTAAATTTTTTATTGTTCTTTGTAAACATATGTATCAAAAAATGCAAAAAGTAACCGCTGGTGTATCATTTTTTGAAAAATTTTGCACAAAAAAAGAGCAGAGAGGTTATCTCTGCCCTTGTAAGTATGAGGAATGTCTGTTAGAGTTTGAAATACTTATATCTATGATATAGCGGTTGTGCAGACTCTAAATCAAGGTATTGCAAAGTTGATTGCATCTGCTCCGGGATGTATTGATCTTCCGTGCCAACCAGAATAAAGATATCAGACTGGCTTCGGTTAAATATGAGGTTATTCAATTTAACGGACTCTCCTTGTGGAAGAAATATGAACGGAGCATCCGGTTCTTGAGATTGCTCAATGATGTAGCACAGATTCACAACCTTTGTCTGCTTATTGAGATGCAGTACGTTGACATAGTACCCTTTGCCGGAGTTATTTTGAATCTCGAAATATACTCCTTCCGGCAAGTTGTTGCATTTAAGAATCAGGTCGGATGAGTTCTGAACGAGGTTGCCATTGAATGCATTTTTTGCCATCCATCCAAAAGTGGATGCGATGCTATCCATCAATGCATCGTCATCAGAACCTCTGGTGGTTGCTCCGACAACTTGCATAGAAGGAACTCTGGAAGAACCTTTAGCGCCATTCAGAAGCTCTTGATTGACAGCGCTCAATGTGCGTGAGTTCTGATTCTTAGCATCATTGATGATAGTAAGTATACGCATCTTGCCGGTCTTGGTAGATTTATAAATGAGGTTGGAACGCGTATCTATGATGCGCAGCGTACTATTTTTATCTATACTTACGGAATCCAGACCACTCACGGCTTGGTTCTTTTTGACCGGATTCCACTGTGTTGTTTTATACTCTTTGATGGAAGCTTTACCGGTCCAATCATGGACAGTATATGGCTTTTGCGCCATGACGCTGATGCTTAAGACGCATAGCGACAAGAAGAATATTGCTTTTTTCATTTCTTTGATATTTTGCTTTTTATAAGTTCATACATCGTATAGCAGCCGAACCACAGGTCAAAGGCTACTGCTCCGAATCCAATCATTAGGATGGAAGGAGAGAAATCTATATACGCATGGTGGCGCGCGAAATAGACGCATCCTATCACCAGCAAAATATACATGATGACGAATTGTGCGATGCGAATAAACAGATTATCCAGATTGCCCAAATGGTATTTTGCAAATATATTACATATTACAAAAAACATGCATAGCAGAATTGCGATGAACCAATTGAACCAGGTGGCAGAAGAGTTGATATAATTGTCGGAAAGAACGGTCTGCAAAGCATAGGCGTGCAGTTTTACTCCAGGAATCAGTTCGTGGATGGGAGATAGATAAATATCATTAATATTATGCACATCACCGATCAGGATGATGCGATTTGTAATAAGCGATTGATCTGCCGTTTCATCCAACACTTCTTGAATAGGAATAATAGGGAATTCAATATTTTCGAACGCTATTATTTCGGTGGGCTTACATCGAGCAATGCATGTGTTGAACCGTTTGGTATTGTATAACCGAGCCAGATTTGCCGGCATTGAGAATAGCGTATCTCCAGTTGAAGTTAAAACATACGGAACAAATTCACGAATCACATCTCGTTGCGATGAGGCGTTTAGATTGACGTAACCATAGGTGATGTCGAGTGAGTCCTCATAAAACGATTGCTTATTGTGATGGTAGGTGGACGCATCTTGATCTCTCTCAAACATTCCTGCGCATACTATGTTTGGAACAGACGAAAGGGTTGATAAAAGATATGTATTATCTGCTTCCGGGATTGGGAAGAATATATCCAGACCAATTGCAGCGGGTGAATACTCTGAGATGAGGTTAATAGCATCCAAAACGTCCGCACGGCTATAGCCATCAATACTAACGATGGTTATTTCGCTGCTCAATTGATGAATCGCCTTGCTTTCTGCAACCGATTGATAGATGTCTGACATTTGGAAGTCCGTCGCTTTTTCCATAGGAGCAAAGACGGAAAGGGACATCAGATCGTATACAATAAAACGTGCGAATAGAACAGCAAGAACCGTTATTCCGAGCACGTGAATGAGATTCTTCCATTGGGAGCGACAAAACTCTAACAATGGCTTGAAGTTTATTTTGGTTTTCTTTTTCATATGCATAATTAATCAAGCATTATAAATCCAGCCCAGTAGTAGGGGGCTTCCATTTGGGAGCGGACAGTGTTCTGTGCATTGCGAAAGGCTTCGCGTTTGGATTGGTGGTTGGTAATCCAATTGCGATAGAACTCCGTCATAAGGAGTTGGGTGGCTGCATCGTTTACCGGCCAGAGTGACATGATAATGGTTTGTGCCCCAGCTTGTTTGAAAGCACGTTGCAAACCAAAGACACCTTCTCCGGTAATCTCACCCTTTCCTGTCTCACAAGCAGAGAGGACAACCAAGTCTGCATCGCGCAAGTCTAATAATGATATTTCTTTGGCAGTAAGAATACCGTCTTGAACGCCTTCCGGAAGTTCCGTACTATGTCCGCTCCATGCCGTCTGTGCTCCGGCAAAGAGTAAGCCGCAGCGATTTAGCGGATCTATGGATGGATGAGTTGGCATATTATTGTCTAATGTCAACATGCGTTGAGAGAAATAGTCTTTCTTTTGAGCAGTTGAGTCTGTCCAGAAGAAACCATGTGTAGCTATATGGAGGATATTATGATGCTTACCGCTAAGCGCTTTAAATGATTCTTCGTTGGCTTTTGTAGAGGTGAAGAGTTGAGCCCGAACCTTATTGTGTTTAAGAAGTTTATTGATATTCTCCACCTCGGTCTTAGTGCCTTTTAGGTATTTAATAGAGCCTCTATCAAGGGTATCGGACTCTATTCCTCGAGAAGCAAGAAGATCACTTGCAGTATATTTCTCGCTTTCTGCCAATAACTCATCTGCATCAACATCATATTGGATACCACCATAGAGCGTTGCAGAGGAATGTTGGGTATCCTTTTTGCGTGTCACAATCTCGCGAGTTGATGACAAACGTACGAGATTAAACATATCCGCCATGGTATGATTCTCGTCATAAGGCAGAGATTCAATGGCAAGTTGATGCAATAAACCGGATGGAGCAAAGTAGACTGTCTCGCCCTTTTTGATATACGGAAGAATCTTGCTCCACAATAATTGGGATAGTTGTTTCCCGTTACCATCATATGAATAGGTAAAACTCGTTTGGTTTTCTGTGGAAGTATTGATGAGAGATACAACTTCTTTCTCTTCGAAGAGGGGTGTCATAATAGGGTAAGAACAAGTATCTCGCAGCAACAAGGCGCAATATACAATACTATCAGATTTCAATGGAACTTTCATGAATTCAATAGCAACATGCTTGCGTTTCAAAGAAGTACGCACATTTTCATATGTAACATTCCAAAATTGTACGTTTGCGCGATATGCGGCACTATAACGCAGTATTTCTTTCTCAAGTTGTTCTGCTTGTTCTTTAAGTTTGGTAGAGTTTTCCGTTTGCTCTTCGTTATCCTGTGATCTAATGATATTTTGCTTTATTGTGGTTAACGTATGCCACTTTTTAATAAGTGTGGTGTCATTACTTTCTAGTATTGAGGTGTTTACAGATTTCGAAGAGGAAAGCAAGATCCCCTTCCTAAAAAGTTCGTTATCATATGCTAAAGAGTTCGAAAGTGATGAATTGATGGATTTATACTGAAAGGCTAGACGTGGTGCAAAGTATTCAAAAGCATCGCTCATTGTCTCTAAATACATCTCACGTTGTTTTTCGGAAAGGAAATTTATAGAGTTGATAAATAATTCCTTCTTTTTTTGTAAATATTGTCTAAAAAACTTATATGCTTTATCATATATTCCTAGAAAATAGTATAACCTACTTAGATTCATTTCCGTTGTTTTGTAACTACTATTATCTTCACCGAGTACGATCTTTCCTATTCTCAAAGCTTCCTTGTAGTATCTTTCTGCTTTAGCATATTCATATTGGTTTTTATATAAAATTGCAATATCGTTTAATAATAATACATATTTTCTAGAATTCTCTCCATATGTAGATTTGATAATATTTATAGCCGCCAAGAAAGAATGTTCGGATTTTTCCTCTTCTCCAATTATTCTATACAAATTACCTAATGATCTCAAAGTGTTTGCTACTTCTGAATGAAAATCGCCCAAAATTATCGTTTTGACGCGCAGTGCTTCTTCTAAATAATACCTTGCAGATTCATATTCTTCTTTATCCATCAATATAGTTCCTATATTGTCCATGCTGTTAGCGACGTCTAGATTCTCATCTCCATAATACTTTTTATAGATATGTAATGCTTTATCGTAATTTTTTAATGCTCTTTCAGTATCTCCTATAGCAGAGTATACCGAAGCTAATCCATTAAGAATGGGAGCCTGATTCTTATTATCTTCTCCATATTTGTTCACATTTTTTTGAAGCGCCTGTAGATAGTAATATTCTGCTTTTGACAAGTCTCCTATGCCTTGATATAATTGGGCTAAACACAGCTCATATTCATCAGCCTTTTGAATCATTGGCATGATTGATGCAATCAGAGATTCATCTAATTTAGAATAGCCTATAGCTGCATCAAAAATGGATTCTATAATATCCATATCAATAGCGATATCGACGGAGTTTTTCTCAACTAATGTCTTAAATCCTCTAAAGAAATTTAAGAAAAACTCTTTTGCTCTTACAATATTATCCATTTTATAATGAACAACACACAAGTGCCCCATTATTTCACAACAATCAAGAATCCGATCACTAAAAGTTGTTTTGATTATTTCAGCAGATTGAAGCAAGTATGTTTCAGCTATAGAATAGTTCCCTTTTTCATAGTTTATAATACCCAAATGCTCTAATGCTTTTGCATAATCGAGACATTGTTCTAAAGATAGTTGTTTCAATATTGTTGTGCCTCTTAAATAGTATGTTTCTGCGTTATCGTAATCTTCTTTTTCTTCATATATGTATCCCATGAGTATGGAAATCAATGCGTAATCTTTGTTATTTTCTCCGACTATAGGCTGCATTAATGATAAAGATAAATCAAAGTACACCAAAGCATCCTCATAGTTTTTTTGAAGAAATGCCTTTTTCCCTAAATGACTACATTCTGAAATAATATAACAGCCATATTTTAATATTTTTTCTCCATCTATCTTTTGGGCATGGGCATATCCAACAAACTCCAATGCGTTCTCAATATTTAAAGTATCTGCACAAGATGCGGAGTCTTTGTAGTACCAATCTTGTACTAAATAGAATTCTTGTTCTGCAAAGCCAAAAGAATGGTTATTGATATGCTTAATAGCACGACATAAGTAAAAATCATCAGTAGCAGCATAACAGATATTACCGACTAAAAGAACAATCAATAATAGTGCTACATTCTTATTTTTGTGATTTGATCTCATTTTCTAAAATTTCCAATTGTAAGATCAGTATAAATGCATCTGTAAAACGTATTGCTGTTGATTTTTCCAGTTCTAATTCCTTGATTAGTTGCAAATAATATAACGCTCTATGAAGATCATTATTATCGTGGTAAAAATCACTTATGTTTTTTAACTGATCAGCATAGTATAGATTAATATTATTCAAATTTGTTGCAGAATCTCTCTCTTGGATATACTTGACAAATGCTAAATATTTGTCCACATCGTCTATCTGGTAGTCTTCATCATATGTCCAATAGCGAACTTGTGCCAATTCTTCGTCAGCACAGACAAAATCACTATCATTGATACACTCGACGAGTCGCTTGAGATGCAGGTCATCATTGCCCTTCATGCATAGGCTGAAGATGAGAATAAAGAGGCAAAAAAGTAATCGTTTCATACAAGCATGATATTTAGTCTAACATAATAAACCCAGCCCAATAGTATGGTTCTTCGTATCGGGAACGGACCGTATTTTGAGCTTGCTTAAAAGCCGCCCTTTCGGACAATCGGCAATCATAGCGTATATTTTCTCTCGCTGAATTTCGGGAATAACGTCCTCCTCCGGCTGTTCGTCTATGGTATCAAAGAGCGATGGTGCTTGTTGTTTCTGCACCGTTTCGCGTTGGCAACCACTCATCGGCAGCGTGTAATTGAGACCGTCCATCTGCCATATATTCCACGAAATGATATATGCGATAGTGCGGAGCGTGGCGATGGAGAGTTTGCCTTCGGTGCCTAAGACGTCGCGGCAGAAAGCATAGTAATAATCGCAGAACGTATAGAAGAGCGATTCGCGTGCAATGAGGATGTTGTCGCCTTGCCACTCAAAACCGTAGGTGGATTTGAGCGCGCACTTGCCCCAGAAAATCCAATCAGCGGAGGTGGTTACATTCTCGCTGACTACGCGCAGTTTGCGGTCAAGCAGACCGATGCGCATTTGCAGATCTTCGATAGCGTTAGCAGAAACGGCATCATAACGGCTGACGAGATACGGTGCTTCGCCACAGGTTATCTCAAGCCGTTTGTCCCATACATAATCCTGCCACGTCTTACCTTCAGGGAAAGTTATTTTCTCGCGAACGGGTGTCCATGTATGGTCGGGATGTTCCTCGTTGAAGACGTTCTTTCGTCCGAACCACGCTTCGTCAATGAGATTGTTCTGCGCATTGCAGACCCATGCAGGAGTGAAGACTTCCGCTTTCTCACGTGTACGAAGCTCCTGTTCACGCTTGGACTTAGCCGCACGTGGACGCACCAACGTACGGTATTTGCCTGTAACGGAACTGATTTCTATTTCATCGAAGAAGCCGAATCCTTTGCCCTCGTGCTCATACATATCGGTTGCCCAATAGATATGGTGATGGTGCTCCTCGTTCTCGCCGTCCTTGAATTTCGGACGAGAGTGATCCCACAGCAGGCGCTCCAGCACCTCGTGGTCGAGTTTCAGGATTTCTTCCTCTAATATATCTATACGTTGATTGGTCATTTCTGTTCTGCACGCATTTGGCGTGCAAAGGTACTACAAATATTTGGAATACACAAGTCTTAAGAACTGAAAAATCAATTTTTTTGATTTTTTCGGTTTTAAAGGCTTGGGGTGTTCGCACAACTATGCGAACGTAGCTTCGGGGGGACCCTGCAACATATTTTTTGCATTATCTTTGTAACCCCCTGATAGTCAGAAACAAAAAAAAATGCACCACTTTTGAAAGACCCCCCGAAAGTTAGACAAAAAACTTTGGGGGGCATTTCAGTTAAGCGGACTTGGTTACTTTTTTCTCACTCCTCCGAAAACTTCACATAATGATAGCTTTTCTCATCCATCCAATACACATCCGATACACCTTCCTTTATACTATAGGTGTCTATTCTCAGCTGACCCCATAAAGGATGCGCTTTATAACGATCATAGGCCGATTTCGGAACATACCACGTGTACTGTGTACGAGCATCCGGCTCATGCAGCATAGGCGCAAGTATGGTCCAACAGAATTTAATCGTATGAGCACGATCCGTACTCTTATCTAACTTGAATGACATCAGTTGCTCAGGGTAGGGGGAGGCTATAAACACCTGCTGCAAATGTGTACATCCGGCTCCTAAGCACAAGTTCCCGTGAGAGCCAAAATTCTTTAATGAAGAAGGAAATGATATTGAGATTAAATCGTTGCCTCCACCTATTGAGAAACAATCCAAGTCTTCTATTCCTTCGTCTAATACCAGATGTCTTATTTTCCCTAAATCGGATATGGTCTCTTCCGGCTGGCGACTGATAGCAGTGCGTTCATACAATTGAGAAGCTATCTTGTCGCGTAGCGTGCGTGTGCTCCAATGCTCTGTTATCGCCATTTGCTCGTAGAACGAGCGTTTGAGCGGTTCACGAATAGGGAATAGGGCGATAAAATGGGTCCACGTCAATTGTCGTATCAGCGATGCGACAATCTCAAAGTCAGGATATTCTGTGGCGAATTGTGCACATTGTTTTGCGAAGGCAAGTGCCTCACGGATGTCCATGTTGAGATGGACTTGTTTTTTCTTTATCGCACAAGGCGGTAGATGCCGCCGGGGAGGGAGCGGACGAGGCCTTCGAGTTCGAGCATCATCAGGTCGGAAGCGACATCACTATAATTGAGTTCGGTTTCCATGACGAGTAGGTTGATGTGAATACCTTCTTCCGCTTCCTGGAGTTTGGAAAGGAGTGTTTGTTGGGATGGGGTGAGGTTGTCATAGAGACCGACCATGGTTGTTTGGACGGGCTGTGGGGTTGGGTTTTGTTTGGTCCATTGCATGGTCTCAATCAGATCATCGGCGGAAGTGATGAGATGCGCAGCTTGCGAGCGGATGAGTTGGTTGCAACCACGGGATGTTTCATCATTCGGTCGCGCGGGGAAGGTGAATAATTCGCGATTGTAGTCAACGGCCATTCGGGCGGTGATGAGACTGCCGCCTTTATCTTTGGATTCCACCACTACTACTGCATCTGCCAAACCTGCGATGATACGATTGCGTTGGACGAAATAAGGCGCCAGGGGTTCCGTACCGGAAATATGTTCGGTTAGCAGACCGCCTTGTTGTAGCGCATCGATGGCATCTTTACGATGCGGATAGGGATAAATGCGGTCCAAGCCGTGTGCAGGGATGATGATCGTAGGTATATGCTGTCTAATGGCGGTTCTATGGGCAGTTATATCGATGCCGTAGGCGCCTCCGCTGACGATGGTGACATCCCCTAAGGCGGCTTGGAGATCGCGTACGAGCGCTTCGGTCAGTTCGCGTCCTCGCTCGGTAGGACGACGTGTTCCAACGACGCTCACAATGTGACCATCGGACGGATGGACCTTTCCTTTGCTATACAGGACCAGGGGTCGGTCGGGGCATTGGCGCAGGCGGTATGGGTAGTCCTCATCGGTCAGTGTCCAGACGCGTATCCCGTGCGCATGTATCCATTCTAATTCCTGCTGTGCGCGGTCCAAACACGCCTGCATGTCCGGTTCGTCCAGATGACGCCAAGCTTCCTGAGCCGAGTGGTAGTGCTCGACGAGTTGCAGGGAGCGGCGCAAACGATTGCGGAAAAGGATACTTAACGCGATGTCGTAAAGAGGCGCTGACATAAAGCAATGAGGCTTAAACCGATGAATGCACCGATGAAATCGGCATAGAGGTCAGCCATCTCACCAGATCGTGAGAGGGTGCAGAAACGCTGCAGAATCTCCATCAAGGCGCCGTAGACCGAGACCGAAACGAGCACAAGAGCGTAGGTGGAAAGTTTGGCTGCGTGTTGGTACGCGACAGGGCTGATCCACGCGATGGACAGGAGTGCGTACATGATAGCATGGAGAACCTTATCGGAAGCAGGTATCTCTTTGGGTATCTGCGGATATTCCCAAAGACTGAGTACGGCAATACCGACCGTCAACACAACGGCCGGTATATACCATACTATTTGGTATTTATTAGTCGCGATCGGAGAGATGGATTTTTATTCCGTAACACAAATCACCGGCGTCACCCAGACCAGGCACAATGTATTTCTTCTCGTTGAGAACGGGGTCGATGGCTGCACACCAAAGTGTTACATCGGGGCTGTCGTTAAGCGATTGGCGCACACACTCCACAGCTTGCGGCGTGCCGATGGTGCAGCAGAGATGGGTGTGTTGTGGTTTACCATGACGAAGCAAGGCGTGATAAGCGACCTCCATCGACATACCGGTAGCGAGCATCGGGTCTACCAGAACAAGCGTCTTACCTACAATCGAGGGAGCAGCCATATACTCCGCTACGATTTCCAGTTGCTCTTCTCCATGCACATTGCGTCCCACACGGCGATATGCGCTCAAGAAAGCATTTTCAGCACGGTCGAAGATATTCAGGAATCCCTGATGCAAGGGCAGGCCGGCACGCAGAACAGTAGCCAATACTAATTGGTCTGTGATGGTATTGACGGTTGCTTTGTCGAGGGGCGTTTGCACTTCGGTAGGCTCGTAGTTGAGGGTTTTGCTGACCTCAATCGCCATCACTTCGCCGATGCGTTCTATATTACGACGAAAACGGAGCGGATCTTTTTGGATGTT
>Ga0310690_10012327_pt1 | contig 10508 bp, 8 predicted proteins | sample AusTroGonzalo_MG_2_FD_207661 | JGI IMG/M metagenome (GOLD analysis project Ga0310690, IMG submission 207661) | Bovine rumen microbial communities from tropical cattle in Woodstock, Queensland, Australia - Gonzalo_04 (v2) (version 2) | ecosystem: Host-associated > Mammals > Digestive system >...
CCACCCTTCCGTGGTCTGCGCTCTGGTGCGTCTGATTCGGGAACGCGGCGCGGAGGTTGTGATCGGTGACAGCCCCGGCGGACTGTATAATGCGTCCCATCTTCGAACCGTATACGAAGTCTGCGGGATGCGGAAGGCAGAGGCATCCGGTGCAAGGCTGAACGATGACTTTTCCCTGACGGAAGTCAACTATCCTGACGCCGTACGCGCGAAACAGTTTCCATATACCGCGTGGTTGGGGAAGGTCGATGCGATCATAGATCTCTGCAAACTGAAAACCCATGGGATGATGGGCATGAGCTGCGCCGTCAAGAATCTTTTCGGCGCTATTCCCGGTACACAGAAACCGGAGTTTCATTACCGCTTTCCCCGGGCGGAGGATTTTGCGGATATGCTGGTGGATCTCTATGAATACGCTGCGCCCAGGCTGTGTATCTGTGACGCGGTGATCGGCATGGAGGGAAACGGGCCGACGCAGGGCACGCCGAGGAAGATCGGATGCATCATTGCAAGCACGAACGGCCATCAGCTTGATGCCGTGGCAGCCGGGCTGATCGGTTTCGGCATTCAGGAGATCCCGACGCTCCGCGCCGCTGTGAAGCGCGGCCTTCTGCAGGAAGATCCCGGAAAAATCAAGGTTTATGAAGATCCGTCCCGCTTTGCTGTTCCGGATTTCAAAACAGTGACGGCCCAATCGAATGTGTTTTTCCGGCTGTTCGGGGACGGAAACCTCGGGAAAGCATCGGATTTCATTGCCAAAAGACTCCTGACGCCTTTTCCGAAACTTCATGCCTCCGACTGTGTCGGATGCGAAAAATGCGCACAGATCTGCCCGGCTAAGGCGATTACCATGCGTAACGGGAAACCGGGAATCAGACGGAAGGACTGCATTCACTGCTTCTGCTGTCAGGAATTCTGTCCCAAAGGCGCAATGCAGGTCGGCCGTCATTGGATCATGCGGCTGATCGGGAGATAAACGGGCGGGAAATAACGGAAAGTAAAGCGACGGAACGAAGACAATGAAGAAACGGAAACTGGCTCAATGGATTGTTAACGCGCGATATGCACTGCTGGCTGTGGCAGGTATCTGTGCTGTGCTGGCGGGGCTTTCCATCAGCAGGACGAAAATCAACTATGACCTGGCCCGGTATCTTTCTGACAGCACGATGACAAAAAAGGCGCTGAAGGTCATGGATGAGGAATTCGGCGCCACTGAACAGCTGCGCATCATGTTTGTGAATCCATCGGAGGAAGCCCTGACGGATTACACCGCGGCGGTGAACCGGCTTCCCGGCGTGCTGATCGCATCCTGCTCTCCGGACGATACGGTTCAGGACGAAGATGGGAATACTTGCCGGCTGGTATCCGTCACGCTGCAGGATGGGGACGCGACAGATATCGTGCGGCAGCTTCGAAGTATGTTCCCGGAAGCCGGCAAATATTATGTAGGCGGCGCCGCGGCCAACCAACTGGATGTGCAGCGCAGCGTGGCTGACGAGATTCCCGTGGTTATGCTCATTGCTGTGGCCGTGGTGCTTATCGTGCTTCTGATCACCTCCCATGCCTGGCTGGAACCGTTGATTCTGCTGGTTGTACTGGCTATTTCCATCGTCATCAACATGGGCACCAATTTCATATTTCCGGATGTTTCCTTCATTACCTTTGCCGTCAGCGCCATTCTGCAGCTGGCGCTGTCCATTGACTATGCCATTATGCTGCTGCACACGTTTAACGGATACCGGGACGCGGGCATGGACGCCAAAGAGGCCATGACAGAGGCGCTCACGGAATGCTTTATGCGCATTGCCTCCAGCGCCTTTACGACCATTGCCGGATTGCTGTCTCTGTTATTCATGAGCTATACCATTGGCTTTGATATCGGTATGGTTCTTTCCAAGGGGATTATTTGCAGCATGCTCGGCGTTTTCCTGCTGATGCCTGCGCTGACGATTCTGATGGAAAAGCCGCTGCTTCGCACCCGGCATAAACCGCTGAACCCCGGCGGCGACCGCCTGGCCGCCTGGATCACCCGGGCTAAAAAGCCCGTAGCGGTCCTCCTGATCCTCGCGGTTCTGGGGGGATTGTACTGCAATACCCGGAACACCTATTCCTTCTCCCACGCGGATGATGATACCGAAAGCGATTCCGCTGTCATTTCCCGGTATTTTGGTACAGCCAATCCCCTGGTATTTCTGGTTCCCGGCGGTGAAGAAGACAGCGACTATGAACTGCAGCGGACCCTGGTCGAAAAGCTGCAAGCCGTTCGCAAGCCAGACGGAGAGCCCGCAGTACCATCTGTCGCGTCCATGGTCACTACCGGCGCGGCTGCCCTGGAATACTACACGGTTGCGCAGGTGGCGGAAATGACCGGCCAAAGCGAAACGGCCATTCAGCTGTTTTTCATGATGAACGGTTTCGAGGGTTCTGCTCGCGCAGATCGCCTTCTGGCGGCTGCCGCACCGTTTGCGGAGAGCAACGAACGGATCCGGGAACTGCAGGAACAACTGGCTACGGCACGCCTTGCCTTTTTCGGCAAAACCAAAGGGCGGATCCTTGCGGAATTAAACTTTCATAATTCGGATCCTTTTGCGTCAGATCTCATGGAGGATATCCTGACTGCCGCAAAATCGGTTTACGGCGAGGATATTCTCATCACCGGTTCAGCCATGTCCACTTATGATATTTCAAATGCCTTTCACGGGGATCTGCTAAAGGTCAATCTGATTACGCTGCTGGCGATCCTCTTCATCGTCGCGATCTCCTTCCGATCCTTCCGAATGCCGCTGCTGCTTGTTTTCGTCATTGAAGGCGCCATCTGGATCACCATGGGGATTTCTTTCCTGATTCACGAATCGATCTTCTTTATATCCTATCTGATTTGCCTGTCCATTCAGATGGGCGCTACCATTGATTACGGCATTCTGCTGTGCGATCAGTACCGTTCCCTGCGGAGAAAAGGAACAGCACCGAAGGAGGCACTGGCGGAAGCCATGAAGAACGGACTTCCAACCGTCCTGACATCCGGAATTATCCTGATTGTAGCCGGCTATATTATCGGAAAGAAATGCAGTATTTATTATATCTATATCATTGGTCTGCTGGTTTCCCGGGGCGCCCTGGTCTCCACACTGCTGGTGCTGTCCCTGTTGCCCGCACTCCTGCTTCTGTGCGACCGGTGGATCATCCGACCGAAAAAGAGAAAAGCGGAGCAGTGACGATGCTATAAATCCAAGGCGGATTTGATCACTGCGATATCTTATAACACGATATCCCCCGGACGGAAACCGGGCGGCAGGGGTTCTTCCTCCACAAAGGTGAAGTCCGGATCCTCCAGGACGGGGAGAAAGGCTTCATAGGGGATGCTTTCGAACTCACAGCCGTAGCTGCTCTGTCCGAACCATCCTCCTTCCTTTGCCCGCAGGTTCAGGTCCCGGGCAAACTTGGTATGGTTGGAGCAGTCGTGGACGGCAACGGGCCACTGCTCTTCCGCCGCGGTTTTCATCAGGGACAGGGTCAGGTCCCGGCTGATGATCGGGCTCAGATAGCCCAGACGGCAGAAATACATGTTTTCTCCCAAATAGTTGGGAAGATTGTTGGCGTTCAGGTGCAGCTCGGCGCAGTTGATGAAGTCGATTCCCGTGGCCAGGATCCGGTCCTTCTTTTCCAGGAAGATCCGATAGAACTCCCGGGTCATGGGCGTTTCGATGCCGACCTGCGGGATATATCTTTTGGCGGTTTCCATGGCGCGGATCACGGAATCCGCACAGCTGGTCGCGCCCAGGTTGAAACGCAGCTCATCCAGCCCGGCCTCACCCAGGGAACGCAGCTGTTCTTCTGTTGCGCCGATGCCGTTTGTATACATATGCTGGTGGACGCCCGCCTCATGGAAGCGGCGGATGACGCCATAATACTTTTCGATTTCCATGAAGGGTTCCAGATAGACATACGCCACGCCGGTGGGCTTTTTCTGCAGGGCAAACAGCAGGGGGAGGTCTTCCTCCCGATAGCGGGCGCCGCCGATTTCCCACATACCTTCTCCGATGGGCGGGATGCTGTCCAGCATGCCATAGTCATAACAGAAAGGACAGGCGGCGTTGCAGCGGTTTGTTTTCCGGATGGCGGACAGGCCGCTGCCCAGGAGGCAGCTTCGGCAGCCGGCGGGGAAACGGCTTTCCGGGCCGACGAAGAGCGTGCAGGCCGGGAGAGACGGCATCCAGGCCATGCCTTCCGGATGATCGGGAGTGACAGCCTTCAGCCCGGGAATGGCTTTCAGCATTTCCGCCCGGCGGGTTTCCACGGCGGTTTCGATCTGCCAGAAAGCGGCGAGGGCGATTTCCTGCTGACGGCAGCCCGGTGCTTCCTCCTCCGGCAGGGAAGCAAAAAAACGGAACCAGTCCAGGGCATCCTTCTTCGAAATCCTGAAAGAACGAGTCATCGGCAGACATTCCTTTCCCAAAGATTCTTTCCTATTATACTCGCTCGTGTATTATTCTGCCAATGATAAAAAGAAGATCCTTCGCTGCGCTCAGGATGACACAGCCGGCGATGACATAGCCAGTGATGACACAGCCGGTATCGTTTATCGTTCACAAGTGTACATATGAAAGTTGACAAGTCCGGCAAAAGTATGGGAAAATAACAAAAGCGGGTTTGCCGCGAATCCGGATTGCAGACGATCCGGACTGGAGGAATTCATCGATGAAACGCAGGTTATTCATTCTGGTTCTTTGCGCAGTGCTTTGCATGGCAGCTTCCGCTTTTGCCATTGAGCTGACCTTTGCCCAGACCTGTTTTGAAAAAACATCATCCTCGACCCAGCTGTACGTGATGGGGGAGGACGGAACCCTGAAGCCTGCCCAGACGCTTCCGGCCGGGACGTACATCAAAACCAACGGCCTCAGCGCGGAAGGAAAGACCGGCGTTACCTACGGTTTTGAACAGTACGGCTATATTGACGGGTCGGTTATTACTTCCGCCACGGAAACGGTTACCCTTCCCAGCGGAACGAAGGTGACCGTCGGCGAAGCGCTGGTCCGGAGCCGCTCGGCGCTGAATCTCTGGCTCGACATGGAATACGGGGAAACTCTGGACGGGGCGACCTATACCGACGGAAGCGGAAATGAACACGAGATCGGCAATGAATCGGCCGACGGCGAGGACGACCTCGAGGACAGGGTTGCCCGGGAGGCCAAATATCAGACCGCCATGGGCAGGGCAAACAAGAACAACGGCGGATATGCCGTTACGGTCTATAAGGATGACAGGGGCAACGAGACGGAGGTGCAGGTTCTGTATATGGGCCTGGCCCGGTCCAGGATCAGCCTGGAAGGAAAGGAACAGATGGTTGAGACCTGGCGTCTTTCCTGGAACACGGAGGCGCCGGAGGACAAGGTGCTCGCGGTGATTTCGCCGAAGGATGCGAAGAATGTCCGGCTACGGGCCACGAATAACGCGAAATCCACGGTGCTGGACCGCGTCGACACCGCCCGGGTGGTTCAGGTTCTCAAAACCGACAAGAACTGGACGCTGGTGGACACCAACGATGAGCTGCTGCCGTGCGGATATATTCAGACGGCCGTGCTTACATTCTATCCGAATGAGGAGAAGGTATACAAAACCGGCGTGATCTCGATCCAGGGCAGCACGAAGGCCAACGGCAATCTTGTCAAGATCCGCGCAAAGGGAAACAGAAACGGACGCATCATCGGAGAGTTCAATCCCGGAGAGCCGCTGACCGTTTTGGAGAACGAGGAAGAAGGAGACTGGATGGAGGTCGACGTCGGCGGATACCACGCATTCATCCAGTCGGACTATGTTACCTATCGCAGCGATTCGGCGATGGCCCCTCAAACCCCTTAGAGACCCCTAAAAGGGTTAATCCGTTACGCAGAGAACATCTGCCACCGGCTGTCTGTTTGGCGCATACCTTATCAGACGGCCGGTTTTTTCATCCCGAAGGATCAGGGCGGAGGAGTATCCGCCATCCAGATTATAGACCCACTCCGTTTCGAAATTCTTCTGAAAGAAAAGATTGATCCGATACAGGGTCAGCCCCCAGGAATCCTCACGGTTCGGGACATGTAGCAGCAGATAGTTATTGCGGTTTACCCGGGCGAGAACGGTTCGCGGGTGCTGCTCCCTCGCCATGGGCCAGGCGCCTTTTTCCGGGAGCAGATCCTCCCCGTTTTCCATCATGGCACAGTTTTCAAAAAACGCCCAGGTCTGGCGGGGGGAGGTTGCCAGCACGGCTTCGTTATCCTCCCCGCGGTACAGGGTGATGCCATCGTCCGACAGGGCAAGGCCGTAGAACGGGACGCCCTCCAGATTGCGGAGGATCTCGCCGTCGGTGATGACCAGGGAGCCGAGGGTGGTAAAATAATAATCTTCCGGACTGCCCGGATAGCTTTCCGGGAGCTCCGGATACTGCCTTGTGATATAGCCGCTTGCATTTGTGGCCAGCATGGTTTCCGGGATTTCTTCGGCCAGCGTCAGCGGATTGCCAAGACTTTGCCCCCAAGGGGCGTTTGCCTTACGGATCTGTCTTGCCGGATCCCGGACCCAGATTTTTGTCAGCAGGCAAGGGACCGTGTCCAACGTGAAGGATTCGACGGAATAAATCAGCGTTTCCGATTCATGGCTTACGGAAATCCGCTTTGAAAATTCATAAGTTTCCGGCGGGAAAACGGTTAACTCATCGGCCAGAACCGCGCAGGGGAGGCAGAGAAAGGCGAGCAGAAGAGACAGAAAACGCCGCATCACAGGATTATTCCTCCCGCTTTTCCGATTCCTCTTTTTTTCGCGCCATCAACCAGGCGGCTCCGACGATGGCGAGCCCGACGAGGAACACAATATTGCCGATGACGGCAACGAGCTTTCCCGTATCGGTATGCAGATTCATCCCGATAATGCTCATTACCAGCCCGGCAATCCACAGAATGCCGCCCGGCAGAACCAACCGTCTGTTCATGATGCCTGACCTCCGTCCGCTCTGGATTCCCGTTCATTTTACCCGTTTCGGGAGCCTCCGTCAATGCGCGCGGATCGGGGTGCGCTTGTCAGCGTCTTCGGAAAAGTGTATAATGATAAAACCTACAGGCAAGTTTCGGCAGGAGGTGAGGGTTTTTGGGTAAGGAGCGGATGCTTGTCACCGGCGGGCACTCTCTGGAGGGCCAGGTCCGGGTCAGCGGCGGCAAGAATACGGCCGTCGCGGTGATTCCCGCTACCTTGCTTTGCGATGAACCCTGCACGATTGAAAACCTGCCGGATATTGAGGACGTTCACGCCCTTGCCGATATCCTTGATGAGCTTGGCGCCAAAATTGAATACGAGCCCGGGAAGATGATGCGGGTGGATCCCCGCCCGGCGGAAGGGACAACCGTTTCATACCGCAACGCCCAGCGCCTTCGCGCCAGTTATTACCTGCTCGGCGCGCTGCTGGGCCGCTGCGGCAAGGCCAAAGTTCCAACGCCCGGCGGATGCGAGATCGGGACACGCCCGGTGGATCAGCATCTGAAAGGCTTTCAGTCCATCGGCGCGGAAGCGGGGGAAATCGGCGGTATCCTGACGGCAGAATGCGACAACCTGACCGGCGGCGACGTATTCTTTGACATGGTTACCGTCGGCGCGACGGTGAATGTCATGCTCGCGGCGGTCAAGGCCAAAGGCAATACGGTTATTTACAACGCGGCCAAGGAACCGCACATCGTTGACCTTGCCAACTTCCTGAACAGCATGGGCGCACGGGTCCGCGGCGCCGGAACGGACGTTATCCGGATTCGCGGCGTACAGCGTTTGCACAGCAGCACCTATGCCGTTATTCCGGATCAGATTGAGACAGGGACTCTGATGATCGCCGCGGCTGCCACGGGCGGGGACGTAATCATCAGCGGATGCATTCCGACACATATGGACGCGCTGAGCGCGAAACTGCTTGAGATGGGCGTCAAGGTTACGGATCAGGACGACGCCATCCGGGTCCACGTCGTGGGTCCGCGGCGGGCCATCAACGTACAGACAAAAGTTTATCCCGGTTTCCCGACGGATCTTCAGCAGCCGATGAGCGCGCTCCTGACCACCGCGAAGGGAACCAGCATCGTTACGGAAACCATTTTCGAACAGCGTTTCCGCCATCTTGACGAAATCCGACGGATGGGCGCGCATGTGCGGATGATGGGGCAGACCGCCATCATTGAAGGCGTTCCGGAGCTTTACAGCGCCCCCATGACCGCCACAGACCTTCGCGCCGGGGCCGCGCTGATCATCGCGAGCCTTATGGCCCGGGGGACTTCAGAGATCTACGAGCCCGCTTATATTGACCGCGGGTATGAACACATTGAGGACAAGCTTCGTTCTCTTGGCGCGGAAATCCGGCGGGAGCCGGTTCTGTAACCGGAAGGGAGAAGTTGGATGAATAATCCGTTCGAGGTACTGGGTCTCAAGGGCTGGGCGGATCAGGAGGAGATCCGGACGGCCTATCGGGCGCTGGTCAAGCAGTGTCACCCGGATATGATTCAGGATCCTATTCTGAAGGAAGAGGCCCAGGCACGCATGGTTGCGCTGAACCTGGCCTATGAAGAGGCGCTGCGCATGGCCGCGCCGAAGCCGACGGCTCCTGCGGGACCGCAGCAAACCGTTGCGCAGACGATTCTGATGGCGGAGCGCTGCCTTTCCAGAAACGATCCGGAAGGCGCCCTGCGCCACCTGATGCGAAGCGAAAAACGGGACGGGGACTGGTATTACATGCAGGGAAAGGTCCTGATGGCGCTGGAACAATACGAAAGCGCCCATCAGTCCTTCCGGGAGGCAGTTCGCAGAAGTCCGGACAACAACGTTTACCGCAGCGGCGCACTGGCCGCCGTCGTTGCACAGCGGGAATCGGAAACGCTGCACGGGAAAGTCAAAAAAGCGGTGCGCAATATCCTGAAAAAATAATCCGCCCCCGACCATGAGCCGGAGGCGGATTGCTTTATGCTTTTTCTATTCGGCGACTTCGTCGTGCTCGGCGATTCTGAAATGCTTTCTGCCTGCCGTCAGGAACGTGAAGCCCAGGATGAACAGCAGGATGATGCTCAGGATTCCGAAACAGGGCTTGCCGGTGATTCCGTAGAACAGCTCGTAGAGCGCGGGACCGATGACACAGGCAAACTTGCCGAAGATGTCCATGAAGCCGAAGTATTCGCCGCTGCGCGCCGGGGGGATCAGCTGGCCGAAATAGCTGCGGCTCAGCGCCTGGATGCCGCCCTGCACGGTACCGACCAGGGTGGCGAGCACCCAGAAGAGAATCTGGCTGATGGAGATCGCCTTTTCCGGCGTCAGGCCGAGGCTTTCATTGAAATCCACGATGTATCCCATCAGGAAGCCGATGATGGTGATGAAGGCATACATCAGAACGGAGAAGGTGATCAGCTTCAGGGCACCGACTTTTTTGGAAAGCTTTCCGAAAAGAATACTGCAGGGCATTGCGACGACCTGGGTCACCACCAGGGCCAGGATCATCCCGATGGAGCCGAGGCCCAGGGTATCGCCGTACTTGGTGGCCATGGAGATGATCGTGTCGACGCCGTCAATATAGAAGAAATAGGCCAGAAGGAAGAACAGGATCGCCTTGTTTCTGAGGATGCTTTTAAAGGTTCCCACCGTGTTTTTCCAGGCGACCTTGCCGAGCTCCTTGGGCGGGGTGTCCACATAGGAAACCTGATGAACATTCTTCATGAAGGGGATCGAGAAGACCAGCCACCACACCGGGACAATGAGAACCGCGATGCGCATGCTCAGCTCGCTCTGGTTCATCAGGATCATGATCGCGATGGAGATCAGGAAGGGGATGGTGGAACCGCCGATGTATCCCATGGCGAACCCCCAGGTGCTGACTTCATCCATTTTTTTCGGCACGGTTACGTCCGTCAGGAAACTGTCGTAGAACATGCAGGAACCGCTGAACCCGATCCGGCTGATGACAAAGCCGATGAGCATCAGCTTCCAGCTGCCCGCGATGCCCATCAGGGCGGTAAAGACGACGCCCGTGATCATGAAGCCGAACCAGAGCTTTTTCTTCATGCCGCGGAAGTCCGCAATGGCGCCCAGATAAGGCGCGAGCACGGCCACCAGCAGGTTGGCAAAGGAAACCGCGTATCCGTAAAGATGATCCCCGACGGTGCCCTTCCCGGCGATCTGGGAATAAAGAATCGGGAAGATGGCCGCCATGATATTGGTGGCATAGATGGAATTGGCCCAGTCATAGAAGATCCAGGACCATTCGGTTTTGGTAAAACGTTTTGTCCTGCCGGACGCCAAGGAGATCACGCTCCCTCCTGTATTTCTGTTTCCGATGACTCTATTGTAATCCGCAGGCGGGTTTTGTCAATGGTTTCCTCACCTTTGGTGAACCCAGAGATTCAGCTAAACAAAAGCGCACTGCCCTGATGACAGTGCGTCGCGGAATCAGATCAGATGCCCAGAATCCGGGCAGCTTTCAGAATGCAGACCTGGGTCTTGGCGTCGGAGATTTT
>Ga0310690_10012328_pt1 | contig 10507 bp, 13 predicted proteins | sample AusTroGonzalo_MG_2_FD_207661 | JGI IMG/M metagenome (GOLD analysis project Ga0310690, IMG submission 207661) | Bovine rumen microbial communities from tropical cattle in Woodstock, Queensland, Australia - Gonzalo_04 (v2) (version 2) | ecosystem: Host-associated > Mammals > Digestive system >...
GACCAGTGCCGGTATGGGTTATCGCAGTCCGAATGCGATAGCGGACAATGCATCGGTCTTGCCGTCTAGTCGTGTGCTTTCAATCGCTGACACCATCGCTCAGGAACGGGCGGTAAATGCCGGACTGAGCACTACGTTTTATATTCCGCTGGGTAGCAAAGAGTTGCAACTCTCCTTGGAGTATTACTACACGCATTTCATGAACTCGCTCATCGTGGACTTGGATCGCGACCCGCACCAGGTGCATATATACAACCAGACGGATATCCCGGGTGCCAAATCGTTTGCCCACAGTGCGCAGATAGAAGCTTCAATAGAAGTGCTCCGCGGATGGACCTGGACGGCTGCTTTCCGTTGGACGGATGTCGAGCAGACTACGTTCAATAGCGCTTCGAACGCCTACGAACTGCGTCCGAAAGCGTTGACCAATCGTTTCAAGGGTGTTATCACTACCAGTTATCAGACGCCGCTCAAGAAATGGCAATTCGATGTCACGGCACAGTTCAACGGTATCAGCCGAATGCCCGACGGTTTCACTGCCTACGGTGATTTCTTGGGCGGATACGGTACTCCTAAACCCATCACGTGGTACCCCCAACTAATGGCGCAAGTGACCAAGTATTTCCGCACATGCAGTCTTTATGTGGGGGCGGAGAATATGACTAATTTCCGTCAATACTCCCCGATTATCGGTGCGGATGACCCTTATGGCACAAATTATGACGCTTCGATGGTGTGTGGTCCGACAACTGGTTGGAAAGTATATGTCGGTTTCCGATATGATTTAGAAAAGAAAGACTAACGCAATGAAACGAATTTTGATTTTTTTATTGGCGCTGCTACCTGTTGCGGGCGTCATGGCTAAACAGGACAAACAAGTGGTGGTTCTCTCATGCGACCTGCATTGCCAGGGTTGTTGTGACAAGATCATGAAGAATATTGCCTTTGAGAAAGGAGTCAAAGACATTGTCTGTGACCTTAAGGCCAAAACCGTCACCGTTACGTACGATGCCAACAAGACAGATGTTCCAACGCTCCTTAAAGCGTTCGAGAAAATCGGCAAACCTGCTAAAGTTGTAACAAAATCACCATAATGTGGTGATTTTTTTTGTGTATGTCGAAAATTAGTTGTACCTTTGCGCTCGAATCGTACAAATGTAAGTGATATGATATAATCTTTAATATTATGCAAGGCAATTTTACGTATTACAATCCCACCAAACTTTATTTTGGCGAAGAGTCCCTGAACAAACTCCAGGACGAGTTGGCAAACTTCGGTCAGACCGTGCTGCTCAATTACGGCAGCGGCAGCGTCAAGCGTAACGGAATCTACGACCAAGTGGTGAGTATTCTGCGTGACGGCGGCAAGACCATCGTTGAGAACCCCGGCGTGATGAGTAACCCGACCTTAGAGAAGCTGAACGAAGGTGTCCGCATCGCTCGCGAGCACCGGGTGGACTGGATTCTATCGCTTGGCGGCGGCAGCGTGTGCGACTACTCCAAAGGTGTAGCGGCGTCCGTGTTCTTTGAGGGCGATTACTGGCAGACGTTTTGGGTGGAAGGCAACCAACCGCCGAAGGACCAACGTATATTGCCTGTCGGTTGTGTTCTGACGATGGCAGGAACAGGTAGCGAGATGAATGGCGGGGCGGTTATCACGGACGCGGCGAACAATAACAAACTCGGTCATGTCTTTGACAGCCGTCTCATGCCCAAGTTCGCCATTCTCAACCCGCGTTTTACGATGACCGTACCGGTCGAGCAGATGAAAGCCGGCATATACGACATCATGAATCATATCTTCGAGCAGTATTTCTCCGATTTTGATGACAACACCACTGATTACATCTCCGAAGGACTCATGCGCAGTCTGATTGTGGCTTCACGTGCGGCAGTGAAGGATCCGCAGGACTACGAGGCACGGTCGAACATCATGTGGACGGCTACATGGGCGCTTAATACGCTGATCAAATGCGGCAAGTCCGAGGACTGGATGGTACATATGATCGGTCACTCCCTGGGCGCATGGACCCATGCACCGCACGGATATACATTGGCTTCTGTGTCGATGGCGTACTACCGTCGTGCTTTGGAGAAAGGGCTGCCGAAATTCGTGCGTTTTGCAAAGAACGTATGGGGTGTTCCGACGGAAGGTAAGTCTGACCGTGAGATGGCTGAGGCAGGTCTTGAAGCCCTGCGTAACTGGATGTTGGAGATAGGTCTGCCGCTGACCATCAGCGAGATAGGGGCCACGTCGGATATGATTGATGATATCGTTTCTACTACTGTCCTTTTCCCTGCCGGTTACCTCGACCTCACCGGAGAGGATATAAAGGCGATACTCAAAGAGAGTTTGTGATAGGATAATAATGTACATCCCCATAGGCAATCATATTGAATTGGACCGCGACCTGCGGAGCGTGCGTAAGGACGGGAAGGAAGTGCGCCTGACCGGACTTGAGTACGGTCTGTTGGAATACTTGACGCGGCACACCGATCACGTCTGCACACGCGCAGAGATAATTGATAAGGTGTGGGGGCGGCGTTTCCAATACGATACTGGCACGATAGACGTGCATATGAATGCCTTGCGCCGCAAACTCGGTTTTAGCAAAAACAGCCCGATAAAGACCATTCGTGGAGTGGGACTTATTTATTGTTCCCAAAGCGAAAAAACGACCTACACGATTGATTTGCAGGCGTTTGTCCTTAGGTGGCTGCATGGTCATGAGAACGAAATAGAGGCGCATGGACTCATACCAAACGTACATCTGACGCCATTCGTCAACGAGTTGACCATCCCCCCTGAGGTGCTGCAGCAAATGCTGGATGCGAACTTAGCTGCACTATTGCCTTCATCCCGTCCGGGCATGCTGCGTATCCTCTCCAAACTGACCATGCAGCATTTCATTTTTTCACTTGATGTCAACGGCACTATTAGCGAGCTTCGTATCCCCATAAATAAGGATTTTGAGGAGTCTTAAGAAAATTTAAGAAAATCTTAAGAAATGTTCGTGCGTTTTTTTGTACCTTTGCAGCCAAATTCAAAATTATGCGTGCAAAGGTACTTTTTTTAGCGATATTTCTGGCGTCTGCGGTATGGATGGTTGCCGAAGAGCAAGTTTTAGTCTATCAGGGTTTCTCGGGCGGAATGATGTTGCATACCGGCTATCTGTTCGGGCAGGACAAGAACGCTCCGACAACATTGGACGATCGTTCCGCCAGTCCGCAAGGCGCCACGTTTGGTATCGGAGGCGCATTGCGCGTGCATTTATGGAAACACCTACGCACGGGCTTTGAGGGGTATGTCTCGACGATGCCCGGCACGACCACTGACTGCCGGGACATCCTCAAGCCCGGTAGTTATGTCCGGATGGGCTGCGGAGGTGTGCTTGCCGACTGCTGCTGGCGGATGGAAAAGGCATGGCCGTACATCGGTGGGGCTATCGGAGGCGGATCGATAAAGGGGCTCTACATCCTTGATGGAGACGAGAACAGTTGGACGCAAGACCCCAACAGCACCTTCCACAAGCAGTCTTTCTTCTACGTCACGCCGTACGTGGGTTGCGATTACTGCATGACAAGCAAAGTGCATCTCACCTTCCGCCTGGATTGGATGTTGGCATTCCATCACAACCAGCTTACTCTTCCTACGGGACCACGTCTCTATTTCGGTTTTATGTTTTGCCATTAAATAGTAAATGATACATGAACTTCGAAGGACTTCTTCTCGGTGCAGGCGCATTCCTCTGCATCGGTTTCTTCCATCCGCTAGTCATTAAAGCGGAGTACTACTGCGGCGTCAAGTCATGGTGGGCTTTTCTTATAGTCGGTCTGATGGCGGCAGGTGGGTCTTTGTTCGTACAGAACACCTACGCCTCTGTCTTTTTAGGTATCTTTGCGTTCTCTTCCTTCTGGAGTATAGGCGAAGTGTTCAAACAGCGCGAACGGGTCAGAAAAGGCTGGTTCCCCAAGAATCCTAATAGAAAAGAATAACATATATGCCATTTTGCAAACTCTACTTTGCAAAATGAAGATTTTTTGCACTTTTTTAAATAAATCGTTTGCGATATAAAATAATTGTTGTAATTTTGCATCGTGAACGACATATCTCGTTCCTTAAATTGAAAATTTAAAAGAAACAGCAATATGAACATTTATGATTTTAAGGCTCCCACGAGCCGTGGCAAAGAGTTGGATTTTGCGCAGTTCGAAGGCAAAGTGCTGCTGATAGTAAACACAGCAAGTAAGTGCGGATTGACACCGCAATTCAAAGGTTTGGAAGAACTGAATCAGAAATACAAAGATCAGGGATTGGTCATCATCGGCTTCCCTTGTAACCAGTTTAAGGAGCAGGATCCGGGTAGCGACGGTCAGATAGAAGAATTCTGCCAACTGAACTACGGCGTGACCTTCCAGATCATGAAGAAGATAGACGTGAACGGCGAGAACGCAGACCCGATCTTCAAGTACCTCAAAGACCAGGCGCCCACGGAGGAGTATAAAGGACTCAAGGCCAAAGCCGCAAAGGCGATGTTCAAACGTATCAGCGACACGGCTAAGTCCGAAAGCGACATCCAATGGAACTTCACCAAGTTCCTTATTTCCAAGGACGGCAAGACCATCAAGCGCTTTGCGCCGGTTGCCGAACCCAAGGACTTTGAACAAGAAATAGTAAATTTATTATAATAACCTTTTTAATTAACCTTTATTCCCTCTCACTCGGCATAGAGGGTCCCCGAAAATTTTTAATTTTTGGGGAGAGCGGAGGCATAGGTTGCCCGTTCATTTAGCGGAGCGGTATGAACCAATGCACACCGATTGCCGAACGCGACATGACAAGAGAAGAAGCATTGAAAGGCCTGGCTATGGCCGGCGCAGTATGGTTTGGAAACAGTAAGCAGCATTTCGCATTCTCGGCTTACGACCGTCTGAACGGTTGGAACAAACTGGCTGACAAATGGAAAGAGGAAGCAGAGGAAGAGTGGGACGAGGCAGAAGAGGTTCTCAATCGTCTGGTTGAACTCGGCTACAAACCGGCTGAACTCCAAGAAATGATGAAAACCGTTGAGTTCCCGTTCTATGACGATCCGAAGCAGCAGATTGAGTCGGACTACGAGCCTACGGCTGCTAAACAGCTGAGCGAGTTGGCACAGGCTTTCGCGGATGACTACACCACGCAGAAACTGATCCAGAAATGGATTGACGGCGAGGAGGCTCACATGGCTTGGGAAGCACAGTACCTCGGCTACATCGAGAAACTCGGTTACGAAAACTTCTTAATAGCAATGATGTAATCTTCAAAAATTTAATTATTATGGAAGCAAAAGAACAAGTATTGAACGCGATGCGCGAAGTGGGCGCACCCGTTAACGCCGGTAAGATTGCCGAGATGACCGGTTTGGATCGTAAAGTGGTGGACAAAGCCTTTGCTGACCTCAAGAAGGAAGGCGCTATCGTTTCGCCTGTCCGCTGCAAATGGCAACCAGCTTAAGCTAAGGCTTGTGCGACATCTATTATGTATGAGCATTTGAAACTGGATAATCAACTGTGCTTCCGTCTCTATACGGCGGCACGGTTGGTTATGCAGGCATATTACCCCTATTTTGAGCCGCTTGGCATCACGTACCCGCAGTACCTAGTGCTATTGGTGCTGTGGGAGAAAGACGGTCAGCCGGTGAACGACATAGCGCACTTGCTGCACCTGGAGACGAACACCGTTACGCCGCTCCTGCAACGCATGGAGAAGCAGGGTCTCGTTACCCGCAAACGCGGCAAAGAGGATACGCGTCAGCGTATCGTCTCCTTGACGCCGCAGGGCAAGGCGCTGGAGGAGAAAGCCAAAGAGATTCCATGCAGTCTGAAGCAGAAACTATCCGACAAAATGGATGATATCAACTGTCTCATGGCCTCTATCCCTGCCCTCGACCAACTCATCGAAGGGCTGTCACAACGAACGAAAGACTAATTGTCATTTGTCATTTGTCAATTATCAATTACCCACATGTCCGCTATTCTGATAGGTTTGCTTATTCCGTTGCTGGGTACGATGCTCGGCGCGTCGTTCGTCTTCTTCATGAAGCGCGACATGCCCGAGCGTCTGCAGAAAGCCCTGCTCGGTTTCGCCTCCGGTGTGATGGTGGCGGCATCCGTCTGGTCTCTGCTTATTCCGGCGATTGAGATGCCTCAGACTACCGGCGCAATGCAAGTCATGCCTGCTGCGGTCGGTTTCCTGTTAGGTATCGGTTTTCTTCTGATTATTGATGAACTGACGCCGCACTTGCATGTAGGCAGCGACAAGCCCGAAGGACTGCGTTCGCGTTTGTCCCGTACGGCGATGTTAGCTTTGGCGGTCACCATCCACAACCTGCCCGAAGGCATGGCGGTTGGTGTGGTCTTTGCCGGCACGTCCGAAGGGCATGCGGACATCTCGCTTATGGGCGCGTTAGCGATGTCAATAGGTATTGCCATACAGAATATCCCCGAAGGAGCCATCATCTCCATGCCGATGCGCGCGGCAGGCAACAGCCGTTGGAAAGCCTTCCTCATCGGTTCATTGAGTGGGGTGGTGGAGCCGATTGGAGGACTGCTGATAATCTTGTTAGCATCCCTGTTTCTGCCGGCGATGCCCTATCTGTTGGCGTTTGCCGCAGGCGCGATGATGTATGTGGTGGTGGAAGAACTGATTCCGGAAGCCTCGTCCGGCACGCACTCAAACCTCAGCACCATAGGTTTTGCCATCGGTTTCGTCTTGATGATGGCCTTGGATGTGGTGATGGGATAACAATCATAAATGATGTTTTCAGTAGCAGACTCTATGCGGGTCTGCTATTTTTTTATCTTCTTTGCGATGAAAATTAATTCCCGTCAAAGGATTATTTTTATAAAAATATAAAAATATTTGCGTATGTCAAAAAAAAGCAGTATCTTTGCGCACTTTTTAGTTATGGCGAACAAACGAAAGATCATCAACGACCCAGTGTTCGGGTTTCTGTCTATACCGAATGATTTGATATACGACGTGCTGCAGCATCCCTACGTGCAGCGGCTTAACCGTATCCGTCAGTTAGGCTTGTCGTACCTGGTATATCCGGGAGCGATGCACAGCCGTTTCGGCCATTCGTTGGGTGCGATGCACCTGATGCAGGAGGCGATTAACTCCCTGCGGCTCAAAGGCGTGGAGATCACGGAGGAGGAGAGTACGGCGGCGCAGATAGCGATCCTGCTGCACGACATCGGGCACGGCCCGTTCTCGCATGTGCTGGAGCACACGATCGTGGACGGCGTGACGCACGAGGACATCTCCCTGCTGATGATGGAGCGTATCAACGAGGATTTGGCGGTTAGGGGTGACGGGTTACGGGTTACCGGAAAGCCGCTCGACATGGCCATCGCTATCTTCAAGAACGAATACCCGAAGCATTTTCTGCATCAGCTTATATCGAGTCAGTTGGACGTGGACCGCATGGATTATCTGTGCCGCGACAGTTTCTTTACGGGCGTGCAGGAAGGGCGCGTAGCGAGCGAGCGCTTGCTGAAGATGCTCGACGTGCGCGACGACAAACTGGTGGTGCAGATAAAGGGTATCTACTCGGTGGAGAAATTCCTGGTAGCCCGTCGATTGATGTACTGGCAGGTATATCTGCATAAGACTTCGGTAGCGGCGGAGCAGCACCTGATAAAGATTCTTTCGAGGGCGAAAGAATTAGCGCGCGGCGGAAAAGAGTTGTTCTGCGCGCCGGCTCTGCGGTATTTCCTCTATCAGCCGGTAAGCTTCGAGATGTTCTCGCCCGAGAGCGAGGCGTTGGAGCAGTACGCGCTGCTGGACGATAACGACGTGCTGTCCGCCATCAAGGCCTGGACGGTGAGCGGCGACAAGGTGCTGAGCGAGCTCAGCCTGGCGTTCATCCACCGCCGCCTGTTCCGCGGAGAGCTGCTTGAGGCACCGCTGACGGACGCGCAGAAAACAGAGCTGAACCGTCAGTATGCGGCGGCCCTGGGTATCTCGGAGAGCGAGGCGTCATACCTCTGGAGCGAGCATGTGTCCACAAGCAACACCTACTCGGAGAAAGCCGACCGGATCAACATCCTCTATTCGGACGGAACGGTGCGCGATATCGCGGACGCGAGCGAGATACTCGACTTAGAGGCCCTGACCCGGAAACCTATTAAACGGTATCTGTTTAGATATCGCATGTAAATTTGAAACCATAAATTTGAAATCATAAATGTCTTTGGAATTTAGTGCTGGACAAATAGCTGCCTTGTTAGGCGGTACATTATACGGCAACGCCAATGTGAAGGTGAGTGATGTGGCTCCGATCGAGCAGGCACAGGCCAAGCACCTGTCCTTCATCACGGACGAAAAATATAGTGCGTGTCTGGAAACGACGCAAGCCGGCGTGGTGCTCATCACGAAGGGCTTGAAGAACCTGGCGGACTGTCAGGACCTGCCGGACCGCGCGGTGATCGAGGTGGAGAACGCGCGTGGCGCGATGGGCCAGCTGCTGCAGCTGGTATCCAAAGCGATGAACCCCGTCAAGAAAGGCATCGAGCAGCCTTGCTTCATCAGCGAAGGCGTAGCGGTTCCCGAAGATGCGTATATAGGAGCGTTCGCCTATATCGGACAGAATGTGCGTCTCGGAGCAGGCGTCCAGATTTACCCGAATGTGTATATCGGCGATAATGTAACCATCGGCGAGGGGACGATCCTCTACGCAGGGGTGAAAATCTATGCACATTGCCATGTTGGCGCACATTGTATTTTGCATGCCGGCGTGGTAATAGGCTCGGACGGTTTCGGCTTTGAGCCGGACGCGCAGGGCGTCAATCAGAAGATCCCGCAGATAGGTAATGTGATCATCGAGGACGATGTGGAGTTAGGCGCCAACACGACAGTGGATCGCGCGATGATGGGCTCGACCGTTGTGCGTAAGAACGCGAAGGTGGACAACCTCGTGCAGATTGCGCATAATGTGGAAGTGGGTGAATCTACCTTCTGTTGTGCCCAAGTAGGAATTGCCGGCAGCACGAAGATCGGAAAGCATTGTATCCTGGCCGGGCAAGTAGGCGTAGCCGGACATATAGAAGTGGTGGATAACTGCATCTTCGGCGCGCAAACGGGTGTGGCCGGAAATATCAAAAAACCGGGCATGTATAGCGGCAGTCCCGCCATCGATGCCGGTGTATGGCGTCGCGCAGTCGTTCGCTTCAAACAGTCAGGACAGAAATAAATCGATATATGAAACAACACACTATCAAAGAGAGTTTTTCTCTCAGTTCGGTCGGCTTGCATACCGGCCTGCACATCACAGCTACTTTTAATCCCGCGCCGGTGAACACCGGTATATGTCTGCGTCGTATTGACCTGCCCAAACAGCCCTGCTATCAGGCGCTGGCGGATTATGTGTCGGGTACGGAGCGCGGTACGGTGCTGGAGAAAGGAAAATGGAAGATATCGACCGTGGAGCACGCGCTCAGCGCGCTGTACGCCATGGGAGTGGATAACTGCATCATTGATGTGGATGCGCCGGAAATGCCTATTCTGGACGGCAGCGCCCGTTACTTTGTGAAGGAGATTCAGCGCGTCGGTCTGGAGGAGCAGGATGCCGAGCAGAATGTATATGTGGTGACCGAGCCGATCGAATATGTGTCCGAGCACGGTAACATCATGCGCATCGAGCCTTGCGACCATTACGAAGTGGATGTGACGATCGCGTTCCCGTCCCTCTTCCTGCGCGAGCAGCACGCTACGCTGACCGACCTGACCAAGTACCCCAAAGAGGTGGCGGCTGCCCGTACTTTCTGTTTCGTACGCGAGATAGAGCCGCTGCTGCGCGTGGGTCTGATCAAGGGCGGAGACTTGAAGAACGCCCTCGTGATCTACGAGATGGAGATGAGCCAGGAAGGTATGGATTATTTCTGCGACAAGATGGGTCAGCCGCACCTGGATGCCAAGAAACTGGGATACCTCTCGCCGCTGAACTACCAGAACGAGCCGGCACGCCACAAGCTGCTGGACGTGATCGGCGACCTGTCCTTGTTAGGTATGCGTATCCAGGGCCGCGTGAAATGCTACAAGCCCGGACACACCTTCAACACCCAGTGTATCAGACGATTAAGAAACCAAATAGTAAGTGAATAATATATGATTTCTCCTTTAGCTTCCATTCATCCCGAGGCCAAAATCGGTGAGAATGTAGAAATCGGTCCGTTTGTGTTCATCGACCGCGATGTAGAGATCGGCGACGGTTGCGTGATAGACGCCAGTGCGACCATCTGTCAGTACACCAAACTTGGTAAGAACTGCCATGTGTTCCCCTCGGCCGTTATCGGTGCCATCCCGCAGGACCTGAAGTTCCACGGCGAAGTGACTTGGACCATCATCGGCGACAACTGTGTGCTTCGCGAGTTCGTAACCGTACACCGCGGTACCTTCAGCAAGGGCAAGACCGTGATCGGCAACAACAACCTGATCATGGCGTACTGCCATGTGGCGCATGACTGC
>Ga0310690_10012329_pt1 | contig 10505 bp, 13 predicted proteins | sample AusTroGonzalo_MG_2_FD_207661 | JGI IMG/M metagenome (GOLD analysis project Ga0310690, IMG submission 207661) | Bovine rumen microbial communities from tropical cattle in Woodstock, Queensland, Australia - Gonzalo_04 (v2) (version 2) | ecosystem: Host-associated > Mammals > Digestive system >...
TGATAACAGAAGGAGGCTTCGGATATGTCGTCGCCGCATTATCCATGTAGATCATAACGCATCACGCGCAGCACGTCCCAGTACTCGTATACCGTGCTCACGCAAAACCTTTTCAGCTTCATCTGCCTTATTCGGTACAAATAGACAGTATCCGCACGATTTCACGCCGATATTCTTCGGCGTGCGCTGTATATATGCTCTGATCATATGCTTATCGAGAATACTCTTAGCCTTCATTGCATAGGTAACGGAAGGCAAGAGTATCAAGTCTTGATTCATAAAAAAACACCTCTGTTCCCTATCATCTTATGATGCGGGGACAGAGGTGTTCATTTTATATCATTCAGTTGTTCAAGAGATCGGTCATATCATACAGTCCAGCAGACTTGTCCTTGCAAAACACGGCGGCATTCACCGCACCGGCGGCAAATACGCCCTTTGACTGTGCCTGGTGCGTGATGGACAGTACTTCATCATGGCCGGCAAAAATGACCTCGTGCTCGCCGACGATAGTACCGCCGCGGACCGAATGGATACCGATCTCTTTATGGTCGCGGCGCTTACGATAAGAATGACGGTCATACACATATTCCGTATCGCCCATTACCTCAGTGATCGCATCGGCGATCATATTTGCAGTGCCGGAGGGAGCATCCAGCTTGAGGTTATGGTGCTTCTCAATGATCTCAACGTCAAAAGTCGAAGAGAGTATCTTTGCTGCCATCTTCGACAGGGCGATCAGCATATTGATACCCAGCGACATATTGCCGGAATAAAAGACAGGTATCTCCAGAGAAGCTGCTTTGATCTTTTCGACCTGTTCATCCGAGAAGCCGGTCGTGCAAATGATCACGGGCGTATGATGCTCCAGCGCATAAGACAGCAGATCATCCAGCACAGCGGGATTGGAAAAGTCGATGATCACATCCGCCTGCTCCTGTACGTCAACAAAGCAAGAATATACCGGATAGGCTCTATCCCCCCGTGCAATATCAACACCGGCAATAATGACGGCGTCATCACGCTCATTCACGCAGGCCTGAACAGCCTGTCCCATCTTTCCGAGCGCTCCGTTTAATAATATTCTGACCATATTCTGACCTCCCTGTGATCAATGATGAGAAAGACAGGGCGAATGAATCGCCCTGTTGATTACGCATATTTGCCGATCAGGTTATACCGCTGCAGGCAATCCTTCAGATCATGATAGCCCGAGTAACTCATCGGCACCAGCGGCAGACGGCATTCGCCTGCATGGAAGCCGATCAGGTTCATCGCAGTCTTGACCGGGATCGGATTGACGTCAGAGAACATGATGTCCATCAGTTCAACATAGTGGAAGTTCATCTTTGACGCTTCAACAAAGTTATTTTCCAGACACAGTTCACAGATACGGTGCATCTCCTGCGGACAGAAGTTCGCAAATACGGAGATAACGCCCAGCGCGCCGAGTGACATAAACGGAACGGTCTGATCATCATTGCCGGAATATATGTCTAACTGATCCCCGCAAAGAGAACGGGTCTGAGATACCGAGCTGATGTCACCGTTCGCTTCTTTGGTCGCGACGATATTCTCGTGCTTGCACAGCTCCGCATAAGTCTTGGGCTTGATATTACATCCGGTACGGGAGGGCACATTATAGAGAATGATCGGCAGATCAATGTTATCGGCGATCGTGGTGAAGTGACGGATCAGACCGGTCTGAGAGGTCTTATTGTAATATGGGGTGACAGACAGTAGCGCGTCTGCGCCGGAAGCCTCGGCAGACTTAGACAGCTCGATAGCCGTATTGGTATCATTCGAACCGGTACCCGCGATGACGGGGATCCTGCCGGCAACCTTCTCGCATACGAAGGACAGCACCTCGCAGTGCTCCTTCACGGTCAAGGTAGCGGCTTCACCGGTCGTACCGCAGGCTACGATAGCATCGGTACCGTTCGCAATCTGGAACTCCAGAAGCTGCTCAAGCACCTTATAATTAACAGAGCCGTCGGGATGCATCGGTGTGATCAGCGCTACACCGGAGCCGGTAAAAATATGCTTACTCATAATTTCCTCCGATCAGTCCATATATCCTTCAGCGCACAGCAGCTCAGCCATCAGCACAGCGCCGCCCGCTGCGCCTCTGAGTGTATTATGCGACATGCATACGAACTTCATATCATACTGGGTGTCGGGTCTGAGACGACCGACAGATACTGCCATACCGCCCTCGAGCAGGCGCTCGGACTTGATCTGCGGTCTGTCAGGCTCGGTAAAATAATGCAGGAAGTGCTTCGGCGCAGACGGAAGATCCAACTCCTGAGCTCTGCCGCTGTAATTGTTCCAGATCTCGATGATCTCATCGACAGTAGGCTTCTCTTCAACGCCGAACGACATGAACACAGCCGCGGTATGACCGTCGGATACGGGAACGCGGATGCACTGAGAGGTGATAGCGATGTCGTCACAGTTCACGATGCGGTCTCCCTCGATGTGACCCCAGATCTTCAGCGGCTCCTGTTCGCTCTTCTCTTCTTCACCGCCGATATAGGGGATGACGTTATCGATCATCTCGGGCCAGCGCTCAAATGTCTTGCCCGCGCCGGAGATCGCCTGGTATGTACAAGCAAGTACTTTGTTTACCTGATACTTTTCTTTCAAAGGATGGATCGCAGGAACATAGCTCTGCAAGGAGCAATTGGACTTAACGGCGATGAAGCCGCGCTTAGTACCCAGACGCTTACGCTGTGCGTGGATGATTGCGGCGTGATCGGCGTTGATCTCAGGCACTATCATCGGAACATCGGGAGTACCGCGGTTCGCGGAGTTATTAGATACAACAGGGCATTCCGCCTTGGCATAAGCCTCCTCCAGCGCCTTGATCTCATCTTTCTTCATATCCACCGCGCAAAAGACAAAGTCGACCTTTGCAGTAACGGCGGCAACGTCGGATGCATCCATAATAACCATATCCTTGAGCTTCTCGGGGATCGGTGAGGTCATTGCCCAGCGGGGGCTGACAACTTCTTCATAAGTCTTTCCTGCGGAACGGGCAGAAGCCGCAAGAGCGGTAACGTTGAACCAAGGATGGTTCTCCAGCAGAAGGGCAAAGCGCTGACCTACCATGCCGGTAGCGCCGATAATGCCTACGTTATATTTTTTCATATAAATAAATTCCTCCGTTTTTTGAAAAAACAGTTGTGTTTTTCTCTTTAATAATATATTATGTTATAGGTGTTTTGATACTAATATATCATGTATAAATATAGCACCGGCACCTTCATTTGTCAATTTGATTTGGACTATATTATCATAATACATAATTTTCAAGGATAAAACCATGCGAACTAGTGACTTTTTTTACAATCTGCCTGAGGAGCTGATTGCACAGACGCCGCTGGAACCGCGCGACAGCTCCAGATTGATGGTATTGCATCGCGGCAGCAATGCGATCGAACATAAGCATTTCTATGATATTATCGACTATCTGGACGAAGGAGACTGCCTGATCGTCAATGATTCGCGCGTTATTCCGGCGCGCATCTACGGCACAAAGGATGATACCGGCGCTAAGGTAGAATTTCTACTGCTTCGTCAAATCGAAAACGACGTGTGGGAAACCCTCGTCAAACCCGGTCGAAAAGCAAAAATCGGCACACGCTTCACCTTTGGTGAGGGACTGCTGAAAGCAGAGGTCGTGGATATTGTCGACGACGGCAACCGCTACGTTAAGCTCTCGTCACAAGAGAATATCTATGCGACACTGGACAAGATCGGCCGCATGCCCCTGCCCCCTTATATCACAGCCGAGCTGAAGGATCAGGAGCGCTATCAGACAGTGTATTCTCATGAACTCGGCTCTGCCGCAGCGCCGACCGCAGGACTGCACTTCACCAATGAGCTGCTGAATAGGATACGCACAAGAGGAGTCAGGATCGGCTATGTCACCCTTCACGTCGGTCTGGGAACCTTTCGTCCCGTAAAAGCGGATGACGTTACACAGCACAAGATGCACTCGGAGCATTATGAAATACCGCAGGAGACAGCCGATCTCATCCGTCAGACAAAAGCCGCCGGCAAACGCGTGATAGCAGTCGGAACCACCTCATGCCGTACGCTGGAAAGCGTAGCCTCGCAATACGGAGAGATCAAAGCCTGCGACGGCTATACGGACATCTTCATTTATCCCGGCTATACTTTCAAGGTGCTGGACGGGCTTATTACAAACTTCCACCTGCCAGAGAGCACGCTCATCATGCTTGTCTCCGCCTTCTACGGTTACGACAAGACGATGAAAGCCTATCAGACTGCCGTCGACGAGCGTTACCGCTTTTTCAGCTTCGGCGACGCGATGGCTATACTATAAAGGAATTTGATATGTACAAACTGTTAAAACAAGAAGGCGCTGCCAGACGCGGAGAATTCACAACAGTTCACGGCACGGTGCAGCTGCCCGGATTCATGAACGTTGCGACCTGCGGAGCGATCAAGGGCGGCCTGTCCGCATATGATCTGAAGAATATTCATACGCAGGTCATGCTGTCGAACACCTATCACCTGCATCTGCGGCCGGGCGATCTGATCGTCAAGCGCCTCGGAGGACTGCATAAAATGACCGGCTGGGACGGCGTGATTCTCACCGACTCCGGCGGCTTTCAGGTATTCTCTCTTGCTAAGCGCAAGGATATAAAAGAAGAAGGCGTATTCTTCAACTCTCATATCGACGGAAGGCGTATCTTCATGGGCCCGGAAGAAAGCATGAGGATTCAATCGAATCTCGGTTCTACGATCGCCATGGCCTTCGACGAATGCGTGGAAAATCCGTCTGAATACGGTTATACAAAAGCTTCCGTACAGCGAACCACCGCATGGCTGCATCGCTGTATTACCGAAATGAACCGTCTCAATCAGTTCGAAGATACCGTGAACCCTCACCAGATGCTCTTCGGCATCAACCAGGGCGGTGTTTATCGCGATCTGCGGATCGATCATATGAAAGTGATCGCAGAACTGAACATGGACGGCTATGCGATCGGCGGTCTGGCAGTCGGTGAACCGGCTGAGGTCATGTATGACATCATTGAGGCGGTTGAGCCCTATGCTCCCGCTGATAAGCCGCGTTACCTGATGGGCGTCGGTACACCGGGGAATATTCTCGAAGGAGTATACCGCGGTGTAGATCTATTTGACTGCGTTATGCCGTCTCGCAATGCGCGCCACGGTCACTTGTTCACAAAGCAAGGCATTATCAATATCAATAACGCAAAGTATGAAACGGACGATACGCCGATCGACTCCGCCTGCAATTGTCCCGTCTGCCGACATCACACCCGCGCATATATACGACATCTGCTGAAAGCGAAAGAAATGCTCGGTATGCGTCTTGCTGTCATGCACAATCTCTATTTTTATAACAACCTGATGCAGGAGATTCGTGATCACCTCGACGCCGGTACTTTTACGGAATATTACCGTCAATACCGAGAGATATTGGATCGCAGGATTTGATAATTGCGCCGAAAAACAAAAAACACTTGCAAATATATCACTTTGCTGTTATAATCTAATGGATTCATTTGGAAAGGAACTGATATACTATGGATTTTAGTGGTAATAGTTGGGTTATCATCTTAGTTTATGTCGCGCTCTTCGCCGCGCTGTACTTCTTACTCATTCGTCCGAATTCGAAAAAGAAGAAGCAGGAACAGGAAATGCGCAACAATATCACCGTCGGTGATGACATCACCACCATCGGCGGTATCGTCGGCAGAATCGTCGCCATCAAAGAAGATGAGGATGCCTTTATCATCGAGACCGGCTCCGACCGCGTAAAGATGAAGTTCAAGAAATGGGCTATCTCCAGCGTAAACACTGAAAAGGAGCCTGCCGAACCGAAGAAGACACGTGCTGAAAAGCTCGCCGAGCTTCAAGCTGCCCGCGAAGCCAAAAAGGCTGAAAAAGCTGAGAAAAAGGCCGAAAAGAATAATCAGCTCTGATAACGGAATACTAAAACGAATCACCCCTGCATACAGTGTACAGGGGTGATTTTTTATGTCCATTTTTCAAAGTAACGGCCTGTCGTGGAAGGCAATCATCGTCGGCGTCATCGCATCAATGATGGGGATGCTGATCATCATGTGCCTGATAGCAGGCGTCTTATTATTCGCTTCTGCCATACCGTACGAGATTCTGCCGTATCTGATGCTGGTTGCAGACGCTGTCGGCGTATTCTTCGGCAGTTATCTTGCGGCTGCTCTGGCGGGATCAAAAGGTCTGATCACAGGGCTGTGCTCCGGCGCTATCACCTTTTTGATCATGCTCATTATCGGATTCGGTAATAACGCGCAGAGCGTCACGATCCTGACAATACTGCATCTCATGGTATTTCTGATATTCGGAATACTCGGCGGTATCAAAGGCGTTAACCGCAAGGAGCGCGTGCATATCCGCTGAATCACAGACCCAAAGACTTCATGTCATCCGGTATCGGTGCAGCTACACGGATCATTTCGTGAGTAAAGGGATGCGTCAGACTGACAGACCGGCAGTGCAGTGCCTGTCTGCTGATATACTCGCGCGATCCGCCGTAGAGATCATCGCCGGCCAGCGGATGACCGATACTGCTCATATGACAGCGGATCTGGTGTGTTCGACCCGTTTCCAGCCACAGTTCCAGCATCGTATGCATTTCGGTGTAATTCAACACGCGGTAATGTGTTACGGCATGCTGTCCCTGCGCATTAACTGTTCTCTTGATTTTACTGTCAGGTGCCAGAGCGATAGGAACGTCGATAACACCGTCACTGTGCATAATGCCCTCGCAGATCGCAACATATGTCTTTCGAATACTATTGTGAACCAAAGCATAAGTCAGGCGATCCTTCGCGATAATCACGCAGCCCGATGTATCTTTATCGAGCCGATTGAGCGCACGGAAAGTGTAATCCTCTCCCCTCTCACGCTGATAGCGGCTGACGATATTCGCGAGGGTATCCTCCTGATGAACCTTTGTCGGATGCACCGGCATACCGGACAGCTTATTCACGATCAGAAGATACGCGTCTTCATACAATATGTCCAATGTACCTTGTACAGGTATGATCTCGTTATGCTCCTCGGGGAGGATCAAGCAGACGGTATCGCCCGTATGCAGAATATCATGTGCACGCAGGAGCTGTCCGCCGCGGGTGATACCTCCCTCGTGATACTTCAGCAAGGTCATGGAACGAGCTGTGATACCGCAGGCACGGCGCAGGAAGGTTCGCAGCGTCATACCGTCCTGTTCAGCTAAGACCGTAAACTCAAATGATCCGCAAGCCATAACAAATCACCACGAATGCAGCTAATTGAAGGATGATAATCACAGGAATACCGAGCATGAACTTCAGCTTGCGTGTCTTATGACGGATAATGAGCATTGTCAAATACATAGCGGGACCTCCGCCGAGTACTGCCAAAAAGAACAGCGTTCGCTCGGGCAAGCGCCTCTTGCCTTGAATCGCGGCGTTCTTATCGTGTGCGGTAAAGAACACGGCGACAATGTTGATAATAGCCAGATAATAATATAAATAATGCAAAGGAACCTCGATTATGATAAAAAGGATGATACCATATATACTATCTCTGCTGATATTAGCCGGTGCGATCATCGCCGTCAGTGAACAAGCTGACAAAAGCCAACCGTCAAAAGCGACTGCAGATACAGCGGCAGTAAAAGAAGAAATGCGAGGGCTCTGGGTCACCTATATGACGCTCAACACGGAAGGCGAAGAAAATACCGAGAAAGCCTTTCACGCCAAAATCGACGCAATCGTAAACGACATGGTAGAGGACAGTTTCAACACGATGGTCGTACAGGTGCGGCCCTTTTGCGATGCCGTCTATCGCTCGTCATACTTTCCATGGTCGCACATCCTCACCGGTTCGCAGGGAAAGGATCCGGGCTTTGATCCGCTTGCGTATATCTGTAAACGCTGTAAAAGCGCCAATATCAGCGTGCATGCGTGGGTGAACCCTTATCGCGTCTGTACTGCTGAAACACCGTCTGAGCTGAGCGAGGACAATCCTGCTGTGCGCGATCCTTCGCTCACAGCAGAAATCAACGGCGCACGATACCTGAAACCGTCAAGCGAGAAAGCGCGTGAACTGATCGTAGACGGTGTCATAGAGCTGTTGACGAACTATGATATAGACGGCATACAGTTCGACGACTACTTCTATCCCGAGAACTGCGGAGATTTTGACAGCGAGGATTATGAAGCGTATTGCGCAAACTCTCCGTCGCCATTAACGTTGGAAGAATATCGTAAAGAGAACGTCAATATGCTGATAAGCTCCGTCTACCAGGCGGTTCACATAACGAAGCCGGATGCCGTATTCGGCATCTCTCCGCAGGGGAATCTGAACAACAACAAGACGCTTTATGCGGACGTTCAGCGCTGGTGCAGTGAAGCCGGATATATCGACTACATCTGTCCGCAGATCTATTTCAGCCTGGATAATCCGGCGCTGACCTATGAGGACGCGCTGGCGCAGTGGACAGCACTCCAAAAGCATAAAGGACTCGACCTGTATATAGGTCTCGCCGGATACAAGGCCGGAACCGACGCAGACAGAGGAACATGGCTGGATAACAGCGATATACTAAAGAATGAAATTCAAATAGCGCAAGTCAGCGGCTGCGGCGGCTTTATGCTGTACAGCTATGACAGTCTGCACAACATTGAAAATGAAGCAGAGATCAAGAATGTGATCCGCTATCTGAAGAGCTCTCCGACGCAGTGATCATCAAAGGCCGCGGTGATCCTGACTGGGACGATCTCACCGGCATTCAGCGATATATCGGCGATTCTGACCTTCGTATAGTTCGGCGTATACCCCTCGGCATATTCACCCGAACAGGACTCGATCAGGACGGTTGTAATCAGACCGATCTGGCTTTGCAGGAAGGCGCGTTCGTTCGCGGCGGCGTGCGTCATCATGACCTCGGCACGCTGATGCTTCACCTTCTCCGGCAGATGACCTTCCATTTTTTCAGCAGCAGTACCCTTGCGGATCGAATAAGGGAACACATGCGTCCGCGCAAACCCGATCCGGTCACAGAAAGCAAGCGAAGCGGCAAAGTCCTCGTCACTCTCGCCGACAAAGCCGACCATCACATCCGTCGTTATGGCGGGATGGTCAAACAGATCACGAATATCGGCTACGATTCGCGCATATTCTGCCGTATCATAATGGCGTCGCATCCGGCGCAGAGTTGCGTCGCACCCGGCCTGTAAGGATAGATGAAAGTGCGGACAGAACTTCGGTTCTGCTGCGAGCTTCTCTAGCATTTCGCGCGTCATACGCTCCGGTTCTATGGATCCCAGACGCACACGTTCGATCCCGTCGATCTCACACACCGCGCACACCGCGTCATACACGTCGTGATTCAGCTCCTGACCGTAGGAGGACAGATTAATACCGACCAGCACAAGCTCGCGGTAGCCGCGCATGGCGAGTTCACGCGCCTCATGGCGCAGAACATCGAGGGGCTTCGAGCGCACCCTGCCGCGCGCGTACGGAATAATACAGTAGGAGCAAAAGCGATTGCATCCGTCTTCGATCTTCACAAAGGCACGCGTACGTTCATCGAAATCATTGATGCTCATCGGCTCAAAGGATTCGCCCTTAAAATGAGGCGAGATACGGATGATCCTCTCTCCCTCACTGCGAAACTCGTCGATCAGCTCCGCGATCTCATGCCGAGACGTATTACCGACCACAATATCACAGCCGTCAAAGGATGCGATTCTGTCCGAAAACGCCTGCGGCATACAGCCGCACAGAACGATGATGCATGACGGATTCTCTCGTCGTACACGATGCACGGTCTTGCGTACCTTTGCGTCACCGGTCGAGGTGACGGTACAGGAGTTAATGATGCATACATCGGCATGACGATAATCATCCGCTCGGTGGTATCCTTTATCCGCCAGGATCTCGGACATGAGCTGAGACTCATACTGATTCACTTTACACCCTAAGGTTATAATATAAAAATTCAAAAAAATCCCTCGCAAATAATCGGAATATTCAGTCATTTTACCGTTGATAATGTCGAAAAATCGTGATAAGATAGAAGCGATCCGGAGGGATAACTATGTATAACTGCACTATCACGATCAAAGGAATTGAAAACGCGCGCAGCTTCGTCGCGCTGACAGCAAGGTATCCGAAGACGAAAATCACGCTTCACTGTCAGGAATACTCCGTCGACGCGCACTCGATCATCGGCATTCTCTCTCTCGATCTGAGCCGTCCTATCCAATTGAACGCAGGCGGAGAGAATCTGGAGAGCTTTATCCGTGATCTCGAACCGTATACAGTATAAGATGAATACCGATAAATGTCAAATGTCCGAAGAGAAATCTTCGGACATTTTGCATATAGCTGAGGGCTGACTAACGGTCAGCCCTCAGTGTAAAACCAATTGATATTTGCTTATTCGTTCAGTACACCGTATTGATAGGTGCCGCAGG
>Ga0310690_10012330_pt1 | contig 10505 bp, 9 predicted proteins | sample AusTroGonzalo_MG_2_FD_207661 | JGI IMG/M metagenome (GOLD analysis project Ga0310690, IMG submission 207661) | Bovine rumen microbial communities from tropical cattle in Woodstock, Queensland, Australia - Gonzalo_04 (v2) (version 2) | ecosystem: Host-associated > Mammals > Digestive system >...
GAGATCACGATCGTCTACGGTCAGACGGAGGCTTCTCCCGGATGTACCATGAGCTCGACCACCGACAGCATCGAGGTGCGTGTCGCTACCGTCGGAAAGGAGCTGCCCGAGATCGAGTGCAAGATCGTCGATCCCGAGACCGGTATCGAGTGTCCTCCGAACGTGCCCGGTGAATTCCTTGCACGCGGCTATAATATCATGAAGGGCTATTATAAGATGCCCGAAGAGACCGCGAAGGCGATCGACGCCGACGGCTGGCTGCATACCGGAGACCTTGCGGCGAAGACGGAAGAGGGTTACTACAAGATCACCGGCCGCCTGAAGGATATGATCATCCGCGGCGGTGAGAATATCTATCCCAAAGAGATCGAAGAATTCATCTATACGCACCCGAAGGTTTCCGACGTTCAGGTCATCGGTGTGCCCGATGAGAACTACGGCGAAGAGATCATGGCCTGCATCATCCTCAAAGAGGGCGAGGATATGACCGAGCAGGAGATGAAGGACTACATCGCCGCGAGCATGGCGCGTCATAAGGTGCCGCGCTATATCGCCTTTGTCGACGCTTTTCCGATGAATGCCGCCGGCAAGATCCTCAAGTATAAGATGCGAGAGGATGCGATCGAGATGCTCGGTCTGCAGAAGGCCGCCAGTGTGGTGACTGCCTGATGAAGAACGGTTACTTTGTTATTGACACGCACTGTCATATCTATCCCGAGAAGATCGCCTCCAAGGCTGTCGCGGGTACAGACAGATTCTATGATACCGTAGCGGCCTGTCTGGGTACTCCTGCCGACCTGCTGGAAGTGAATGCCCTCGCCGGGGTCGATTACAGCCTTGTCCAGTCCGTCGCTACAACGCCGAAGCAGGTGCAGTCCATCAATGAATTTATCGCCGCGACGGCAGCCGCCTCACCCGACAGGCTGACGGGCTTAGGCACCCTGCATCCGAACAGCGACGACCTGCGCTCTGATGTGGAGCATCTGATCAGCCTCGGATTGAAGGGCGTGAAGCTCCACCCCGATATACAGAACTTCAAGGTTGACGACTATCGCTGTCTGAAGATATATGAACTGTGTGAGGAGTTCCGGCTTCCGCTGCTGATGCACACCGGCGACAAGCGCTATGATAACTCCAATCCCAACCGCTTGATCCCGATCCTGCAGATCTACGATCATCTGACCCTGATCGGCGCACATTTCGGCGGCTGGTCGATCTGGGAGGAAGCGAGCCAAGTGCTGTGCGATTTTCCGAATCTGTTTGTGGACTGCTCATCCGCCATGCCGTGGATCAGTGATGAAAAGACCGTGGAGATCATCCGCCGCTACGGAGCCGAGCGTGTGCTGTTCGGCACGGACTATCCCATGTGGTCGCCCGTAAAGGAACTCGATCGCTTCATGAGCCTGCCGCTGAGCGACGATGAACGCCGCATGATCCTGTCCGAGAATGTACGAAAGGTATATGACCTGAATATATGAAATAACGCCATCCTTTATGAAGGGTGGCGTTGCTTTTTGCGCTGACTGTTATGGTATGCTGCCTTAAGACGGTGCGGTAATCCCATAATAAAGGATGGGATCGCATTGAATTCCGGCAGGTTCTTTTCGATGCGGTGAAGGAAGCTGTCGTTTTCAGCTTTATTATTCTTCATAAGAAATTTAGAACAATCGTATCCCTTCTGCGGAACGGGTGGAGTAAAGCGCACCTGTTCGCGGTCCTTCAGCATCCGTATGAATTCTTCGCGACTTTTTGCCGCACTCAACCGCGCCGTGAAGCCTGCGTCCATCAGCAGGCGCATCAGGCGCGCCTTCAGCCACTGCCAGTCGTTGTTGTCCTGCGATCCTGTGATCAGGAAGATCAGGTTCACTTTTCGTCCGTCGGGAGCGCTGTATTCGACGCCGTCAGAAAGTGTGATCGCCGTCAGCCGCGTCCTGTGCGCCGCGGCGTCACGGATGACCGGTATCGCTACCCGGCACGATACCGCACCGGGATTCGACTTCTCCTGCCGCAGGAGCTCGCGCCGTAAGGCTGTACTGTCTTGAATATTTCCCTGTTGCTGGTGCAGACGCAGCAGACGTGTCAGCGCCTCGTCCCTGTCACAGAATTCCGCGCCGATCTCGACACAGTCCTCGTTAATGATGTCACTGATTCTCATAGGATTATTATAAGCAGCAGAACGCGGAATATGATAGGGTACTTGACGGAATTATTGCTGTTTGATAAAATAATGGTATGAAAAAGGTTTTTGTCAGCGGACTGTGCAACGTGGAGTGCTCCTGTCGTGTCGGTGGCTTTCCGATCGCATACAGTCCCGTAGAGTACAATTTTAACGGTATATCATCAATGCCGTCCGGCGTCGGGCTGAATGTATCGCTCGCCCTGACGACCCTCGGCGATGAGGTGACCCTGCTGTCTTTCGCGGGCGATGATCCTGCGGGAGAGCTGCTGAGAACTGCCGTGAACACGATCGCGCGGCCGGTCTTTTTGTCCTGTCCGTCAACGCCGCAGAGCGTCGTTCTATACGATGAACATGACGGACGGCGCAGGATCTATACCGACCTGAAGGATATGCAGAGCAGGCATATTGAAGCCGAAGTGTTTGAGCGATATGCCGACGCCGACGCCTTTTGCCTGTGTAATATCGAATACTCCCGCTCGCTCCTGCCTCTCGCAAAAGCGACCGGTAAGCCTGTATGCAGCGACGTTCACTGCCTGAGCGATATTCATGACGCCTATAACGCCGATTTTATCCGTAACAGCGATATTTTATTCCTGTCGAATGAAAACATCCGTGGTTATGAGGCTGACTTTGTCTGTGCGCTGGCGAAAGAGTATCCCTGCCGCATCATCGTCGTCGGCATGGGAGAGAAGGGTGCTCTGTTGTATGAGCGCAGTCGGGATGACTTCTATCTGGCGCCTGCCGTATTTACCCGCAAGGTGATCAACACCGTAGGCGCTGGGGATGCTTTGTTCTCCGCTTTTGTCCATTTTTATGTGAACGGCAGAGAACCCCGTGAAGCGCTGGATCTGGCCTGCCGTTTCGCATCGTATAAGATCGGCGAGAGCGGCGCATCCAAAGGTTTCTTGCGGGAAGAAGAATTATTGCGATTATAATTCTGATTAAGAAAAATAAATTCTGAATACAACAACTGAGAGCCGCCCTGCAAAGGACGGCTCTCAGTCATGAAGAAAACAATGCTTTTATTAGGAGAAAGGAGAAACCTTCAGAAGTAATCAAAATACAAAGAAGCCCAGTACGCCGGCGAGGATGCCGAGCAGAGCGCCACTGACAACGTCACGGATGAAGTGTACGCCGGCCAGTACGCGAACGACGCCGATCGCCGCGGCGATGATCAGCATGACAGCTCCGAGCTTGGCGTTGATATACAGGAACGCCATCGCGATAATGAAGGCGGATACCGTGTGCCGCGAGGGGAACGACTTACCCTTTGTGGCTTTGCGTACCACCGGGGTGTAGTCATAGACTTCATAGGGACGGCGTGCGTTGATGATCGACCGGACAACGGTGACGAGGATGAGAGTGATGAGCGGGATCAGCATGAAGCGCAGGAATATCTCGCTGCCCCAGCCCTCGCTGAATCCCAGATAGAGAAGCTGTACGGGGTAGAAGATGTACATCACCAGCGGCAGGACGTCATGCAGCGCCTTGACGGTGGTGGAGCGCGGTTTTGTTGCGCTGAAATAGGTGGTCATATTGCGGTACTGTTTACCTTTCATCCTGCCACTTCCTTTCTTGTCAATTCTTGTTGTCTGATCTGTTACACTATCATAACAGAGATATGTGTCGTTTGGATAAACAAAAAGTGACCGATTTATGAACATTCTATGACAGTTTCGTCATTTTGTGAAAGGATTCCGTAATACTTTCATGGTAAGGGACCGGGAACGCGTTTCATGACCGGTCTATGCCCTTGCCGTAACGAACTTCGTTTATGAGAGTGATACAGACTTTTTGTTGCTGTACACGTCCGGACTGTGCCCACACGTTCGCACTCCCCGGAACGAAAGCTATATCTCCACTTTCACATCATACGTCTCCAGCCAGTGATCCAGTTCGATCAGATATGCGAGAATCTGCGGTGCGCGCATGAGCTGACCGTACCACGGGGATCGCAGCTGATCCGGATGCTCGATGACGTCCTCTACGCCCTCATGGGAGAGCAACGTATTGATCCTGCGGCTCTTATCACACAGGATCTCTCTGATCCTGTCGGCGCATAACTGCATATAGACCGGATTATGCGTCTTGGGGTATGGACTCTTCTTGCGGTAGCAGATGTCGTAGGGCAGGATGCCTTCAAACGCCTTGCGGATGATCCCTTTCTCACGCACGCCGTATGCCTTCAGCTCCCACGGCATATTATAGGCGTAGTCAACGAGCCGGATGTCGCAGAAGGGCACTCTGACCTCCAGCCCCGAGTACATGGAGCAGCGATCCTTGCGCTCCAGCAGGCACTGCATGAACCAGTAATAGTTTAGAGCGAACATCTCACGCATCCTTGCGTCCTTTGGAGAGTCGGAAGGAAGTTTATCCACATGAGCAATCGTATCCAGATACCGCTGTCGGACATATTCTTCGCCGCGGGGAAGAAGTCCCTTCTTGAGCACCTGACGGCGGATGGCCTGTTCACGCGACCACGGAAAACAGTCCTCAAAGAGTATCTCCGCGTTATGATACCACGGATAGCCGCCGAACAGCTCGTCGGCGCATTCTCCCGACAGCGCGACGGTAAAGTTCTTGCGTATCTCGCGGCAGAACAGGAGCAGGGACGAATCGATGTCGACATATCCCGGCAGATCGCGTGCTTTCACCGCTGGATACAGCGCCTCATACAGCGCAGTGTTGTCGAGGATGACCTCGCGGTGATTCGAACGGGTACTCTCCACCATCAGATGGATGTAGTCATAGTCTGCGTTCGGCTGAAACAGCCCGGGCGTGAAGTATCGCTTATTGTCCCGATATTCTACCGAAAAGGTATGGATGTTTTCGTTCTTATTTCTTCTGTAGAAATTTGAAGCGGTTTGACAGATGATGCTTGAGTCCAGCCCGCCCGACAGGAAGAAGCACAGCGGCACGTCGCTGATGAGCTGGCGTTCGATCGCATCCGTCAGCAGATACCGCGTCCGCTCAATCGTTCTCTCTTCATCATCTTCGTGAGGGTGAGCCTTTAGGGTGTAGTAGCGGTATTTCGTAAGCTTCTTATCCTGATAGACGGCATATTCTCCGGGTAATACTTCATGAATACCTTTGAGGACGCCGTGTCCCGGCGTACGTGCCGGCGAGAGGAAGAACAGCTCATACAGCCCTTCTTCATTCACGGCGGGTGAGATCATGCCGCTCTCCAGGATGGCTTTGATCTCTGAGCCGAAGATCAGTCCGTTCGCATATGCATGATAGAACAGCGGCTTGACCCCTACGCTGTCGCGGCAAAGGAAGAGCCGCCTTGCCTCTTGTTCATATACCGCGAAGGCATAGATCCCGTTAAGCATCGCGGCGCAGTCCTCGCGATAGTAGCAATATGCCTTCAGCAGCACCTCTGTGTCGCTGTGGGTGCTGAAGCCGAAGCCTGCTTCTTTCAGCTTTTCTCTCAGTTCGTCGGTGTTGTACAGCTCGCCGTTGTAGACGATGGTGAACTTTTCGCCCTCGTACAGAGTACTCATCGGCTGGTGACCGTTTTGCGGGTCGATGACCGAGAGTCGACGGTGGAGCAGCGCCGCTTCGGGACGGACATACGCGCCGTGTTCATCCGGACCGCGGCGGCTGAGCGAATGTGACATCCGCTGAAGCGTATCCATCCTATCTCTCAGATCAATGCTGTGATCCAGCCATCCCGCTATACCGCACATATGATTACCTCCGTGTTCTTTGAGTAGTGGCGCCGATGAAGCACAGCGACAGCAGGATCAGCGCGCCCGATCCCGCTAGCGTTGCCGGATGCGCCGCGCTGAGCGGCTGTGCCGTGGTGGAAAAGACCGCTCTCTCAGTCGGCGCGATCATAAGGTATATATATGTCGCTAGCATCGTCATTATGCCTTCAATAATTCTAAACAAGAAAAATAATACTTTATTGATACGAATGCTATTTAACCGTGCAAAGATTTGAAAATGTACCGCGATCCCGCCGAACCCGACGCAGAATGCCGTGATGTACAGCGGAACGCCGGCGCATATCCGGCGGCATCCCGTGGTGATCTCGATCAGCGGAGCGAGAACATCCGCCGCAGTCGGATCGGCTACCGTCAGTACGATTTCGATCATCGCAGAGAACAGCAGTACCGTCGCACACATGCTGAAAGTCGCATATCCGGCCGTGTGAACAGCCTTTACTAAAGCGTTACCGTCCGGATGGCTGATCGTTCTCCTTCGCGTTAACGGTGTCGATGAAACACTGCGGCCGACGATGACTCCCGTTATAATAACGCCGACAGCCTGCGAAGCAAGCAGAATGTTTCCTGCAGACGGGTCGTTCAGCAGGGAACGGCTGATATAATTGATCAGAAATCCCGGTCCTGCCGCTACGGCGATATAGGCTGTCTTTGCTGTCTCGCTCTCACTGAGGACGCCTTCCTCGTACAGCATGGCGGCACAGCCCGCTCCGATCGGGTAACCTCCCAGCACAGACAGCAGGGTCGCCGTCATCGCTTCGGGCGGCAGCCGGAACAGAAAGCGTGACAGTCCCTTCAGGGGAGCGGCTAATACGGATGCCGCACCGCTCGCGATGAGATATGCTGTAAGCGCCATGAACAGAAACAGTGACGGAACCAGCACCTCAATGCACAGCGTGATCCCCTCCTCGATCCCGTGTGTGCATGCCTGAGGATACCGTAGCGCCGCATAGATTCCCGCTGCAGCGACTGTTAATTGTAATATTGTTTTTCTGTGTAAGAATAATTTTGAACGATTCATTGATTTCACCGATAATATATATGCAGTCGGACACATAAAATATATGGGTGATTTTATGTCTGATGAAAAGTTGAAGAAACGCCGTGCGAATGACCTGCCTCCGATGATGCACGCGCCGTGCATGGAGTTCAGCGGGAACCGTGAGGTTGTCCTCGAGGGCAGCCGCGGTGTGCTGGAGTATTCCGCCGAGACCGTGCGGGTCAACGCCGACGGTATGATCATTTCATTTTTCGGACGCGGACTCGATTTGCGGTGCATCTCCGATGCGGCGCTGATCATCGGCGGGTTCATTACGCGCGTCGAGTTTACGGCATAGGGTGCGCTATGCTGCTGCGAATCTTGCGCTGGATGCGGGGCTATGTCCGCTTCACGGTATGCGGACGCTTTCCCGAGCGTTTTGTGAATATTACATCACGCCGAAGTATCCGCCTGTGGGATGTAGAGCGCAGGGATGGGACTCTCTCCGCCGCGATGTACATGGCAGACTATCGTCGGATCAGAGCATTAGCGCGATCATGCGACTCCCGCTTGAAGATCACGGGAAAGTACGGACTGCCGACGAGGATGCGCCGTTATCGTGAGCGCGGCGGCGTAGCGGTAGGAGCGTTCATCTTTTTGATCACTGTATTTGTGATGTCTCAGTTCATCTGGTGTGTAGACGTTACCGGTCTCGATACGATCAGCGAGTGCGGGATGCGCGCTCTCCTGCGCGAACACGGACTGTATGTCGGCGCGTGTAAGATAGGGATGGACTATCCCGGCGTTAGCAGAGCCGTCATGCTGGATGACAGGCGGGTCGGATGGATGGCGGTGAATGTCACCGGTTCCTATGCCTCGGTAGAAGTCAAGGAGAGCAGTGCCGCTCCCGAAGTGGAGGATATTGACGCGCCCTGTAATGTTAAGGTGAGCCGAGACGGTGTTATCAAGCGCATCGACGCGGGGGAGGGAAAGATCCTCCTGAAAGAAGGATCTGGTGTTGTCGGCGGGCAGCTCGTCGTCAGCGGCGTCATGGAGGATGCACTCGGCGGCGTCAGACTGGTGCACGCCGAGGCGCATATCATTGCATCGGTACGGGACAGCGTTACCTTCTCGGTGCCCGATGCAGCGACTGCACTGCTGCCGGATGGAGAGGCAAGAGACAGAGTATCTCTGAATCTTTTCGGCTTGCGGGTGCCTGTCAGCTTTGCGTCGGTTGGGTCGGAATGTGCCGTTGAGACGGAATATGGCGAGAATCCCGCGCCGCTGGGCGTCGCCCTTCCGATCGGCGTGATCCGCGAACGGGTACAGGGATTCAGCTCGTACACGATAACCTATGACAATAATTCTGCAGAAGAAATATTATTGAAGCGTGCGCAGCTTTTTGAGGTGTTTTCTATAAGCGGTACCGTTACCGCGCGGAATACCCGCCTGAGTCATCGTGACGGAGCATATATTCTTACGGCAGATTTTGTATCTGAGCAGGACATCGCCGTTCAGGTACCGATCGGAACGGATAACAGCCAATAGGGAACAGAATCAATTGATACTGTGTCATACATCGCGATTTGACCTGTGACAATTATCTTGTATTATCTTCCTTTGTATGCTATACTGATCCTATCTTAAAACATAGAAAGATGATCTGTATGCGTATATTATGTATCGGCGACGTGGTCGGCACGGCAGGGTGTAACTTCCTGCGCGCGCATCTGCCCGCGTTCAAGAAGCTCCATAAGGTTGACCTTACCGTATGCAACGGCGAGAATGCCTCCGACGGCAACGGTATCACACCGCGGACAGCGGAATTTCTCTTTACCTCCGGCGCGGATGTGATCACACTCGGCAACCACAGCTTCCGCCGTCATGAGGTGTTCTCCTATCTGGATGAGCATCCTTATATCATACGACCGGCGAATTTTCCCGCCGGTACCACCCCGGGACGCGGATTCTGCACCGTGGATATGGGCTATACAAGCGTCACGGTGATCAACCTCATGGGTCAGGAGGGGATCAGCGACCATCTTGACAATCCTTTCCTGCTGATCGACAGGATCCTTGCCGAATGCGACAGCCGTGTGATCTTGCTCGACTTTCATGCCGAGGCGACCTCTGAGAAGCGTGCGATGGGACTCTATCTGGACGGCCGTGTCAGCGCGGTGTTCGGTACCCATACTCATGTGATGACAGCCGACGCCGAGGTACTGCCCGGCGGCACGGGATATGTGACCGATCTCGGTATGACCGGCACGGTCGACTCGGTGCTGGGGGTGAAGAAGGAGATCATCATCCAGCGCTTCAAAACGAAGCTCCCCGGACGCTTTGATTATGCCGACGGAGCATGCAAGCTGGACTGTACTCTGTTTGAAATTGACGAAAAAACAGGCAGATGTCTGTCTGCTACGTCATTTGAACTAAGATAAAATCAGAATTATCATTCTTTTTTGTATATAAAAAACTTGCTTATTTCAGTAGAATGGTGTATAATAGTTACAATTGAGTAACAATTTCCGCTGATACGGCGGTTTGTGACAAAGGATGTGTTTCCTATGATTAACGGTGAGACTTTAAAACAGGCAATTATTTCCGGTGCGAATAACATTTGTTCCATCAAGGCGCGTATCAATGATCTGAACATCTTCCCGGTACCCGATGGTGATACCGGCACGAATATGTCCATGACCATTGTAGCTGCTGCCGATATGCTTGCTGACCTTGATAATGCCGACGTCGCGACTGTTGCCGCCAAGACGGCTTCTGCGATGCTCCGCGGCGCGCGCGGCAACTCCGGCGTTATTACCTCCCTGCTCTTCAGAGGTGTTTCGAAGGGCCTTGAGGGTAAGGCGGAGGCTTCCGGCGCCGATCTGATCCATGCGCTGGGCCTTGGCGTTGAGGCCGCCTATAATGCGGTTACCAAGCCCACCGAGGGTACCATCCTCACGGTTGCCCGTATGGCTTACGAGGCGGGGCTTGAGGCGCTGGATACCGAAGAAGATCCCGCCGTGCTGTGGGAGATCGTCTGTGACGCCGCATCCGACGCGCTGGAACAGACCCCGAAGATGCTCCCCGTCCTTAAGAAGGCCGGCGTCGTTGACGCTGGCGGTAAGGGCATCCTCACGATCTTTGAGGGTATGCTGTCCGTGATCCGTGACGGCGTCGTGATCGAGAAGGTCGAAGAAGAGACTGTCGGCGAGAATATGGACGATGATTTCTTCCGTTCCGCTGCCGCTGAGTTTGATGAGGTTATCAACTTCACATATTGTACCGAGTTCATCGTCGGACGTGACCCCGAGATCGAGGATGACCCGAATGAGCTTCGTCTGTATCTTGAGACCATCGGCGACAGCATCGTCATGGTAGCCGACGATGAGATCATCAAGGTGCATGTACATACCGAGCAGCCCGGCAACGCGCTGCAGCATGGTCTCGGCTACGGTCAGCTCCTGACTGTCAAGATCGAGAACATGAAGGAACAGCACAGAAACGCCAAGGCCGAGAATGATCAGAAGAAGGCGAAGAAGGATGCACAGGATGCGTCCCCCGAGATCGCCGAGCCTGTTGAAGAATACGGCTTTGTTGCGGTAGCTGCAGGCGAGGGCTT
>Ga0310690_10012332_pt1 | contig 10504 bp, 4 predicted proteins | sample AusTroGonzalo_MG_2_FD_207661 | JGI IMG/M metagenome (GOLD analysis project Ga0310690, IMG submission 207661) | Bovine rumen microbial communities from tropical cattle in Woodstock, Queensland, Australia - Gonzalo_04 (v2) (version 2) | ecosystem: Host-associated > Mammals > Digestive system >...
CCGATTATGTCGATGGTTTTGTTTCACAGAAGCCTCAATCCTCCAATTTTAATTAAAAATACACTTTTTTATCATTTTTTTATTATAGTTCGTTTTGGGCTATTTTTGACTAACAATAACGTTCATAGAATGTTAAAAACGTTAGAGATAGGTTAATGATAAGTTGGCTATAAGTTAGTCATTGCCGTACCCGCACCGTAAGCGGAGCCTATGCGACAGCGAGTCGTTTCTTAAACACGGCTGTTCTACTTGGACACATCTCCACAAAAAAAGCGACCGAAGTCGCTCTTGTTACTAAAAACGCTCCAATTCGTGATCGGAGATGCCGCAATGATGGGCAATTTGGCTGGCATGGGTCATTGCGGTGCGTACATCGTTTATGATCTGTTTTGCTTGGGCGGTACTCAACATATAATCCCCGGCGGCGAATAATAGTACGTCTAACGACGATTCGTTGCTATCGCGCGAAATAAGTAGACTCTGGGTATCAAAATCCGAAGGATTAAGGTCATAAGCTGGGGACCAAACCCATCCTTTATCGGTCAATAAGAACCCATGATTGCGGAAATGGTCATCATGGTTGCGGATGACGATGGAGAATGCCACACGACGATATAGTTGCTCCAATGCTGCCTGCGGATTAACAAAGCCTGCGTTCCCGATAATCGCATCTACGATATCTAAATAGCCGTTACCGCTCGTTGCATCCGCACCGTCTTGCAGGCCGCAAAGCGTCATCGCCGAAGCAAAATGAATACGTTGCTCACCGGCTCTGTCAAAGCGTTTCGATAACAAGGTATGGTGTTTCTGCCCGGGTAATGATAGTAACCGCATTTCCGGCACTTCGATACCCGCTTTGGCTGCCATCTTATGTGCCCAAAACTCCCATAATGCTACATCGTAATCATCGTTGATCGATGGAATTTTTGCTATCCACAATGATCCGTCTATATCCCGCACATTTGCTTTCGGTCGCGCTCCTCCTAGAGACGAACCTTGCTTATATAGATTCATCAACCACTCCTCGCGGATAGTTCCTCCTTGTTCATCTTGTCGTTCATACTCCTGCGCCATATCTACGAACTCACGCAGGTAAGTAAGAGGTGGAACGGGGGTATCAGCGTGCGCAAGGCCTAATAATTTATCATTCTCTCGCAACCGCAGCGCTCCCATGCGGGTTGTGTCATCAATCTGAGTCAGATAATCGACATCCATCAAGTGTCGTGGTGCTCGTCCTTCTTGCGAAGCCAATAGTCGTTCCCGCTTATCTATCAACCGCCTTCCCCATCGATCCGGCATGGCGTCTTGCAAAAAACCGAACAAACGTCCGGAACCATACTGCGGACCTCCGGCATTCTGCAGGTCTCCGCTTAAGCGCGTCTGTCTGTGTTTTCGCAACCATTGACCATCGTACTCCCATTGGTACGCAGCATTACCACGTATCATGTCATACCCAAGCGTTCCTACTGACTCCGCTTGCGAGAATCCTTTAGCGTCAATATCTACCTGTATGTATTTCATTTCTTCGATGCTCGCTGGCGGTTTTTAAGGTCCAAATCTTGTAAGGTGCGACCCATTTCGTCATCTTTGGCAATAAAGAGGATACTCTCATCTAGTCCCAATGCAAAAAGGATACGCAAGTAGATTCCGATCGCTACGGTTGGCGTGCCTTTTTCGACACGCATAACGGTCAACTCGCTGCAACTTGCCCGTTCTGCAATCTGCGCTATACTCAGGTCGCGGCGCAAACGTGCCAGACGAATCTGCTCGCCCACTATCCGTAAATTTTGTTCCGCTTTGCGCGGTAAGCTGTTGGCTATTGTACTCTTTGACATATACGTAATCTATCTTATAATAAAGTAATAAATAAGCTATACTATATTTTATGATATTTTAAAATCCGCTGCAAAGATACTACTTTTTGCGCATATATGCAAACATTATCGCATTTTTTTGCAATATTTTTTAATTTTGGGGGCATTTAGGGCAATTTTTGACGAATTCCCCCTCGAAAATGCCACCTTTGCTTTGCAAAATGTAGATTTTTGGTATTTTTTTTGTCTTTTTCTTTTTTTTCTCAAAAAAAAGCTGTATCTTTGCACGCTCAAAGTGCAAACATATGAAATACTCGCGGAGTAACTTAAATAGAATAGGTACGTATCTGTATGCCGAAGGAGTGGATGCTTTCAAGCGTTCGGAGGCGGTACGGATAGTCAGCGACTGGCGTATGACCCATTTGCCGGTGCTTCGTGAGTTTGTGGAGAGCCTGACCGCCTATATGGCAGAGCAAAACGTCCAATATGCTTTCTACTCCCAGCGCATCAAGCGAATGACATCGATCATTGAGAAGCTCCGCAACAACGAGGCAACCGGCATGCGGCTTGGTGGATTGCAGGATATAGGTGGCGCGCGATTTGTGTATGAGACGCTGGAGGATCTGCATGCATGTGAAGCGGCATTGGAGACGTTTAGTCCGGCACATTTTGAGCTGGAGAAGGTGAACAACTACATCGCCGAGCCGAAAGATAGCGGTTACCGGAGCATTCATTATGTATATAAATACCACTCGGAGAATGCGGACTATGACGGACTGCGCGTGGAACTGCAGATTCGTACGCGGTTGGAGCACAGTTGGGCAATGGCCGTGGAGACAGCGAGCTTGATTTCGCGTACATCGCTGAAGGCGAACATCGATGACAACAGCATCTGGAGGGAGTTCTTCCGATTGGTGAGTGCGATCTTTGCGCAGAGAGAGGCGTGTGCGGTGAATGCACGTTATGCGGATTATACGCATGAGCAGTACTGCCGCGAATATATTGAGTTTTTGGACAAGCATAAGTTGTTGGATCAGTTGCAAGCGCTGCGTGTGACGGTGAACGACGAGAAGACGTTTGCGCAGAGTAACACGGGGTACTGCGTGCTGCTGATCAACTTCCGTAATCAGATAGTGACGGGACGCCAATACACGCTGGAGCAGGAGGATGAGGCGTCGGCTATGTTCACGCAGACGGAGCAGAGCCTGAGTGGGGACGAGGCAGTGATTCTGGTGTCGATCGAGAAGATGCAGGAGTTGCGTGAGGCATATCCGAGTTACTTCCTGGACACGAAGGAGTTCCTCTTGGCGCTTGATGCCTTCAACGCGTCCTGTGCGGTGTATCGGTGATTTTGGGTAATATTGACCATTTTTATGTTTATCTTTGTTTATTTACATTGAGAGATAACACGAAATAAGAAAAAATAGTTAATAACAACATAAGAAAGTTTTATTCAATATGCGAAAGACATGGCTTATAGTGCTTTCGAGCATCCTTTGTGCGCTCATGCAACCCTTGAGCGCACAGGATGCTATCTCTCCCGACAGTATTTCCTTGGATACCCTCATATCCGATTCTACGTCCAATCCCAATCCCGAATGGTACGTAGCTCCTGATTCTTTGGAAGCCTTAGCTACGGCTCGCTCACCAAGACGAGCCAAAGCGGGCGCGAGTTGTGTGAAGGACTCTGTCCTAACCTTTGATGTGGATTCTATCCTCATTGAAGTGACATGCTATGAATACGGAGATACAACGCGTACGACGGTATGGATAGTAAACTCCGACGGCTCGCGTATTGGTAAATCCAGAGAGGAATCGGCATCAAGTTCTACCAAGTCTTTTACGGCATCCTATACATGGGATAACGCAACCAACGACTGGAAGGGAAAAGAGAAATTTGAATACGTGTATAAAGTATTCAGCGGCCAGAAAAAGTTGATTTCAAGTACTTCTTTCGCATGGGTCAATAGGGCTTGGGCGGCAGATAAACGCTACACCTATAACTATGATGCCGCCGTTCGCGAAATCGAATATTTCGAATACCGGCGCAACACTACTACTAATGAATTAAACCCCTATAAGGGTCGTATTCAAACGTGGATAGATGACACCATGAGATCTCTTGAGGAACTGTACACTACGTATAGTAATGGTGCATGGAATGCCGGTACGAAAAAGGAATGGGCATATGATACTGAAGGTCGTCAGGCTATGTACGCCTATTATGGAACTATTACCAATGATAACTGGATAGGTTCTTCGAAAGAAACATGGACCTACGGTGGACCGAGCGGCGAACTAACCTATTATGAGAAATTCGGCTGGTATAACAACGATTGGTCTATGACCAAGAGGGAAATCGCTGCATTTGATGCCGAAGGTCGTCAGACATTGGTTGAGAACTATACCGGCGCTAATGGCATTGAAACCGGTGTCAAGAAAGAGGAATATACCTTTGACTCTAACGGAATCAAGACCATGACTGTTGCTTATGCATGGTCAGGCGGCGCATGGGTAGGTTCTACTAAAGAGACGTGGGAATATAATGGTCCTAACGGAGTAACGACCAAATATGAGAAGCAAGTTTGGTCAAATGGTGCTTGGGTAGGCTCTTTCTTGGAGACTTGGACGTTTGGTGGCCCTTCTAGTCAGTTAACTCTGCATGAGCAATTCGAGTGGGCGAACACCGATTGGTCAAGAACCCTCAAAGAAGAAACCGAATTTGATGCGGCAGGTCATACTGTCCGCATTGAGAATTATACCTATGCGAACGGCGCAACTACCGGTACCAAGAAAGAAACAACGACTTATACATCCGGTAATAAGACAGAGTTTGTGACTTTTGCATGGGTCAATGGTGTGTGGGCTAATGCTACTAAGGAGACATGGAACTTTACGAACGGAAAACAAACCCTCCATGAGCAATTTATAGGTGAGGGTAACAATTGGACTAAGACCCTTCGTGAGGAGAATGAGTATAGTGGTGCTAATCTTATCCGTATCGAAAACTATACCTACGCGAACGGCGTAACTACTGGTACGCAGAAAGAGACCTATACCTATTCCAATGGTAAGAAAACTGAAGCAATCATCTATGCTTGGGAGAATGGAGATTGGGTAGATAGCAATAAGGAGATCTGGGAGTTCAATGACCCCTCCGGCAAACAAACCAAGCATGAGAAAAGCGAATGGAACGGCAACGATTGGACTATCATGGTGCAAGAGAATACTGCCTATTCCGGCAGCAATGTCACCTCCATTGAAAACTATGAGCGCTTAGAGGGAGTCTGGACCGGTACGCAAAAAGAAGAATATGCCTATACAAGCGGCAAAAAGACCTCAAGCATCGTCTATGCGTGGGTGAATGAAACATGGATAGAGTACACCAAAGAAGTATGGGGCTTCACGTCCGGAAAACAGATTAAGTATGAGACCTATGCTTGGAATGGCAATTGGGTAATGACCCTGCAAGAAAATACCGTCTATGAAGGGAACAACATAACTCAAATAGAGAACTATGCGCTCTTAGAAGGTGTTTGGACGGGTACAAAGAAAGAGGAATATACCTACGATGGTGGCGCAAAAACGCAAACAATCATTTCTGCGTGGGTAGGAGGTGCTTGGGTATATAGTACCAAAAATGAGATAGGCTATCAAGATGGCGACACACAAGTCTCGGAAGCTAATTATACGTGGAAGAACGATGCATGGGCTGGAACAGGTACACGTACGTTTACTACCTACGATAATGGCAAAGTCACCGTACTTCTTACGAAGGATTGGCCCGATGGTGCGGCAGAATGGACAAATAAAACACGCACGCTCAATACCTACAATGCTGAAGGCGAGAATATCATGACGCATAACGCCAACTGGAATGGCGAAAAATGGGTAATGAGTTCTATGACACGCTCAGAATCGATCATAGATGCAAAAGGGCGCGTCTTACTCAATGCGTCGTGGAAATGTACTTCCGATTCACTATGGAAAGGAGTGCAAAAAGACACAGCTGCCTATTCTGTTACGGACAAACCAATCTTTATCGCTCAATACAAAAACTGGAAAAATAACAATTGGGTGCCTGTATATGAAATCATCTACAAGTATGATGAGGCAGATCGGGACACACTCAGTCAACGAATGGACTACAAAAGTAATAAATGGCAGGGAGTATTCCGCTATGAACATAGGTATGATGATTTGGGACGAGAAACCGCTTCCGCGTCTTATACCAGTTGGAATACATCTACCAGAAACTGGGTCGGAAGTTCAAAACAAGAAGTTACCTATTATGGGAATACTGAACAATACGCAACAAAAATGACATATAGATGGAAGAGCAATGCTTGGACTCCATTGTTTCTATATTCATATACGTATGATGCCTCCGGAAGGGAAATCAAGCAAGTGGTACAATCTTATGCAAATGGATGGATAAATGCCAGTAAATATATCAAGGAATATAACGGAAGTACATTGCTGAAATCCAATGCATATGTTTGGCTGGATGATCAATGGATTATTGCTTCCCGTAATGAATCCTACTATGACAACGATGCGCAAGCCAAACTCCGTCGCGAGATAACAGGATCATGGAATGATGGTGTAGTGGAGTCTTTTAGTGATCAACACTATGTTTACTCCTGTGACCCATGCATCATTCGCTTCGTCAACTATGATGGCACGGAGCTGGAGTCCCAAACGATGGATAAAGGGCAAATGCCGTCCTATACAGGCGCTATTACTCCGACCAAGCCGGAGGACGTAGAATATACCTATGAATTTAGCGGCTGGACACCAAAGATCGTAGAGGTTAATGGTAGTGCCACATACACCGCTACGTACACTCCTATCAAGAAGTCTTACACCATCACATGGCTCAATGATGACAATTCGCTGATAGAAGAGACTACCGTTGAATATGGCAAAATGCCAACGCCTCCTACAGCCACGAAACCGGCTACGGCAGAATTTACATACACGTTTAACGGCTGGACTCCCGGCATAGGCGTCGTTACCGGTGATGCTACATACACCGCTACTTACAAAGAGACCAAGAACTCTTATACCATCACATGGCTCAATGATGATAATTCGCTATTAGAAGAAACTACCGTAGAGTACGGCAAGGTACCGGAACATGCAGCTCCGACCAAAGAGAATACGGCAGAATGGACCTACACCTTCAATGGTTGGGACCCGACACCGGTAGAGGTAACAGGTGTAGCCACTTACAAAGCTACCTTCAAAGCATCGAAGAATAGTTACACGATTACATGGAAGGATGAGGAAGGAAAAGAAATCGGTAGTGATGTGCTTGCGTATGGCGAGACTCCGAAACATGAAGATTTAACCAAGGAAAACACGGCTGAATGGACATATACCTTCCAAGGTTGGACCCCAAGCATTATAGATGTAGTTGGTGATGCGGAATACACAGCCGTGTTTGACCAAGAGAGGAATAAATATACCATTAAGTTTGTTAACTACGATGGATCAGAGCTCCAGAGTAGTGAGGTTACGTATGGCGAACTGCCTAAGTATGAAGGTGGTACCCCGACAAAACCTGCCGATGCACAAGATACCTATACCTTCATCGGCTGGGATAAAGACATCGCAGAAGTCGACGGTGATGCTACCTACACTGCTACTTATAGAAGCGATGTTAATAGTTATACCATCACATGGCTCAATGATGATAATTCGCTGCTTGAAGAAACTACCGTTGAGTACGGCAAGGTACCGGAACATGCAGCTCCGACCAAAGAGAATACGGCTGAATGGACCTACACCTTCAAAGGTTGGGATCCTACACCGGTAGAGGTAACGGAAAACACGACGTACAAAGCCCAGTTCACGGCAACCAAGAAAGAGTACACCATTACTTGGAAAAACGAGGATGGCTCCGTGATGGCGAGCGAGACTTTGGCGTATGGTAAAACACCAAGCCATGTAGCACCGACGAAAGAGAATACAGCGGAATGGACCTACACTTTCAAAGGCTGGACTCCGGATATTGTGGATGTAGTTGGTGATGCTGAATACACAGCCGTGTTCAACGCGACGAAGAACAAGTACACCATTAAGTTTGTTAACTACGATGGATCAGAACTCCAGAGCAGTGAGGTTGCTTATGGCGAACTGCCTAAGTATGAAGGTGGTACCCCGACAAAACCTGTCGATGCGCAAAATACGTATACCTTTGACGGTTGGGATAAAGACATCGTAGAAGTCGACGGTGATGCGACGTACACCGCCACCTATAGAAGCGATGTTAATAGTTATACGATCACATGGCTCAATGATGATAATTCGCTGCTTGAAGAAACTACCGTAGAGTACGGCAAGATCCCGACGCATGCAGCTCCGACGAAAGAGAACACGGCAGAATGGACCTACACCTTCAATGGTTGGGATCCTACACCGGTAGAGGTAACGGAAAACACGACGTACAAAGCCCAGTTCACGGCAACCAAGAAAGAGTACACCATTACTTGGAAAAACGAGGATGGCTCCGTGATAGAGAGCGAGACTTTGGAGTATGGTAAGACCCCGAGCCATGCGGCACCGACCAAGGAGAATACTGCTGAATGGACCTACACTTTCAAAGGCTGGACTCCGGATATTATAGATGTTGTTGGTGATGCTGAATACACAGCCGTGTTCAACGCGACGAAGAACAAGTACACCATTAAGTTTGTCAACTACGATGGATCAGAGCTCCAGAGTAGTGAGGTTACGTATGGCGAACTGCCTAAGTATGAAGGTGGTACCCCGACAAAACCTGCCGATGCACAAGATACCTATACCTTCATCGGTTGGGATAAAGACATCGCAGAAGTCGATGGTGATGCTACCTACACTGCTACTTATAGAAGCGATGTTAATAGTTATACCATCACATGGCTCAACGACGACAATACGCTATTAGAAGAAACTACCGTTGAGTACGGCAAGATCCCGACGCATGCCGATGCGACGAAGCAGGCTACGGCGGAACATATTTATACGTTCAGCGGTTGGACTCCTGCTATTGAACCCGTCACAGGCGCGGCTACCTATAAAGCGACGTTCACCGAACAAACACGGTTATATACAATCACTTGGCTCAACGAAGACGGTTCGGAACTTAGCCGTGAGACCTTAGAATATGGTGCAACGCCGAAGCACGCTGACTTGAGTATGGACAATACGGCAGAATATACGTATAGATTTACAGGCTGGACTCCTGCTATCACAACCGTGACGGCAGACGCTTCGTACAAAGCTACCTTCGAAACAACGAGGAACAAATACACCGTCACCTTCCTCAACGAGGATGGTACGGAACTCCAAAGCAGTAAGGTAGAGTATGGCGTTAAGCCTACTTGCGCTGAACCGACCAAGCAGGGAACCGAGGAGTTCACCTACACCTTCGCTGGCTGGAGTCCGGCAGTTGTGGCAGTAACCGAAGACGCCACCTACAAGGCTACCTTCTCGGCAACCAAGAACAAATTCACCATCACTTGGCTTAATGACGACAAGTCGCAGATAGACCAAACGACAGTGGAATACGGCGCTACGCCCGCGCACGCGGATATATATAAGGAGAGTACCGACAAATGGACTTATACGTTTGCCGGTTGGGAACCGAAGATTGTTGCCACTACCGGTGACGCAACCTATACGGCGGTCTTCGATTCAACTGAGAATATCATCTTGTATCACATCACGGTAACAGCCGACGATGCTGCGCATGGCGAGGCAGGCTTCATCTATGCGGATTCGAGTGCCACCAAGCTGCTGACAGACAGCAACGTCCCGAGCGGCGCATGGATCGAACTGCAAGCCAGCGCTGCCGACAACTGGCATTTCGTTCAGTGGAGCGACGGAGACACCGCTTCGGTACGCCAAGTCGAAGTAACATCCGATATGCAGTATGTCGCATCCTTCGAACCTAACTGCGGCGATTATCCGACTTTACCGGTGGTATCCCTCTACGACTGGCTCCTGATGCTCGATGTACGCTCTATCCATGCGATGGGTTATACCTTCGCTGAAGAGGATGTCGCTTGGTATCGCGTTCACGGCGAACCCGATAAGTTGAACGCTGGCGCAAGCGCAGACGACGAACGGTTAGGAACGGGTTATTCGTTCACCCTTGATGAGTCGTTTGCAAATACAGGTGATTACTATGCAATGGTGGATGTGAGCGGTAGTCCGGTAGGCGTACCGTGTACAGACATGATGCGTTCGCAGATTATCCATTTCGCATCTACGCGAGCCAATGCGACTCCGATGCTGGCGCCTGTCATGGTTCGCCCGAATGAACCGCAGCAAGTTCATCGCCTCAACCCCGATGCTCCGACGACGATTATGATCTACGATATCTCCGGGCAGCTGCTACGTACTATCTCCGAGGAAGGCGTCGATCGGATGGATCTGCAGGCAGAATCCGTCGCTGGCTGCTATCAACTCGTCATCCAAAATGGCGATCTCCGCACCGTATTACGTTACATAGTAGTTCAATAAATAATTGTTGGATCATTGTTGGTAATTTTTGACTAATAAAAAAGATTTGTTTAATTAGTTTAATTCGTGAACATTAATTTTTGGATCATTTTGGGCCATTTTGGACGAATAAAAAATATATTTATGTTTATGTCTTTTAAATGCTTTGACACGAAGGTGTGTGGATTAGGGCGATTGAG
>Ga0310690_10012334_pt1 | contig 10502 bp, 1 predicted proteins | sample AusTroGonzalo_MG_2_FD_207661 | JGI IMG/M metagenome (GOLD analysis project Ga0310690, IMG submission 207661) | Bovine rumen microbial communities from tropical cattle in Woodstock, Queensland, Australia - Gonzalo_04 (v2) (version 2) | ecosystem: Host-associated > Mammals > Digestive system >...
TTACTCCCTGAGCAATGTCGGTCGTCTGTGCGTTCAGCTCATCGTTGATGTCAGCGCACTGCCCCTTTACGACGTTGATTTCACCTGGTTCGACACCGGCTTCAAGTACAAAGTTCCTGGCGAGCAAATTGACGGTTTAGCTAACTTTGCTAACGTAGGTCGTGCCAATATCCACAAAGTCGAGCTGGGTTATCAGTTGGACAACGAGGCGCCAGTATATTCAGTCATCACCGATTCCATCAGGTCTGGCGAGATAAAAGACTGGAAGTTCCTCCCCACCCTTCCGTCTGACATTGCCATTGGCATGCACACCCTGAAAATCTTCGCATCAAAGGTGGAAGGCGAGCCTCTTCCTGAGAAGTCTAAGAACGACACGCTTATGGCATCATTTGCTGTTTATCGCGACTACACCAGCCGCAACAAAGTCTTCATGGAAATCTATACCGACCAGAGTTCTGTTTACTCAGCATTCCTGGATGACGTAGTAAAGATTGTGACCGATGCTACTGATGATGTTGCCGTAGTCAACGTGCACAAGAAGGGTACGACGCTGGCCGTAAACGATGCCCTTTATCTGCATAGCCTCTATGCCTATACCCTGCCCTCGTTCACTGTCAATCGCTCATATTTCCCTGGCGAGAATTATATAGCTTACGATATGAACGATTACCTGCCCGTTATGTCGGCACAGTTTAATGCCGGCATTCTGGAGCCATTGCTCATGCAGGACTTCACATCACCAACCTTTGCCACACTCCAGCTGGAGCCCACCTACGATGCAGCTACTCGCAAGCTCACCATCAAGGCTACAGGCGATGTATTACCCGAGGCCAAAGCCATCTATCAGAATCTGGCATTGACACTGATGGTTACTGAGGATCAGGTAAAGGCCCGTCAGACCGTTTACAACTCGCTGACAGGACGCACAACCAATAATTCCAACTATCTGCACGACCATGTGCTGCGTGCTTATATCACATCACCCATCGGTGATGCCGTTGACTGCCCTGCAGACCGCTTCGAAGCCAACTATGAGTACACACTCGACAATAATTGGAATGCTGACAACATCAAGGTTATCGGTCTGTTGACAAAGAAGGTTGATGCCGTTACCGATGCCAACTTGCTCGATATGGACATCATCAATGCCAACAGCATATCGCTGGGTGTTCTCAATGGCATCGAGGAGATTGAAGCTGCAAAATGCAAGAAAGCAAATACCCTCTTCAACCTGAATGGTCAGAAAGTGAACAAGGCAAAGAAGGGCCTTTATATTATCAATGGCAAAAAGGTGATAATTAAGTAAAGGGCCCACCCCTAACCCCTCAAGAGTCCTCACCGCTAAAGCGGTGGGGACTTTTTCTTTCTTTTCTCGCACAGATGACACGAATTTCACAGATTAATTACCATTATTTTGGTATTTTCAATGCAAATATTTATTATTTTGGTTATTTTTTTGGAAGTTTCAGACAAAATACGTATATTTGCAGGCTTGTATATTATAAATATATAATTATATAATAAAAAAGAACATTTTACAAACTATCACTAACAATATTAACTTAAAAACAAAAAGAACGAAACTAACCGAAAGGGAAAGCAAAACGTAGAGAAATAACCATGTGTCAAGCCTGATCTCACCACTAAGACTGGGAGATAACAAAAGGTTCGCAGGCTGACACAAACGAAATCCAATCTATTAAAAACATGCGCTCACGAACCAGAAGGCGCAATAACCAAAAAACAAAAACCAAATGAACAAGAAAATACGTTTTTCATTGCTCACGCTGTTGGTAATGTTGTGCGGAACTGTGTTTGCAGACGATGCGTACTATACACTTGATACGACATCAAGTAACAACACCACCAACAATGCTTATGCCAGTACAGGTACTACTACTGTAGGCAGTGTTGAATGGGTATTCGAAGGAAATGGAACAACGAATCCATGGCGTCTTGGCGGAAAGAGTCTTACTAACCAAGACAGAGTCGTTTACACAACTAGTGTTATGGACGCAGCTATTAGTTCTGTAAAGTTAGAAGTCGGAGCGGCTAGTAACATTACAGTGAACTCTTTGAAACTGATTGTTGCTAGTGATGCTGCATTTTTAAACGTCATCGATGAGGTTTCGAAATCCTTTGAAGCTAATAGCGTAATTACTTTCAGTCCAACATCTCCTGCCACAAGTTGGGCTGAAAACGCCTATTACAAATTTGTATTTAATGTTTCTGTTAGTGGAAGCAATAACAAGTTCGTTGAATTCAAGAAAGTAGAGTTCTATAAAGCGGCTTCATCAGAACCCGAGCCCACTGGCTACACCGTAGACTTCAACACTGCTATTGCTACTAGCAGCCACGACTTTGCTGTAGCTTCTAAATGGAAGCACATCGTGGAAGACAATGACGGATCTTATGTAGGTTACAAATGGGATGCCGCCTTTGGTACAGGTGAGCCTGCAACTGGAGGTCTTCTAGTTTACAGCCAAAAAGTTGGTTCTTCTAGTTGGGATATGGCCAATGTTTATGACCTTTTGGTAACTCCAAAGGTTTCTGGCACTATCAAATTAAAAGTTAAAGCCTACGAGAATGCAAGTTCTTCTACAAAGGCTTTCGTTCAACTTTATTCTCTGAATGGCGCTGCAACTGCAAAAGCAGAAATGCTGAAAGAATTCCAGACCGAGATTCCTGGCTACAGCACAGGTAATGGAGATTGGGTTGAGTTAACATACGATGTTACTGAATCACAGCGCATTGGTATTCGCGCTCAATATGTATATATGGACGACTTCTATGCAGAAGCCGTTGATACAACTCCTGAAGCTGCACTTGTAGTTTCTTCTGTGATGGATATTAATGGTAATTCTGGTACACAAGGCACCAATCCTATATTCGAGCAACAGGCTGATGGTACGATGAAGGTGGTGCTGAAGGTTACACTTACCAACACTGGTGACATTGACTTTGTTGCAGGAACAACTTCCAATTACACACTTACGCCTGCACAGAAATATTATGGCGACCTGACTTATTATGAGGATGCGTCTATTGCCATTCCTGAAGACATCGCTGTTGGTGAATCCAAGACATTCAATGTAGAGTTCACTGTTCCTTATGTTTCAGGTTATAAATACTGGTATGTAAAAGAAAACGTTACAGGAACCACATCTACATCATATCGTTATGCAACATCAGTTGCTTATGAATCTAAATTCATTCTTCGTGTGGCTGAGTCTGGAAGCACCAGCGACCTGACTACTGCACAAGATTTCGGTCGTATTTCTGCTGCCGAAACTCGCAGTTTCGAGATTTATAATGATGGTACAGCTCCTCTGACTATCAAGAGCATCACTTTACCTGAAGGTTTTACTTCTGACAATCTGCCTGAAATTCCTTCTGAGGGTCTCGTATTAGCAAAGAAGACTGCCACCGCAGCTTTCAATGTGACATTGCCTGTTACTACCACTGGTGATTTCTCTGGCAATCTGGTTATTAAGTACGTTAAGGCTGGTGATTCTGAAGAATCCACTAAGACTTTGGCATTCTCTGGTACTGTTCTTGCAGAAGGAACTTGGTTTGCCGATTTCAATGGCGACAAGAGTTCTTCATCTGCTATCGTATATCCTGCTGGAAGTATTGTTGAGAGCTCTACACTCACAAGTGCATATACTGGCAGCTATGGTAGTTACGATCACTATTTGAAATCTTACAACCGTCGTGAAGCCAACAAGTTCATCACTCCAAAACTTCACGCAACAGCTGGTGCCACACTGAAGTTCGACGCTATCAAGTATCAAAGCGGTAACGACTACGACATTAAGGTTTATGTTTCAACAGACCGTAAGACTTGGGGCGAAGCCAAGATGACCGTTAGCAATACCGATGCACAGTTTGAATCTACCAGCACACGCTACACGCAGACACTGACCTTCGATGCAGAGGGTGATTACTATGTAGCATTCGATGTTTACGGTATGGGACTTGACAACATTATTGGTCTTACCAAGGTTGCTGTTGCCCATGATATGTATATTAAGACCGCTACATTGGTTGCTGAAGCACAGACTGGCAGCACCATCAAGCCAAAGGCAACAATTGTTCCTCTGACAGATGAAACTGCAGAAAGTTATACTGTGAGGTACTATGTAGATGACGTTGCCGTTGCACAAGGAACAGCAGTTGCTTTGACCGCAAAGGCTGACGCTACTACTGATTTCACAATCTCTTACACTCCGAACGATGAGGTAACCACAACTCACGATACTTACATTGAGTTTGAGTTCACTGATGGCACCAAGATTGCTACTGAGCATCAGACTCTGAAAGTAACCAATGAGCCTAAGTTCCTCTTTGTTGAAGCAAGCACTTCTGTCAACCAGTACACAACCAATCTGACTAAGTCACAGGCATTTGGTAAGACTAACAAAGCAGACACAAAGGCCTTTAAGATTTACAACCAGGGTACTGCTGTTCTTCAGATAACAGGTATCACTGCTCCCGAGGGCTTCTCCGTTAATAAGACTGGAGCTTTTGAGGTGGCTGCTGGCGCAAGCGAAGAGATTATCGTGACCTTCTCGGCTACAACTCCTGGTGAATATAAAGACAGTCTGATTGTAAACTACACTCAGGAAGGTGCAAAGCCATATAAACTTGAATTCACAGGCACTATGCTTGATGCCGCCAAGTGGTATGCAAACTTCGACAACCCCACTACAAATGCCATTATCTGGCCTGCTGGATCCGTATATGAGTCAAGCATCAATACATCGTATTCAACATATAGTGCTCCATACAACTACTATATCTATTCTCGCAGTGCTACGAAGAACAAGTTTACTACTCCTAAGTTAACTGCAGCTGCTGGCGATGTATTCAGTTTCGACGCTAAGGCTTACAATTCATACAACGACGGAAAGGTAAAGGTTTACGCTTCAGCAACTCGCGATGAACTTGGTGATCCCGTTACAGATTTAACTCTCAGTAACACAGATTGGGCTACCCAGAATGTTACCATTGCGAATGCTGGTGATTACTATATCACAATTGAATTTAGCGATGCTTCTCTTGATGAGATTTATGGTCTGAAGCCCGTAGCTGTTGCTCACGACTTGAAGATTGCTTCAAGCAGTGTTCCTGCAACAGGTATGCAGAACAATGTGTATACCGCAAAAGTTAACTTACAGAACTTCGGATTGAAGGACGAGACAGCCACTGACTATACAATGACTGTATTCGTAAATGGTGAGGCAGTAGCTTCAGGCGATGCCGTTGTAATTCCAATGAACCATAAGTTGGACGATGCAGGTACAGCAATTGCAGCAACCTTCCGTTATCCGAAGGTTGGCACCTTCCCCGTTTACGTAGAGGTGAAGGCTGGCGACTACAGCGTGAAGACCGCTCCTGTGGATGTAACATTCGCAGAGGAAGTAGCTGTTGCCGATGCTATTGCTGTTGGAACGAAGTCAAGCAGTGGCCGTGACTACGGTTTCGTTGACTGGTATAACAACGATGGTAATAACACGCGTTATACAGACATTCTCTATCCCGCTGCAAAATTGACTGCTGCTGGTATTAAGGCTGGTGACAAGATTAACTCTATTGCTTTCCGTGCAAGCAACAGCTCCAAGACTTTCAAGGCTGTAGTTACCTCATGGGTAGGCACATCTACTGGTGAGATTACTTTTGGTAGTCCTGTTAAGGAGAACATGCAAGAAATCTCGATTTATAACGGTTCTGTAGAATTCCCTGCAAACTTCGAGTCTGTTATTACCTTAACAACTCCAATTGTTTGGGATGGCACATCTGACATACGTGTATATACAGAGGCTGTAGGTCAAGGTTCTAGCAACTATGTTTCTGCTAATTACGATTACGACAGCGATATTCAGATGTCGTACAATGGTACTACCAAGGCCGCTCCTTTGGCTTACTTCACTTTGGCTCTTGAGCCTGCTACCTACTCTGGTACCGTTAAGAATGCCGAGGGTGCTGCTGTAGAGGGTGCAACCGTTACACTCGTAAGCAACGATGGTGAAGGTGTAGAATACACTGGCACTACCAATGCTGAGGGTGCTTACAGCATCAAAGTAATTCAGGCAAATCGCTATTACAACGTAGAAGTTGAGGCTGAGGGCTACGATATGGCATCAGCTATCGGTATTTCATTCGCAGAAGGTAGCGTGGAGAAGGACTTCGTAGTAGATATTCCTCTGCTGAAAAAGTACTTTGTCAATACTGACCTCGCTTCAACAGAGGGTTGGACAGCTGTTACTTCTGAAAGTTTCAAAGACTTTGGTACAGGTAAGATTGGTGAATATAAAGTAAGAAGTGAATTCTCCGCCGCAACCGTGGATGAGTATCACCCTGCTACTGCTTATGCTTTTGGATTCGAAGCTCGTTGGTCTAGCAGCTTTGCTTCTTATACTCAGGAGTCTAAGGTTGCCCTGCCTGCAGGTACATATACCTTGAACTTTGATGTTGAGAATGTGAATGGTTCTACGACCAAGGCAGCTTACGAGAACCGCTTTACCGTTAAAGTAGGTGATAAGGTTTACACCGATGAGAGCACTGAATGGATGAATGGCAAGAGCAATTGGACGAACCATTCTATCACATTCGATGTTACTGAGGATGCTAAGGCTACACTGAGCTTCGGTTATGGTACTGGTTCTAATAATTTCCACTTAAACAACACACCTGCTCTCTATGTCAGCAACCTGAACATGACCTTCATCTCACTGCTCGATGGCGCTATTATGGATCTTAGAGCTGAGATTGACTACGCAGAATATCTGAAAGTAGAGGCAGGCGAAGAGGCAGCAGGACTGGTAGACCTCAATGCCGCTATCGAAGCTGCAAAGGCTCTGCTCAGCTCTACTGACGCAGCAGCTGTTAAGGCTGGTATCGAAACTCTGAAGGCTGCTGAGACTGCATTCCTCACTGCTAACCTGCCTGTTGCAGAGGGCACTTACTACGTCTACAACCCATTGACACAGAAGTTCCTGAGCCGTGGTAATGCTTACGGTACATCTGCTATGGTTGACGACTATGGCGTAGCCATTAACGTAACAGCTACCGATTTGGCTACAGCAAGCTATAAGCTGAGCAGCTTTGACAATGGAGCCGCTTACGGTTTTGACACTTGGATGTATGCCGATGCTGGTGGTGACAACGTACGCACCTATAATATTAATAAGGTGGAACGTGGCTTCACAATGACAAATACCACTAATAGTCAGTTGGTTTATGTCTATCTGAAGGAAGACGGAAACAAGTTCCGCGTAGCAGGCAATGCTATCAAGGATGACAATTACGACAATGATGCCCAGACCATTTGGCAGTTCATCACCAAGGAGGATCGCGATGCAATAGTTGCAAGACGTGAGGCTGCAGAAAAGACAGCAGCCTACACATCTGCAGGTATTTCTGAGAATGCTCAGGTAGAGGTTGCTGAGCCTACTTTGGTAAGCTTCACTTCTGGCCATGCTTGGACCCAGACCGTAACTCGTGAACAGGGAGGTCAGCCCGCAACCAACGATAATGGCACAGAGATGTGGCAGGCTACGGGTAACTATACTCAGACTATCAAGAATGTTCCCACTGGACTCTACAAGATCTCAATCCAGGCCTTCTATCGTAATGGTAGCGCTGACGAATGTGTGACACGCTACAACACTGGCTACAACACCGTACTGGCTTATCTTGAGGCCAATGGCAACAAGGTTCTGGTGAAGAGCTGGGCTACCGACAAGGGTGAAGGCAATAATCCAAACTCTATGGGCGAGGCTAAGGCTAAGTTCGATGAAGGTAAGTATCTTGCCGAGATCTATGCTTACGTAGGTGCAGACAGCGTACTGAGCCTGACTGTCAATAATCCTGCTCACATTGGTAATGGCTGGTTCATCGTTGGCAACGTGAAGTATGCTAAGGTTGAAGAGGCTATCATCGCTGGTGACGCTAACCTTGACAAGACTGTTACTACCTCTGATGCTGTGGCTGCTGTCAACTTCGCACTGGAGAAGGAAATTCCTTCTGAGAAGGCCTTCAAGGCTGCCGACGTGAACAAGTCTAACAGTATCACCGTTTCTGACGCTGTAGGTATCGTGAACATCGCACTGGGTAAACCAGCAGGTGATGAGGCTGCTACTGCACGTGGCGAGAAGGCTGAGGCTGTTAACTACCTGACGATGAGCGGCGCAAGCCTGAACCTGACGAACAGCACTGAGTTCGTGGGCTTCCAGATGGATATCACACTGGCTGACGGTGCACAGTTCAACGGTGTACAGCTGGCTGACCGTGCTGCCGACCTGCAGGTTATCTACAACCGCATTGCTAACAACACCTATCGCATCATCGCCTTCTCTACCGGCAATGCCGCTATCGAGGGCAACGAGGGCGAACTCTTCTCACTCGACATCGCTGGCAACAACAACATCAATATCACCAATATTGAGTTTGCCGACGCTGCCGCTCAGGCTTACGCACTTGGATTCGGTGAGACCACTGGTATCAACGGTATCTATGCTGGCGCTACCAACGTGGAGAGCTACACTGTAGGTGGTGTGAAGAACGACAAGGTCCGCAAGGGCATGAACGTGGTTCGCACAGCTGACGGTAAGGTGAAGAAGATATTTGTGAAGTAACTTAATTACTAATTAAAATTTTACCAAATGAACAAAAACACGATTTCTAAATGGTTTTCGATGTTCCTGCTCATGATGGTAGCCGGTATAACGGGAGCGACTGCACAGTCGCTCACCGTTGCCGACTTCTCTATTGAACAAGGACAGTCGAAAGAGGTTGCCATCAACGTGGCCGCTGCCGCAGAGCAGACCATCTATGGCATCCAGACCGACATCACGCTGAGCGAGGGTCTCACACTTGAAAGTGTTGTTGCTGCTGACGCTAACCTGCAGTTTGACAAGAACACACTTACAGGCGGTGCTACTCGCGTGGCTTTGCTGTCACTGGCTGGCAGCAGCATTCCTGAAGGTGCAGCTATTAAACTCACCGTAAAAGCTTCTGACACTTTTACTGGTGGTACTATCAAGCTGGAGAACTCTAAGTTGACCACTGCTACTAACGGTACAGAAGTCAGCGTAGACAATTCAACTGCCACTGTAACAAGAATTGTACCTGTTCCAGCTGCAGTCATCATCAAGCCAACTGTAATTGTTAGCGAGAAGTTCACCAGCGTTGCTGACCTCGCAGGCAAAACTTTTGCCATTATCAATGAAACTGACGGCAAGGCCCTTTACGGCTCTAACGCTCAGAATCTGGCTTATGATGTATATGGAAATGCTTTCTCAAGCTCAAACTCTGGTTATCTGTGGAAACTCGTTAGCCTTGAAAATGATGCTGATGCCGAAGTACACAACTACTATCGCTTCCAGCTCGTCACTCCTACTGGCGCTGACTACAACTGCTGGGGTATGGGTGGTTGGCTGAACTCTCAGCCTGCTACCGGTGCTTGTTCGTTCATTCTTGGCCTGGAAAAAGGCAACGGTCAGGATATTAAGAACGGTGCCGTATATGACGTACAGTATGTTGAAGGACAGGGCTTTACTATCAAGAACATTGGTACTGGTCTCTATCAGGGTGCCAACAATGGTCCTGCAAAGAATGAGGCTCCTACGTATTTCTCTTTCGCTACTGTATCTAGCTCATACATTCCTTCTGTTGAGGCTCTTCTTGCTGAAGGTGCTGTTTGGAAAGAAATTGTAACTGATGAAACAGCTTTGACTGCATACAACACTGCAGTAGCCGGTATTGATCCTTCAACTATTGAAGGTAATGGACTCACCGAGGCAAAGGCAATTGATGCTGCTATCACAGCATTGGTAAAGGCTCAGCCTGCTGTAGCTGATGCAGACTTCACACGTACAATTATCAACCCAAGTTTCGAATACGGTAACATTGACGGTTGGACTTCTAAGGATGGTGGCGGTGCTGCCAATAACGGTAACTTCGGTGCTGCTACAGGTTCATTCTTCGTTGAGAGATGGACTGCTGCTCCTAACAAACTGTCTAACGGTTCATTCCTCCAGACCATCGCTGGCATTCCTGCTGGTAAGTATAAGCTCACTGCTGAGATGCAGAACAGAGAGCAGGGGAATGAGGATGCTGCCGGTACCGGTCTCTTCCTTGTTATTAATAATGGTAAAGCAGAAGCTGTCACCAACAATGGTCAGACTATCGAAGCCGTTGGTTTTGGCAGAGGTTCACTGGAAATAGGAACGAAACTTGAGAACTGTTCTGGTAACTGGATCTGCTTCGACAACTTCAAGCTTACACTTGTAGAAGCTACTTCTGCTGAGGTAATTGCTGCCGAGGAGGCTCTGAGTGCAGCTATTGTTAAAGCTGAAGCTAAGGACACCATTGGTAGAGAGGGTGTCGTTGAACTGGCTGCAGCCATCAACATCGCAAAGGAGGCTCTGAATGCATCTCTGAATTCTGTAGGTGCTACTGTTGATGACCTCAACGCTGCAAAGACAGCTTTGGAGGAG
>Ga0310690_10012335_pt1 | contig 10502 bp, 9 predicted proteins | sample AusTroGonzalo_MG_2_FD_207661 | JGI IMG/M metagenome (GOLD analysis project Ga0310690, IMG submission 207661) | Bovine rumen microbial communities from tropical cattle in Woodstock, Queensland, Australia - Gonzalo_04 (v2) (version 2) | ecosystem: Host-associated > Mammals > Digestive system >...
TATAATGAATATGGTGTATAATTGAATATGAATATGTTTTAGGAGTGTGATCGTGATGCCGTCATACATTTCAGGCGCTAACATTACAGATTTATGCGGGAGACTTGCGGATAATTCCACTATCGATCCCAAGCTTTATGAAAAATATCATGTCAAGAGAGGACTTCGCAACAGCGACGGCACAGGTGTTATGGCAGGTATCACCAATATCTGCAATGTTCACGGCTATGTAGTCAACGAGGGCGAAAAGGAGCCTATCCCGGGACAGTTAATATACAGGGGCTATAATATCAACGACCTTGTTGAGAATGTTGAAAAGGACGACCGCTATGGTTATGAGGAGACTGCTTTCCTCCTGCTCTTCGGTCATCTTCCCAACGAGAAGGAGCTCAAGACTTTCAGCTCCTATATCTCAGTGAAAAGAGACCTCCCCAACGGTTTCGTTGAGGATATGATACTCAAAGCTCCGTCAAAGAATATCATGAACAAGCTTGCCCGTTCGGTGCTGGCTCTGTATTCCTACGACGACGAGTGCGAGAACAAGGGGCTTGAAAACGAAATGCGCACAGCGGTAAGCCTTATCGCCAAGATGCCTGTTATCATGGCTAACGCTTATCAGGTAAAGCGCAGGGTTTTCGACAACCAGAGCATGATAATGCACCCTATAAACTACGAGGAGAACACCGCTCAGTGTATCCTCTCTCTGCTCCGTCCCGACAGACAGTACACCAAGGACGAGGCTCAGATGCTTGACCGTCTCCTGATGTTACAGGCTGAGCACGGCGGCGGAAACAACTCCACATTTACCTGCCGAGTCCTCACATCATCGGGAACCGATCCTTATTCGGCTTATTCTTCGGCTATATGCTCACTTAAAGGTCCACGTCACGGCGGCGCTAACCTTGCTGTTATCAATATGCTTGACAACTTCAAGGCTAACATCAAGAACTGGGAGGACGAGGGCGAGGTAGCCGACTATATGCGCAAGACTATCCGCAAGGAGACCAACGACCACTCAGGTCTTATCTACGGTATGGGACACGCGGTATATACTATCTCCGATCCCCGTGCCGTTATACTGAAGAAAAAGGCTTTCGAGCTTGCAAAGGGAAAGGACATCGAGGCAGAGTTCAGACTTCTCGAAACTATCGAGAGACTTACTCCCGAGATATTCCTCGAGCTCAAGGGCAGCTCAAAGGCAATGTGCGCTAACGTTGATATGTATTCGGGACTTGTTTACCGTATGCTGGGTATCCCAGACGAGCTCTTCACACCGCTGTTCGCAATTGCGCGTATGGCAGGCTGGGCTGCTCACCGCATGGAGGAGATACTCACGGGCGGAAGAATAATCCGTCCTGCTTACAAGGCTATCGCAAAGGAAAAGGAATACATAAAGCTCTCTGAGCGCGAATAAGCTCATATCCTATGAAAAAAATATCAGCAGCTTTCACAGCCCTCACAACGGGGGCTGCACTTACGGGCTGTACCTTCGGTGCAAGCATAGATACCCTTATGACTCCGCCGAAGCTCGGTCCCGAGCAGGAGCAGATATACTCCAAGCTGACGACTTCCCTCAACACATCGAACATAAGCCTTAAATACCCCAAGTCGGGCAAGTATCTCTCGGCGTTCATAATCGAGGATATCGACGGCGACGGCGGCAACGAGGCTCTTGTGTTCTATGAGAGAAACAACCACGCAGCCGACGAGAATCCCCTGCATATAAACGTCCTCGACAAAAAGGAGGACGGCGAATGGACCTCCGCCTATGATATCCCTGCCGCAGGCAGCGAGATAGAGGAGGTCAAGATATCCAGACTCGGCTCAAACGACCGTGTGAACATCATCATCGGAACCAGTATGATAAACCGTTCCGAGAAGAATGTTTCCATATACACCTATGCCGACGGCAGATTACAGGAGCCGCCTACGTTCTCAAAATCAAAGTCCTACGCCTTTTTTGACGTGGTGGACCTTGACCTTGACGGACAGTACGAGCTCTTCAGACTTATGGGAGCCACAAGTGAGAGCGAGGCTATGGCTGAGGCTTTCAAGCTGGACGACAGCGGCACCTATCACAGGTCCTACCTTGAGCTCAGCGATAATTTCAGCGATTTCGACATAAGCTACGGCAAGGTGGGCGATTCCGAAATGGGCGTATATATCGACGCTCAGTCAGGCGCGGGCTCTGTTCAGACAGATGTCCTTTACATGAAGGACGGCGCACTGCACAAGGTATTCAGCACCCCCGAGAGGTCTGCGGAAACTATCCGTCCCGCAGGCTGCGGCAGCTTCGATGTTGACGGCGACGGCAGCATAGAGATACCCGTGCAGGTCACAGCTCCGGGATACGGAGAGTCTCCCGAGAGCGAGCAGCTCAGGCTGACGGACTGGAAGCAGGTCATCGGCGACGATAAGCTGGAAAAGCACTATACCTCATATTACAGTGTAAATGACGGATATATCTTTCTTTTCCCCGAAAAATGGGAGGGAAATGTCACAGTAAAGCGCGACGTCGTCAATGACGAGATAGTTTTCTGCGCTTTCAGGGACGGAAAAATGGGCAGAGAGCTCCTGCATATCTTCTGCGCAGAGGACGTACCCTCGCGGGAGGACAGGATTTCAAGCGGCTATATGCTCATGCATACCAAGGGCGATTCGGCTTGCCTTGCCCTGATACCACGGAATGTTGATACAGAAGGCGACGGACTTTCCATAACCTCGGGCGACGCGGCTGTGGGATTCAGATACAGAGACTGACACACCAAAGGAGTGAACACTGATGAAACGTATACTTATATGCGAGGACGAGGATACTATCCGCGAATTCGTTGTCATAAACCTTAAACGCGCAGGCTATGATGTAGTAGATGTAAACTGCGGCGAGGCGGCTCTCAAGACCTTTGAGGCTGAGCACGGCAACTTCGATATCGTCCTGCTGGATATTATGATGCCCGGAATAGACGGCTTTACGGTCTGCAAGAAGATACGTGAAAAGAGCTCGACTATCGGCATTATCATGCTTACTGCAAGAACTCAGGAAATGGACAAGGTCAGCGGTCTTATGATAGGCGCTGACGACTATATCACCAAACCCTTCTCACCGTCGGAGCTCACTGCCCGTGTGGACGCTATATACCGCCGTGTGTGCATGAGCTTCATCAAGACCGAGAAGCAGTCCGTAATAGAGAGCGGTCCATTCGTGCTCAATTTGAAGAGCCGCACCGTTACCAAGGACGGTGCTCCCATAGAGCTTACTCAGGTGGAGTACCAGATACTGGAGTACTTCATGAACAATAAAAACACAGCCCTCGACCGTGCAAGCATACTCAACCATATATGGGGCGAGAGCTACTACGGCGACGATAAGATAGTCGACGTAAATATCAGACGTATCCGTATGAAGATAGAGGAGGAGCCTTCAAACCCGAAGTACATCATCACTATCTGGGGCTACGGATATAAGTGGAATGACGGGCAGTAATGGCTAAAAAAAGTATCACAAAGCGCTGGATATTCAACAACTTAGGCGTTGTTGTCCTGTCGCTCCTTGTAATAGATATGGCGATAATCTATGCGATACAGAACTATTTCTACAGCTCCGCAAGGCAGTATCTTGTATCAAAGCTCAACGCCGTAACAAGCGTGCTGAGTATGCATTCTCAGGACAGCTCCGCGAATTTCTCGGCGGAGATGAGAAAAATGCTTGAGACCTTCAACGAGAAGGACAAGATAGAGCTCATGGCGATAAATTCAAAGGGCAGAGTGGTTCTTACCTCATCGGGATTTTCGCCCGACGCTAAAGATATTATGCCTGACTACAAGGAGGCTCTCGAAAAGAACGAGGGCTACAACGTGTACAGGCTGGGCGGCGGCGAAAAGGTGCTGGCAGTATCCGTGCCTATAACCTCTATGAGCAACGAGTACAGCGCAGTCCGCATGGTAACGTCCCTGACGGAGATAGACAACACTATTAAGAGCTATTCCGCCGTGGTGACTATGGTCTGCGTGACTATCATACTGATAATCGTCATAACAGGTCTGTATTTTGCAGGCTCTATCGTAAGACCTATCAGACAGATAAGCGGTATCGCCCGTAAATTCGCCCTTGGAGACTTCTCGACACGTATTGAGAACGACAGCGACGACGAGATAGGCGACCTCTGTACCGCCATAAACAATATGGCTGACGAGCTCTCCGCTACGGAGGCTATGAAGAATGAGTTCATCTCCTCGGTATCTCATGAGTTGAGAACTCCTCTCACCGCTATAAAGGGCTGGGCTGAGACTCTCATGATAGACGGCGGAGGAAGTCCCGACACCATGAAAAAGGGCGTCGGCGTTATCGTAAATGAGACCGAACGACTTTCACAGATGGTAGAGGAGCTCCTTGACTTCTCCCGTATGCAGAGTGGTCATTTCACACTTCAGAATGCAAATATGGATATCCTCGCGGAGCTTGGCGACGCTGTGCTCATTTACAGCGACAAGGCAAGACGCGAGAATCAGGAGATAATTTATGACGAGCCGGATATGCTCCCCTTTGTATTCGGCGATAAGAACCGTATAAGACAGGTATTCATCAACGTTATCGACAATGCGCTGAAATACTCGTCGGCAGGGGATACCGTCACTATAAAGGCATATGAAAAGGGCGGAAACATCATAGTTTCCGTAAAGGATACGGGCTGCGGAATCAAAAAATCCGACCTTGCTAAGGTCAAGACAAAATTCTACAAGGCAAACCACACACGCCGCGGTTCGGGTATCGGACTTGCCGTTGCAGACGAGATAATCAGTATGCACGGCGGCTCCCTTGATATCGACAGCGAAGGCGAGGGACTTGGTACAACTGTTACCATAACTCTGCCTGCGGTGAAGCAGTAATTACACACTATAAGGTGAAAACATGGGAAAAAACAACACAACAAAGGAAAAATTCAAATCCAAAATAGGCGGACAGGCTCTTATCGAGGGCATAATGATGTTAGGTCCGAATACGGGCGCAATGGCTTGCAGACTTCCCGATGGCACTATAGACCTTGAAACATGGGAGGAAAACAACGGAAAGAACGCACCATGGTACAAGAAAGTACCTCTCGTAAGAGGCTGTACGGGCTTTGTAGGCTCACTTGTCAAAGGCTACAAGTACATGATGAAGTCTGCGGAAAAGCAGATACCCGATGACGAGGAAGACGGCAAGGACAAGAAGAAAAAGTCCGAAGCAGAGAAGCCTGCCGAGATAAAGGCAGAAAGCGTTGCAGCAGCTCCTGCCGAGGGCGCTGAGGCAAAGAATAAGTCCGATAAAAAAGAGGATTCCGTATACGATATCGTAATGTACATCGGCATACTCATAGGTATCGTTATGGCTTTCGGACTGTTCGCATTCCTGCCGAAATGGATAGTGGGATTTATCCCAGCCGTCAAGGAGCACCGCTTCCTGCGCTCACTTCTTGAGGGCATAGTAAAGATAGCTATTTTCGTGCTGTATATGTACATTATCAGCCTTATGAAGGATATAAAGCGCCAGTTCATGTATCACGGCGCAGAGCACAAGACCATTGCCTGCCATGAGGCGGAGCTCCCCCTCACAGTGGAGAACGTCCGCAAGCAGACACGCTTCCACAAGCGCTGCGGTACAAGCTTTATATTCATAGTTCTCATAGTCAGCATATTCGTGATGTGCTTCGTGCCTTTCACGGTGACATGGCAGAGAATAGTGGCTTCGCTGGTGCTCCTGCCGCTGGTAGTTGGCGTGTCCTATGAGTGCATACGCCTTGCAGGCAACAACGACAACACATTCACAAGAATACTTTCCGCTCCGGGACTTGCTATGCAGCGCATAACCACACGCGAGCCAGACGACAGCATGATAGAAATAGCAATAGCAGCTCTTACTCCCTGTATCCCCAAGGATAAGGAGGAGGACAGGTGGTAAGCAGAAAGGAGCTTTTTGCCCGATGCAGGGAACTCATTGCACAGCGTGACGAGGAAACTGCCGACTTTGATACGAACTGTATCCTTCAGGACCTGCTGGGAGACAGGAACCCCATGTTCGCTCCGCAGCTCCCTGTGCCTGATGACAAGGCGCAGGAGATACTTTCACTTGCGCAGAGACGCTCCGAGGGCTATCCCTTGCAGTATCTCCTCGGTCAGTGGGAATTCTGGGGCTGCAATTTCAAAATAGGGGAGGGAGTTCTGATACCCCGTCCCGATACCGAAACTCTTGTGGAGCAGGTGCTTGACATCTGCCGACGGGAGAAAATAACAACACCTAAGATAGCCGACCTTTGCAGCGGCAGCGGCTGTATCGCAGCTGCCCTGAAAAAGGAGCTCCCCAATGCGGATATCTGCGCAGTGGAGCTGTCCGATAAGGCTCTGCCCTATCTGAGACAGAATATGGAGCTAAACGGCTGTGATGTAAATATAATTCACGGAGACGTGCTGGACAGCAGTATCGCAGAGCAGCTCACTGAGCTGGATATACTGGTCAGCAATCCGCCATACCTTAAAGCTCAGGATATGAGAGAGCTGCAAACAGAGGTTCAGCATGAGCCTGCTACGGCGCTTTTCGGCGGCGAGGACGGTCTGGACTTCTACAGAGCCATGACGAAGCTGTGGAAAAGCTCGATAAAGTCGGGCGGCTTCATAGCCTATGAATTCGGCATGGGACAGCATGACGCCGTAAAGGCGATACTCGAAGGAAACGGCTTCACTGATGTGGAGCTCAGACGCGACGGCGGAGGCATAATAAGAACAGCAGCCGCTGTTAAAGCCCTTAGCCTTTAGCCAACTGTAGGGGGCGATGCCTACATCGCCCCGTTCGATTAAAAAACAATTCGGGCTGATGTGGGCATCAGCCCCTACATCGGAACGCCGAGGGCGGCGTTCCCTACACAAACCCATCAAGAAAGGATAAGCCATGAAAATAGCGGTGTTTTCAGATGTTCACGGGAATCTCAAAGCCCTTGAAGCAGTTCTTGAACAGATAAACGCAGCAAAACCCGATAAAACAGTGTTTCTTGGAGATATCTTTCAGCGCGGAAACGAGGAGTTTGAATGTCTTGAACTTCTGAAAGCAAGCGGTATAGTCTGCTTAAAGGGCAACTGCGAGCTTTACGCTCAGCACGGCGTTGACGTTGATCCCGATGTGGAGCATCTCAGGGCTTATTACGACGGAGTGAGGAAAAAGCTTACCGCAGAGCAAATGGAGTTCATCAGGGAAATGCCCCTATTCTGTGAAATAGAAAGCAGCGGAAAGAAACTGCATTTTTCCCATTTTCTGTTTTTGGATATTGAAAAGCCATATCCCTTTTTACCGCTGTCAAGCCTGAAGGACGGCAGCTTCGATAAGGCTTGCGAGGGCGAAAACGTAACGAAATACGACCTTGCAGTCATCGGTCACTGTCATCAGAATTTCGTTAAGGGAAATGTGGTTTCCGTTTCGGCTTCGGGACTGGAGGGAGCTTCATGGCTTCTCATCGAAGTAAATGAGGATTCAGTCGACTTTGAGCACATCAGCCTTGACTTGGTCCAGAGCTGAGAGTGAAGGATCATGAATTTTATTCAGGAAATTTAAAGGTTAATATACTATAATATATACGGAGGAAATACCAATGGCAAAGAAAGAACTTGCTAAAAAGCCTACAGTTGTGAGAGTTACCACCAAAGAGGACAAGAAAACTGCCCTTGACGGCGCTCTCAAGCAGATAGAAAAGAAATACGGCGCAGGCGCTGTAATGCGTCTCGGACAGACCAAGACTCTCAATGTTGACGCTATCCCAACAGGCTCCATGACTCTTGATATGGCGCTGGGTATAGGCGGCGTTCCGAGAGGACGTATCGTTGAGATATACGGCCCCGAGAGCTCAGGTAAGACTACCGTTGCACTGTCAATAGTCGCACAGGCTCAGAAGGCTGGCGGCGAGGCTGCATTCATCGACGTTGAACACGCCCTCGATCCTGTTTATGCGCAGGCTCTCGGCGTAAACATCAACGACCTGCTGGTATCACAGCCCGACAGCGGTGAGCAGGCTCTTGAAATTGCAGAGGCTCTTATCCGCTCGGGAGCTATCGATGTTATAGTTCTCGACTCTATCGCTGCTATGACTACCCGTGCCGAAATTGACGGCGAAATGGGCGATCTCCACGTTGGTCAGCTGGCAAGACTCATGTCTCAGGCTATGAGAAAGCTGACTGCTGCTATATCAAAATCCAACTGCGTGGCTATCTTCATCAACCAGATACGTGAGAAGATAGGCGTTATGTACGGCAACCCCGAGACTACCCCCGGCGGACGCGCTCTGAAGTTCTATTCCTCTGTCCGTATCGAGGTAAGAAAGGGCGAGGTGCTCAAGTCGGGCACTGACGTTATCGGCGCCTGCACACGCTGCAAGATAGTCAAGAACAAGGTAGCTCCGCCGTTCAAGGAGTGCGAGTTCGACCTTATGTACGGCAGCGGAATCTCCCGTACAGGCGAGGTGCTTGACCTTGCGGTTGACCTTGACATCATCAAGAAGGGCGGCTCATGGTTCAGCTACAAGGACCAGAAGCTTGGACAGGGACGCGACAACGTCAAGGAGCTTCTCCAGAATGACGAAAAGCTCATGAAGGAGATAGAGGAGCAGATACTCGCACGCAAGGACGAGCTGAATGCTGCTCCTGCAAAGAAGAGCAAGCCTGCTGAAAAGGCTGTCGTTTCCGAGGATACATCGGCTGAGGGCGGCGCTCCCGAGGCAGATGACGACGTTCTCGCAAACTTCGATGAGAACTTTGAGGAATTTACTCCTGCTGAGGAATAATGAAAATAACCTCAGTAAGCAAATACAAGGGCTCGACCTATGAGGCGGAGCTTGATGACGGGCGAAAGCTCTATCTCCACGCCGATATCATCACCGATTTCGGCATACACGCAGGCATGGAGACAGACCGCGAAACCCTGAAAAAGATAGTCTACGCTTCAAACTTCCGCAGAGCCTATCAGCGGGCGCTTTACCTGCTGGATTACAGGGATTACACATATTCGGAAATGTTCAGAAAGCTGGTGGAGAACTACAAGAGCGAAGCTCTCTGCACCGCAGTGATGAAAAGGCTCACGGAGCACGGCTTCATCAACGACGTGCGCTATGCCGAGCGCATGGCGCGTAAGCTGGTGGAGATAAAGCACTTCGGCTATCGCCGCTGCAAGCGTGAGATAATGCTTAAAGGCATTGACCAGTTCATCGCCGAAGACGCTCTGGCGCCATACAGCGAGACATTCGGTGAGAATCTCATGGAGCTTCTCCGCACCAAGCATTCCCGATACTTAACGGATATTGAGGACAGAAAATCAATAGAAAAGGTCAAGAACGCTCTTGTGCGGTACGGCTACGATTTTTCGGAGATAAACCGCGCTGTCAAGGAGTATTTCGAGAGCGCAGGCGACCTTGAGGAGGAAAACTGACATGGCGATCAAGGTGGGCATGGTTTCACTTGGCTGCTCAAAAAATCTTGTGGACTCTGAGCGTATGCTCAGCAAGCTGAAAAATCACGGCTACAAGCTTGTTACAGAGCCCGGACTTGCCGATGTGGCGGTAGTCAACACCTGCGGCTTCATAAAGGCTGCAAAGGAGGAGGCTATCGACACTATCCTCGAGCTGGGAAAGCTCAAGGAGGAGGGCACTTTAAAGAAAATAATCATCACAGGCTGCCTTGTTGAGAGATACAAGGAGGAGGCTGCGGAGCAGTTCCCCGAGGCAGACGCTGTTATCGGAATAGGCGATACAAAGGATATCGTGGATATACTCGACCACGTCCTCGCAGACGAGCGCGTGGTGCACTTCGCGCCCAAGCTTGACGCGGAGCTCTGCGGCGAGAGAATAATTTCCACACTGCCCTTTTTCACATATCTTAAAGTCGCAGAGGGCTGCTCGAACTGCTGCACCTACTGCGCTATACCCATGATAAGAGGTAAATTCCGCAGCGTTCCCATGGAAAAGCTGCTTGAAGAAGCAAAATTCCTCGCAGACAACGGCGTTACGGAGCTTGTTGTCATCGCACAGGACACTGCTCTCTACGGCAAGGACCTTTACGGCGAGCCTAAGCTGGCAGAGCTTCTTACAGAGCTGTGCAAAATAGACGGTCTCCGCTGGATACGCACTCTTTACTGCTACCCCGAGCGCATAACCGACGAGCTTCTTGACGTTATCGCCCGTGAGGACAAGATAGTGAAGTATCTCGAAATACCCATACAGCACTGCAACGGCGATATACTCAGCCGCATGAACCGCTGGGGCGACACGGAAAAGCTGGAGGCGCTTTTTGCTCATATCCGTGAGAAAGTGCCTAACGTGGTACTCCGTACAACTCTCATTACAGGTTTCCCAGGAGAGACCGAGGAGCAGTTCGAGGAGCTGGCTGAGTTCGTTAAGAGAGTCCGCTTTGACAGACTGGGCTGCTTTGCTTATTCCCGTGAGGAGGGTACAAAGGCTTACAGCTTCCCCGACCAGATAGACGAGGAAACA
>Ga0310690_10012336_pt1 | contig 10502 bp, 2 predicted proteins | sample AusTroGonzalo_MG_2_FD_207661 | JGI IMG/M metagenome (GOLD analysis project Ga0310690, IMG submission 207661) | Bovine rumen microbial communities from tropical cattle in Woodstock, Queensland, Australia - Gonzalo_04 (v2) (version 2) | ecosystem: Host-associated > Mammals > Digestive system >...
ACGACACAATAAGGCAGACAGGCGACGACGGGTATGTACTGGAAAGCGCAGATGGAAATTATGTGTATATGACAGGCGAAGAACTTATGAAACTGAAGGACACGTCCGGGTATCGTAAATAAAGAAAGGATTGTTCCGATATGTTGAGCGTTGAGGAATACGAAAAGCGGCTAGAATCCGGTGAGCAGTACGCTCCCGTTACAAGCAACGTTGGAAGCTTACTGTCTGTATATGACACAATGGATTTTCAGCAAAAGCAGACTACTTCTGACAAGGCTTTGAATTTTGGGAAGTCTGTCTATAACGGCTTTATGTCTGTTCCTCGCGGAGTATTGCGCGGCGCTCAATGGCTCCGTGACGTAAACGAGGCACAGCTGAATGCGGATCATCCTGAGCGTATGCAAATGGACGAGGGCGCACGTCAGCTTTTGGACAATGCAGCAGACGCCGAGTTTTTGCAACCGTATGAAGTACGAGCGGATAGCAGCGCAGAACGTTTTGCTTATGACCTTGCGCAAGGCGCAGGCCAGCTTGGCGGTCAAATAGCAGTTGGCCTTGCTACTGGCGGATATGGTTCGCTTCCTGCTATGGCTTTGCAAATTGGCGGCGAGGAATACAAGGAACTTCGCGACCAGGGGATTGACGTTGAGACGGCAGGAAAAGCCGCTGCGTTTAATGCCGCTGTGCAGACGCCGCTTGAATATATTGGATTTAGCAAAATTACGAAAGCATTCCCCGCAAATTCCTTGTTTAAGCAAAGGCTCCGTCACGTTGCAGAAGATGCTTTTACCGAAGGCATAACGGAGTATTTGCAGGAATACCCTGAACAAATATCAAAAATTTGGGCCGAAAACGCTGACAAGTCACCAGAAGAAATCGCTCAAATTATCTGGGATAAGCTTGGCAATATTCACAGCAGCGCCACTTATAGCGGAACTATCGGAGCTATTCTTGGTACAGGTGCAGGCGGGTTGCATTTAGCTATTGATCACAAACTTGATCGTAGCATTGAGCGTGCAATGCAACGTGAGGCGTATACCGAAATGACGGAGCACGTTGAAAGTACGGTCAATCGTATTAAGGAAACCGGTATTAACCCGCAGTATGCCGCTGCCGTTGTCAACGACAATACAAAGAATCAGACTGTCTATGTGGACGGCGAGGCGCTGGACGGATACGCGCAGGAGAAGGGTGCGGAGAAGGTTGCTGAAAGTCTTGGTGTGGCCGTCGAGGAAATTGAAAAAGCCGCTGCTGACGGGTCCACGGTTGACGTAAAGCTGGGCAATTTTGAAGCGACGTGCGCGGCCTTTGACGGATTTTTTCAGGAAGTCAAGGACGGTACGGCCTTTGAGGATGGAGGCTATACGCCGAAAAAAGAGCAGGCGGAGCAGGAGCAGATCAAAAGAGATCGGGAAAGATACGCTGAACTTCGGGATAAATTCAAGGCGGAAGAGGACCGTATTATATCCGAGTTTACGGCTGCCGGCGTCGGAAAGCAGCTTGCAGTAGGGCAAGTCGAATTGCTGAAACGCTTTGCTGAAAACCTTAACCCGGACTATGCGCTTTCCATTATGCAGAATTACAAAGTCCGTCGTGGAGAAAATGGCGAAGTGCAGGCAGGTTACGGCCAGTTTGCAGGTGAAAATGCTGAAACCGCAGACAAGGTAAAGCTGGCCGAGGCGCAGAAGATGGAGTCGGAAGGCAAGGCCGCGGACGAGATTTACAAAGCTACAGGATGGTTTAAGGGCCTGGATAACCGTTGGCGGTTTGAAATCCCGGACAATCTAAATGATATTGACGTTTCCGGTCTGGAAAAGCTTGGCGAAATGCAGCTTGCCCGCGTGTACTATAACGAAGCTTTACTTGACGCATATCCGCAGTTGCGCGAAGTTAAGATCAAGGTTGACGACAATCTTGGAGAAAAAACGTCCGGCGAAACAAGCTGGGAAAAGCGTATTATTCGTTTGAACAGGAGCGAACTAAACGATAAAAACGAAGCGGCAAAGACTATTGTCCATGAGGTTCAGCATCTTATCCAGGACATAGAAGAACACGCGGCTGGCGGTTCTCCAAAAGGAATTAAAGGTTTTCTTCGCGCACATATTAAAGCCTTAACAAAAGTATCGAAAGAAATGCAGAAGGCGAATCCGTCGTTTGCGCGTCTGACTAAAGCGATTGACGGGCTTGGAAAAGCGGCAAAGGCGCAGGCGGAAAATCCGAGAAGCAAGGCGGAACGAGACGCTGTGTCTGCGGCGTTCCAAGAACTGAAAGAGGCGCGGGAAGAATTGAGCGCCGAAGATAAGGAAAAGTTGGAACCGCTTGCATGGCGTATTCGCGAACTGACGAGAGCGGTCAATAGCCAAGCAAAAGCATACGATCTTTACAGACGCCTTGGTGGAGAGCAGGAAGCTAGAGAGGCAGAGAACAGGGCAGAAGATCGGGAGCAGTTGCGCCAAGACGCAGAAGCAACGAGGCAGTATCTCAACGACGCCGCACAGCAAGCAAGCGGCGCAGAGCAAAAAACGCTTGCCAAGCTGCTTGAACTTCGCGACAAATTCTTTGGGGACGACACCCTGACCGACGAGCAATACGACGATCTGATTGAGCAGATGGAAGAATTGAAGGAGGATTTAGGGGAAGAACTCTTTGACAAATACGAGCAGTATGAAGAAGCCGACGAAGCATACAGGACGTATGAAGAAGATGTAATGCCGCAGCCGCACAAGCAGGATGCCATTATTATTTTCAACGGCGTAGAACTTCCGTACAAGCAAAAACAGGAAGAAAGTCCCGCAGGAGATATATTGCTAGCAGAGAAATTCTTTGTTGAAAGAGCAAGCAATCCGGAAGCTCTTGCAAGAATAAATGACACAATGCAGTTAGAGGATATTCGCGAGAGGCTATTAAACGAAGAAAACACCGCTATATCAAACTTCGCAGATTATTACGAGAAGAGTATAGGGACTGCAAATGAAACCAATGCTTATGAGGCGTTGCGCGCATTGGTTGAAACTATAGACGATGAAAGGAGGTCGTTTAACAATGACGAAGTTATCAATGCTTTGGCGGAAGTACTTCGAGGCAAAATCCGAATCCGAGAAGGAAGCAATCTTGAAAAAGATTTGTCCGGGGATTACATCCGAAGGGCTGGAAATGATGAAAAGAAAAATGCCGGTTCCGTCTTAATCCCTGGCGAATATCGGAGGATTGAAGAAAAAACTCCAGAACGGAAAGCTCTCTTTGCAAAAATGCGCGAAGAGATTAGGGCGCAACGAGAAAAAGAAAGACGTGAACAAGCACAGCAACAGAATAACAGACAGGCCAAGAGCCGCTCTAAAGAGAGCGGCTTTTTTGATGCAATAAAAGCTACTCTTTGGCAAACGTCTACACAATTAGACACAAACTATCCGAATTGGCTCAAAGACCAGACCACAGCGACGGGGCAACATTCCACGCAGATTACCAGCACGAAAAAAACCTATGCCAAGATTGGCGATTATTTGAAATCAAACGGCATGGAAGACGCGACAATTTTGGACGCATCCTCTGGCCTCGGATTTGGTACGCAGGAACTACGGCAGCAGGGTTTTAATGTGGAAGACGTCGAACCTTATCCGTCAGAAAAACGCGAAGCTCCGACTTACACGAACTATGCTGACATTTTCAAGCAGTACGACGTGGTTATAAGTAATGCGGTGCTGAATGTTATCCCCGACGATTGGCGGGCAAACGTTTTGCACAGCATGGCAGACGCCACGAAAGTCGGCGGGCGCATGATTATTAACGTCCGTGATGCGCAGGAAATCATCAAGTCGAAACAGAAAATCGAGCTTGACAGCCCGTCCGAAGTATTGATTACGGATGCGAAGGGTGAGAAAATCCGCGCCTATCAGAAAGGCTTTACGCAGAAAGAACTCGTCGAATGGGTGCAGAAAGAACTCGGCGACGGCTGGACGGTCGAGAATGCCACAAAGTCAAATAGTGGTTTATCTGGTGCGCGTGCGGTTGTTGCTATAAAGAACAAAGAGTCGTTTTACGCGCAAGAGCGTAAAGGTGGATTCAATCCATATAACAACGTCGTTACCATGTTCAAAGGCGCGGACGCCTCCACGGTCATTCACGAAACTTGGCATTTCTTTGTTGAGCAGATGTGGAACATGGTGGAGAGCGGCAACGCTTCGGAGCAGACCGTAAAAGATTTTGATACGCTTCTTTCTTACGCAGGCATGACGCGAGAAGAATGGGCGGCAGCTGATCTTGACGGACGGCGCAAGGCCCATGAAAAACTGGCAGAGGCCGGCGAGACTTACATCATGGAAGGGAAGTCGCCTTCCTATGAGCTGCGGCGCGTGTTCCGCAATTTCGCAAAATGGTTGAAGGCAATCTATCAGACCATCCAGCGGAGCGAAAATTACGCAGAACTGACCGACGACGTGCGCGAAGTCTTTGACCGTATGCTTGCGGCAGAGGACGATATCGCCCACATGGAGCGCGTCAACGGATACTTCGCAAAACTCCCTGACGTGATCACTGAAAACATAAGCGACGCGACGCGGGAAAAGGTCGAAGATTACATTGAGAAGGCGCGTGAAAAGGCCGTCGATATCCTGACGCGGCGTTCTCTTGTGAATTACACGAAAGAACGGCGCAAAGAGATCAAGAAATTCAAAGACGAAATCCGGCCAATGGTCGAGGATGAAGTCAGCAAGCGTCCGGTCTATGCGTGCGGGTACGACAAAAAAGATGCTGCGCGGTTTAGAGAACTTCGCAATCAGCAGGAAAGCATGGGTATCTGGACGGACGAAGATTTTATTGACCGTTCTTTCCCGGCTGACACCAATCCTGTTGAAAACGAAGTCGCACATCTTGCGGCAACCGTCAATCAGAAAAACTGGACAAAAGGGCTTGGCGAGGTCAAGAAAGATTATCAGCGACAGGCCGACGAGATATTGAAACCTGCTATAGATGCTTTGGGAAAAGGCGTGGGGCAGGGCGTCGATATTGTCCAGAATCAGGACGGAACCACAGGGCGCGTGTCTAATAATGCGCGTTGGTATCAAGAGTTTTACGCAGCGCACAAACGGAAACCGACAAAAACGGAGCTGCGCGAAATGGCGCGGCAGATTGTTTCCGGTGATGTAAACGCTCCGCAGGTTGAAGGCTGGACGCCGACGACGGCGGAAGAAGCCGAGGCTATGCGCGCCGAAGGTGAACGGCTGGCCGACATTGAACGCCATATTGCGGCGTGCGACGAAATCAAGGAAAAGCTCAAAAAAGTCAACGAGAACTATTCCGAGACTAGCGCGGCAGGCAGCGAGCAATTCTTATTCCAGGCGGAGCTTACGGCGGAGCGGTACGGATATTCCAGCGCCGACGAAATGATGCAGGATATCGAAAAGAGCCCGACAAAAGCCGAGGCCGTCAAGCAGAGAATCAACGAGCGCGTCCAGGAATTGACGATGCAGGACGAGCGGAACAATTACGAGGCTATGATCCGCGAATCCCTCTACAACGAGGACGAGGCGCTTTTGATCGGCGTCGAGCAGCAGTTAATCGAGGAATACGCTGCAAAAGCAAAAGAACGGCAGGAGGCCAACGAGCAGAAAGCCGAGGAACGTGCGGAGCAGCGGAAGGTCAATGCCGAGGTTGCTGCGGCGCGGAAGCAGCAGGCCAAGAACGCGGCACAAGCTGATCTTGCCAAAATGAACGTCAAGGAAGCAACGCGCACAAGTAAATTTATTACGGCGGAACGCAATGCCGCTATGAAATGCGCGAAGCTCCTGGCGCAAAAGAAATTTGACGAGGCTTTAGCGCAGAAGAATCTGCAGGCATACTGGCACGCTATGGTATCGGAAAGCATGAAGATTCAGCGGCGCCAAAAGCAGCATGAGAAATTTCTAAAAAGGCAAGTCAGTCTAAAGCGTGAAGCATGGCTGAACGAAACGCATTTTGCGGCAGTCAGTCAGCTTTTTACAAGAATGAACATTGCGCGGCCGGTCCATAGGGAAGCGGCAGAACAATCGCAGTTTGAAAATCTTGGCGCTTATGCTGCGGCTATGGAAGAGCAGTTTGATTGCGTAGATATTGCGCCGTGGATTTTGGAAGGTTCCATTCCTATCAGCGACACAAACGCGCTGACGTTAGAGCAGTACGAGGACGTAGTAAACGCAGTCAAGAATATCAAGGCAATCGTCAAAGCGCAGAAGGGCGTAAACACGTTTAACAAGCAAGAAACGTGGGAAAATACCAAAGCTTTGATGATGGAAAAGCTTTCTGAGCTGAGAACGATCTGGACGCCGAATCCGAATAAGCCCACGAAAGCAACGGCTATGGAGCGGTTCACGGCTTCGATGGAAACGCTAGACAGTTTCCTTGAATATCTTGACGATGCAACCTATGGCTGGTTTTCTCAGACTTGGGGCAACACGATTAAACGTGCCTCAGATAAAGAGTACGAGTATAGGGAAGCATACGACAAAGCGGATGCGGATGCTCTGAAGAAATGGCTCCCAGACGATGCGGCGGAGAAAGCGGCCAATGCGGAAGTCTATTACGACGAGCTTGGAAACTCTGTCACGAAACATACGCTTGTCAAAATGCTTATCAATCTTGGCAACAAGGAAAATTCTCAGCGCCTTTGCGAGACTGTTCCTGTTGGCTTTGAGCAAAGCAGATTGTGGGTTATGCCGGACGAGTTTACTGATCGTCAGACGGCGGCAGAACAGACGCGGCAAAACTTAATTAATTTTCTTGGGCGAGTGCTGACAAAGGAAGATGTAGAGTATGCACAGCGCAAGATTGATGCGGCTGAAATGTTCTGGGGCGAAAAGAACGACCTAGAGCGTCGCGTCAAAGGCTTTGGGCTGAAGAAGGTCGAGGCTACGCCTGTTGAGTTGACAATCAACGGTGAGACTGTTGTGTTGCGCGGAGGATATTTCCCGCTGATGCGAAACGGAGAAACCGGCTCTCATGCGGCGTCGGCTGAAGTCAACGACGACGACCCGCCGCAGGGCAAGCGAATCCGTACCTATCACACCAACACGTCAGCGACTAAAGCGAGGACGAACGCACGATATCCTGTCAATCTTTTCCCCGGCGCGGAAACGCAGTGGATTTATGAATCAATCCACGATCTATGCTGGCGGGAAACGATGAACGATTTCCGGCGCGTGCTGAACGATCAGGAGCTTTTCTCTATGATGAAAAGCAAAATCGGCGCGGCGCGTATGCAAGTGTTTAAGGAAATGCTGGAAGTTTGCGCGGACCCGCGAAACAGCAAGTCTTTTTCCGAAGGGGAAAAAATGATTGGTGAAGCGGCGTCATGGCTGCGTCGCAAAACTTCGCACGCTGTTATAATGTGGAATAACAAAGTGATTGCGCAGAACTACGCAAACGCTTTATTGTATGGCAATGCTATTGAAGGCTATACAATGGCAGACAATCTTAATGCGCTTGGTACATATTTCATTAAATACCACATGCCGGAAAGCCATAAGGAAATGGTTGACTTTGTTTTTTCAAAATCAACTTTCATGCGAGAACGAAGTGCTGTTCCTGATATTACTCTTCGAGACATTGTAGATGATAATAAGGAACTTGCATGGACAAAGTTTTTCCGTGAGACAGGCATTAAGGCTATGGCTATGACCGATAACGCGACGGCAATCCCGAACTGGTTGACGGCGTACAATAAGAAGCTGAACGCTGGTGCAACAGAGCAGGAAGCGATTGACTATGCCGACGCGCTTGTTCGTCGTGTTCTCGGCTCGTCGAGAATTACGGACGTTGCGTCTATGCAACGCGGTAATGAAATAACAAAATTGCTGACCATGTTCCAGTCTTTCTTCAATGCGCGATTCAATGAGTTTTTGCGGATGGAGCGGCTGGCGTCGAAACAGTGGACAAAAGGGCAAAAAATGGAGGCCTTTGCCAATGTGTCTTCCTACGTTGTCAGCAAATGGCTAGGGCAGACAATGCTGGCTATGGCGCTTGCATTACAGAATCCTTTTGGCATTGACGACGAAGACAAATGGCCGGAGCTGATCAAGGAGTTAAAGAGTTATTCCTTTTCCATGCTTGGACCGGCTGGACAAATCGGGAACGCTGTAGCTGGTTCATTTGCTGGTATGCACGAATACACCTATCGCATGTCGGCGATTGAGTCTACGGTAGAAAAAATACGTCGTGTTGGCATACAGCTACACAGTGACAAGACAACAAAGCAAGATAAGATTGAAGCTGCTGTTGATACTACGACTATGATGTTTGATGTTCCGTTACAGTTAAACCGCATTTTCTGGAATGGCGTTGATATCCTATTCAACGGTATGGACCCGGAAATCGGTGACATTATGCGGCGCAGGCCAAAGAAGGAAAGGAAATAAAAGGAGGTAATGCAATATGAGTGTCCAAAACCAGACCGTCAAGAATGTTTATGTGGGCAACGGGAGTACGACAGTATTCCCGTTTACTTTTGCCCTGAACGTTGACGACGGCGAGTACGTTGGCGTCTATGTGACAAATGCTGATGGTGTGTCGGAGCCTACGACAAACTTTCTCATTGACACAAACGCGCAGACTGTGACGTATCCGAAAACCGGTGATCCGCTTGAAACCGGAAAGAAGATCACGCTGCGGCGCGAGATTCCCAACGAGCAGGAGCTGAACCTTGAAAATCTTGGGCCGTTCTTTGCAGAAGATGTAGAGGCGGAACTTGATCGGATTGTCATGATGATTCAGCAGATTGCCGAAGTCAACGGCCGGGCAATTACGACTGATATGGCAAGCGACGAAACACCGCAGGAATTTAAGGATCGTCTGCTGGCAAGCTCCGAGGCTGCGGCGGCCAGCGCAGAAGCGGCAGCGATCAGCGCTACAAATGCGGCGAGGAGCGAACGGAACGCGGCGACCAGCGAAGCCAATGCAGCGACCAGCGAAGCCAATGCGGCGGCCAGCGAATCCAGCGCATCCGCCAGCGCGAACGCGGCAGCAGAAAAGGTTCAGGAAGGGCAAACGATTTTAGCCGGAACAGCGGAATATGCACGGCAGGCCGCGCAGGACGCAGCAGGTATCCATGAAGCGGCGATCCCCGCCTGGGACGCCGAAACCGTTTATTCCTATCCGACTGTCGTGGCCTATACCGACGGGCACAATTATCGCTGCATCGGGCAGGACGTTACCGCGGGGACGCTGCCTTCGACAAGCCCTGAATGGGTGCTGATCACGAACATAAACGGCGACGATTTCTTCGAGATTGATATGTTCGGCAATCTTCAGCCCCGCGTGGATCCTTCTTATTCGGCCAGCTGGGAGCTGGACGATGACGACAATATCCAGCCGAGAGGCTTGGAGGAGGAAATGACAATCGCAGCTACGAACAGGGCAGAGGCGGCAGCTCTCGAAGCGGTTGCAGCAGCTGAAGCGGCGGCGGCGAGTGAAGCTGTCGCGAAGGATGCGGAAGATCATATTGTCCCGATTGTCGAAGCGGCGACCTTGCTCGAACTGGACGCCGATGACAATATTACAACTAAAGAAAGCGAGAGTGATTAAGAATGGCAACAAGAAGCATTGTGCCGCGGGCTGACGGGGAAGGCAGTGTCGGCACGGCGGCAAAACGGTGGGGCGACGTTAAAACGATGAAAATCAACGGCGTCGATGTGGTGGCCGCTTTGCAGCTCCGGCAAAATTCCACGGTTTACGCGGTGGGAGCCGTAGCCTATGCAGACAGCCTTGCAGCAGACCTGCGCTTGGTCTGCACGTCCGCCGGTACATCGAATTCCGGTTGCCCGGATTTTTCGAGCGTTACGGAGGGCGCCACAATTTCCGATGGCGGCGTCACCTGGACGGCAGAAAAATATGCGTACAATTCGCAGATCACGGCGCTTGCCAGTGTCGTGAACGTCCTCGTGAATACGACGGCGGATTATGAAAGGTCGAATCCGATTACCGCAAAAGGATCCTCGGCAGCGGAACGTAATGTCCTTGTTATGCCCGCCATGACGGTGAACATTGACGGGACCGCGTACATCCTCGAAACCGATGCAGAAGTGGACGCCGATGCAAGCGCATCGTGGGACAGCTCCACTTATGCGACGGCAGCGAACCGGGCGGGCAAAGATTTTTATGTCTATGCTTGCGTACCCGATAGCGGGACGACGCCGGACTTCATCCTCTCCGCAAATAGCACGGTACCGACGGGATACACGGCAGACACATCGAGGAAGCTGGGCGGCTTCCACGGCGAATGTGTAGCCGTTGGAACGATCACGAATCATCCGCTTTCCGGCTGGGCGGCTGGCGACATCCTGCCTACGTCTATTTGGGACCTGAAGCATAGACCGATTGGAGTGCCGGAAGGCTACGCCTACGACGAAGGAACGGATATGTGGTATTCCATCTATGGCCTGTCGTGGACTGGCAGCTTCGGCAGCGCGACGGCAACGATGGCAGGACGCGCCTCGAATGATACGCTGACTTTGGTATCGAAATATAATGCCGAGTGG
>Ga0310690_10012337_pt1 | contig 10502 bp, 6 predicted proteins | sample AusTroGonzalo_MG_2_FD_207661 | JGI IMG/M metagenome (GOLD analysis project Ga0310690, IMG submission 207661) | Bovine rumen microbial communities from tropical cattle in Woodstock, Queensland, Australia - Gonzalo_04 (v2) (version 2) | ecosystem: Host-associated > Mammals > Digestive system >...
CCAGCGAGTATCATAAAGGTACCGGCAAGCAGATGACAATAGCCTAACAGACGTTGGGCAGGTATCCAACGGTCGGCGACAATACCCATCAGGGCAGGCATGAAGATAGAGACGACACCCTGCATGGCAAAGAAGGAACCGATATGGCTACCCATCCCGATCTTACTCAGATAGATACCCATACAGGTCAGGTAGGATCCCCATACTGCGAACTGCAAGAAGTTCATCACTGCCAAACGTACCTTCAGGTTCATACCTTTTTATGTTATTGGTTCATTATCTTTCCAGAGGGTCAGTTGCCCTTCATCATCTTTTCGCAGGCTTAAGCTCGACATTTCCCACTCGGTAAACGGAAGTTCCTTCTTTAGCGGGTAATACTGGACTACCTTTCCTTGGGATATTTCCACGACGTGTTGTGTCAGCACTGTTCCCTGAGGCGTCAGGAGTTCTGCGCAGGCTATCCGCCTTGTTTTCTGCGTCATTCTTTGGCTCATCCTTTTCTTCTTTATGATGAAAACGTATCAATTGTATCTGACTGATGAACATCAATTTGCGTATATCTCCTTCTTCACGTGAATCATTATTGAGATAAATGAATCCGTTGAGTTCCTTCAATCGACCTTCCTGATAATGGGGGATACGGAGTTGAGTCATTCCCGAACTGGAAATACGCGAAACAGACTGTGTAATACTGTCGTTCTCATATTTAGCCGTCAAACACAGGACGGCATCTCTTGAACCGTTCTCATAGAGGAAGTCGGACATAAACTGGAACATGAAAGAGTCGCCCTGATAGAAAGAGGTGTCTGCTTCCACATGGATATCAAAACGATTGGCAGTGGGCTTTGGTATGAGCAACACATCTGTCTCGTTCTTCCAGATATTGGCAGTATCACCCGTCTCACTATATTGTGAGTATCTGTTGATATCACCCACAGAGGCACCCAATTCCTTTGCATCGTCGTTCAAGCGCTCCGCCACACGGGTATAGATTTCCTTTAGTCTGTCGGCATGAGAATAGTAATAGATCAGGGAGGAATCGAAGACAGCCTCCGTCACATCGTACTTCTTCAGAACGGCTTGGAAATAGGCGTTCTGCTTATACTCTGCATCCCCATGGTCATCAGCGCCCTTGTCTCTTGCCATTGCCTGCGATACGTGATAGTCGTAGAGTATATCCTCCAAATCACCTGGCTGAATATATTCCGACGGCACTGTAGGTTTACAACCTATCACAAGAATCGTCAGTAATGTGATGGCAAGACTATTCCTCATCGGCTTTCACTTTCTCTTTCTTGAACGATATTTCACTGATTTCCTTCCGATAGAAGAGTAACAGAAGGACGACACCTACAGAGATAGCAGAGTCTGCGAAATTAAAGATAGGACTGAAGAAGATAAACTGATCACCGCCTACCATCGGTACCCATTCGGGCCACGTCGTCACAATCAGAGGGAAGTAGAACATATCTACCACCTTACCCATCAGGAACGGTGCATAGCCTGTTCCGAACGGTACGAAATAAGAAACATAGAACTCTGATGAGGCATTGAAAATCTGTCCGTAGAACATCGAGTCAAACATATTACCAGCCGCTCCCGACAGAATCATCGACAGACAGAAGATATATCCCCAACGCGCCTTTGCCTTTACCTGACGGGCAATATAATAGCCCAACACACCGATAGCACATACACGGAAGAGAGAGAGGACCAACTTACTGCCTATCTCCATACCGTATGCCATACCGTTGTTCTCGATGAAGACAATCTTAAACCACGAGAACACCTCGATTTGCTCGTGAAGCGTCATATTCGTCTTCACCCAAATCTTGATGATCTGGTCGACAACGAGGATGGCTATTACCACAGCAACAGCCATCCATCCACGCTTTACGATTCCTGCGTTACTCATTTACTTCTTGCTTGCCATCTTTGACTCCACGCTCAAGGTAGCATGGGGAACGGCACGCAGACGTTCTTTCGGAATCAGTTTACCTGTGATACGGTCAATACCATAGGTCTTGTTCTCAATACGCACCAAGGCTGCTTTCAGTCCCTGGATGAATTTCTGCTGACGGGATGCCATCTGAATCAGTTCCTCTTTCGACTGAGTGACACTACCCTCCTCCAGTGCTTTATACGTGGGGGAAGTATCGTCCACATCATTAGAGTCCTTGTTCATCAGGACATTCATCATCTGGTCGTAGTCACGTTTGGCAAGTGCCAGTTTTTCATTGATGATTTGACGGAATTCTTCCAACTCCTCATCAGAATAGCGAGTCTTGTCTGACATAATACTTTTAAGATTTAGTTATTTTTATATTCAATTTAAATTCATCAAAGTCCACCTCTGTACCATCATTGGCAGCGATGGTAATCTGGTCTGCCAGTACCTGGGTCTTGATATACTCTCCGAAGCCCTCCACTGCCTTCTGAATCTCCTCGTTGGGAGCCAAGGTGATATGGATACGGTCAGTAATCTCCAGTCCACTGTCCTTACGGATATTCTGTACACGGTTAATAATCTCACGTGCCATACCTTCCTGTTTCAGTTCTTCGGTGAGTTCCACCTCTAAGGCAACGGTCAGGTTACCGTCGTTGGCAACGAGCCATCCTGGGATATCCTCAGAGATAATCTCTACATCGGCTGCCTCAACAATGAGGTCGTTACCTTCTACGTTAATGCCAATGGTACCGTTGGCTTCCAGTTCTGCAATCTGCTCTTGCGTGAGGGCATCCATTTGAGCAGCAACACCTTTCATCAGTTTGCCGAACTTCTTACCCATCGTACGGAAGTTACACTTCACCTTCTTCACAAGGATGCCAGCGCCTTCAACGAACTGCAGTTCCTTCACATTCACCTCGTTCATGATCAGGTCTTTCACTGCCTCGATATGACGCTTCTGCTCTTCGGTGGCAGGTATCATCATACGCTGTAGCGGTTGACGCACCTTGATGTTCACCTTACGACGCAGGGCAAGAATCATTGAAGTAATCTTCTGTGCCATCTCCATACGAGCCTCCAAGTCCTGATCAATCAAGGACTCATCAGCCACGGGGAAGTTATCGAGATGTACACTGTCCTTCTCACCGCCAAGGTCACGATAGAGTTGGTCGGCATAGAACGGTGCAAACGGAGCCAGCAATTTAGAGATGGTAAGCAGACAGGTGTAGAGTGTGTCATAAGCCGAACGCTTGTCATCACTCATCTCCTTACCCCAGAAGCGTTTACGGTTCAGACGGACATACCAGTTACTCAGGTCGTCATTGACAAAACTGTCAATCAGTCGTCCTGCACGTGTGGGGTCATAGTTCTCCAACTCTTCCGTCACTTTCTTAATCAGTGTATTGAGCGAAGAAAGAATCCAGCGGTCAATCTCTGGCTTCTCTGTGTGTTGCGATTCTGTCGCAACAGACGGAACAAAGCCATCCACATTGGCATAGAGCGCAAAGAAAGAATAGGTATTATAGAGTGTTCCGAAGAACTTACGACGAATCTCATCCACACCCTCGGGGTCGAACTTCAGGTTATCCCAAGGCTCTGAGTTGGTCATCATATACAGGCGAACGGCATCGCTTCCGTATTTCTCAATCATCTCAAACGGATTCACCACATTACCCACATGCTTAGACATCTTATTGCCCTTCGCATCAAGTACAAGTCCTGATGAGATTACATTCTTAAATGCCACGGAATCGAAAATCATCGTAGCGATGGCATGCAGTGTAAAGAACCAGCCACGTGTCTGGTCAACACCCTCGTTGATGAAGTCAGCAGGGAAAGCCTTGTTCTGATCAATTGCCTCACGATTCTCAAACGGATAGTGAATCTGTGCGTATGGCATCGAACCAGAGTCAAACCATACGTCAATGAGGTCGCTCTCGCGCTTCATAGGCTTACCGCTTTCGCTTACCAATATGATATAATCTACATACGGACGGTGAAGGTCTATCTTGTCGTAGTTCTCCTGACTCATATCGCCAGGCACGAAACCGTTATCCTTCAAAGGATTGCTCTTCATGAAACCAGCCTTGACGCTCTTCTCTATCTCGTTATAGAGTTCCTCCACGCTGCCGATACAGATTTCCTCACCTTCCTCACTACGCCAGATAGGTAACGGTGTACCCCAGAAGCGACTGCGAGAGAGGTTCCAGTCATTCAGGTTGTCGAGCCAGTTACCAAAACGTCCCGTACCTGTTGACTCCGGTTGCCAGTTAATCGTCTTGTTAAGTTCGCTCATGCGCTCCTTACATGTCGATGACTTGATAAACCATGAATCCAATGGATAGTAAAGCACGGGCTTGTCGGTACGCCAGCAATGCGGATAATTATGGACATGCTTCTCAATCTTGAACACCTTGTTCTGAGCCTTCAGATTCATACAGATAGAGATATCCAGTGTCTCGTCCTTGTCGGTCAGTGTATCGTCGTAGGCATTCTTCACATAACGTCCCGCAAACTTATTCCACTCGTCCTTATTGACATAGCGCTCAACGAATTCGTCGTCGAGATCCTCAATCACAAAGTACTTACCCTGCAAGTCAACAACAGGACGCTCAGCACCTTTCTTGTCGATGAGGACAATCGGACAGATACCTGCTTTCTTGGCAACGAAAGCATCGTCGGCACCGAAGTTCGGAGCGATATGGACGATACCTGCACCATCGTCGGTAGTTACGTAATCACCGGGAATCACCTTAAAGGCATTACCCATCGGTTTGATGGCAGGCATCAGTTGCTCGTATTCCATACCGACAAGGTCTGTACCTTTATAGCGAGCCACGATACGATAGGGAATCAGTTTATCGCCTTTGTTATATTCAGGCATCTCACCACCGTCGGTGATGTTACCCTCAGCAGGCAGATAAGCATTCAGACGAGCCTCAGCCAGTACCAAAGTCACTTTGTCGGCAGTATAGGGATTATAGGTTTGCACGGCTACGTAGTCAATCTTCGGACCAACGCAGAGTGCCGAGTTAGCAGCGAGTGTCCAAGGGGTAGTTGTCCATGCAAGGAAGTATGGGGTACCCCATCCCGTCATCTCAGGCTTCGGATTCTTCATCTTGAATTGCGCCGTACACGTTGTATCCTTCACGTCGCGATAGCATCCGGGCTGGTTCAACTCGTGAGAGGAAAGTCCTGTACCTGCGGCAGGTGAATACGGCTGGATGGTGTAGCCCTTATAGAGCAGTCCCTTCTGATAGAACTGTTTCAGCAACCACCAAAGGGTTTCGATATACTTGTTGTCGTAAGTGATATACGGATGGTCAAGGTCTACGAAATAGCCCATCTTCTCTGTCAGTTCACGCCATTCGGCAGTGTACATCATCACGTTCTCACGACATTTCTTGTTATAGTCTTCTGTTGAGATATAACGCTCCGACTCCTTATTGTCGATGTCTGCCTTGGTGATACCGAGTTCTTTCTCCACACCTAACTCTACGGGCAGTCCATGAGTATCCCAACCTGCCTTACGGTGTACCTGATAACCGCGCATGGTCTTATAGCGGTTAAAGGTATCCTTGATACTGCGAGCCAGTACATGGTGAATACCTGGGTGACCGTTGGCTGAAGGCGGTCCTTCAAAGAACACAAACTGAGGACAACCCTCGCGCTCTTCGATAGAGCGAAGGAACACATTGTTCTCCTTCCACATCTGCAGGATATCATTGTTTACCTGCGTCAAGTTCAAACCGCCATGTTCGACGAATCTCTTTCCCATATTCTATCTTATTTTCTACCTTATTCTTATTTTAGTGTGCAAAGGTACGAAAAAAAATGAATAAGAGGAAATTAAAAAGTAAACTTTTTATGTAGAATGCAAGATTTTATTTCAAGATGACAAAACTATTTCACCTTTACCTTCCTCTTTACCGCCTTGCTCTCGTTCTGCAAACGGTCGAGGGCAGTAACGAAATAGACGTATCTGCCAGGCTCTAAAGTATGAGGTAATTCATAGAAAGTATCAGTGGTAATGGCAACGATATGGGAAGGATCGTTGATATTGAGGTCCTCACCCTTCAAGAAGCGGTAAACGACATACTTCATTGCCTCATCGTCCCAATTCGTAAACTTCGGGGCAGTCCACATCAGTACGCGTTCACTACCCATGTCAATGTCTTTCAGTTTCCTTACCTTGTCAGGTGCCTTGCTGTCGAGATGAGGCATCAACGGCTGTAAGGCTGGTGTACGCCAATAGGTGTTCCTCAGACTCGTACCATAGTTGCCGAGATTGTCAACGGCGACCTTTGCATACCAGAGTACGGTGCCTTTCACGCCCTTATTCTCCTGATGCAACTGCATCTTCGCAGGCATCTGGTTACGATTCGGATTCTGCGGATCGGCAGCCTTGACGGTACGTTCGATATCTTCACCGATATATAACGGACGGGCAGAGGCATGATTGTTCCACCAACGAATCAATTCGGTATAGTCGGCAGCCTTATGCCCCATCTCCCAATAGAGTTGCGGCACGTTATAGTCAACCCACCCTTTCTCTATCCATAACAGGATATCGGCATAGAGGTCGTCGTAGTTCTGCAAACCGTTGGTCTTACTTCCCTTCGGGTCGCTCTTCTGGTTACGATAGATACCGAAGGGACTGATGCCGAACTTCACCCAAGGCTTCATCCGATGGATGGTGGCGTTGAGTTGTTCGATGAGCAAATCTACCTGATGGCGGCGCCAGTCGCCCTTATTGGTATACCCCTGATTGTCGGCACGATACTGGGCATCGTCGGGTATCTCGACACCAGCCACGGGATAGGGATAGAAATAGTCATCGATATGCAGTCCATCGACATCATAGCGACGAAGGATATCCTCCACGACTGTACAGATATAGTTGCGGTTCTCCTGCAAGGCAGGATTAAGCACCATCAAACCATCGTACTCGAACGCACGCTCTGGATGCTGCTTGACGATATGGTTGGCAGCCAATGGATACGCTGACTTCGTCTTGGCGCGATAGGGATTAATCCATGCATGCAACTCCATGCCGCGCTTATGACACTCGGTTATCATCCACTGCAACGGGTCCCAATAAGGCTGCGGTGCCTTACCCTGCACACCTGTCAGGAAAGAACTCCAAGGCTCTATCGTACTCGGATAGAGGGCATCACAGGCAGGACGTACCTGAAAGATGATGGCATTGGCACCGTCTTTCTGCAACTCGTCGAGTTGGTAAGAGAGTGTCTGTTGCATCTTCTCCGTACCTATTCCCTGAAACTGTCCGTTGACACACTGTATCCAGGCACCACGGAACTCACGCTTAGGCACCTGATAGGTCTGTGCCTGTAATGCTGTCGTGCAGCACAACAATATCCATAAGAGCGTTCTTTTCATAGTCAATCTTTTAAATATTCATAGATTTCTTCCGTCCAGTCGGCACCGTTCTTAGGACAGAACGTGCGGAAACCCATCTGACTGGCGGCAGCCACATTACGGGGACCGTCGTCCACAAACAATATCTCATGGGGCAATGTCTGCTCTGCCTGCAGTACCCGACTGAATATCTCTTCCGAGGGCTTCATCAACTTCAACTGGTAACTCAGATAGCAATGGTCGAAATAGTCGGCAAGCGAATGTCCTTGTCCATCGAACTGAGGACTCATCGCCCACATCATCATATAGGGATTCGTATTCGACAGAAGCACGACACGATAACCCTGTTGGCGCAGCCGTTTCAAGGCTTCGAGGTTACGCATCGGTACATCCTTCGCATAGCCCTGCCATGCATAGGCACACTGTTCGACGGTGACATCATGACCAATCAGTTTACCAAGTTCCAAACGGAAGTCCTCAGCCGTAATCAGTCCATGTTCCAAGTCACCGAAGATACCTGTCTGCGTATAGGGGTCTAACCGCTGTTCCGCATCTGCCAGTCCTATCTCCTTGAAACGGCTCACGGCACGAGGCTGGTCTATCGTTATCACCACACCTCCTAAATCAAATGCTATTGTCTTTATCATCAATCTTTAAACTTTCAATTCTCAATTTTCAATTTCCAAAGAAGTCCTTCTTCTGTTTTCGCGCCTCGTCAATGCTGAGCAGTTGCTGTTGCTCTTGCTCATACTCCTCACGCAAGTGCTGGTATTTCGCCTCTAACTCACGTTCCACCTTCGGTTCCTCGTCTTTGTTCAACAGACGGGCAGCCACCAGTGCGTTCTGCGAAGCATCCTTCATCCATACCACAGGACCGCCATAGACGGGGGCTATCTTCAGGGCAACATGCAGTTCACTGGTTGTGGCACCTCCAATCATAATGGGGATATCCAGTCCTGCGCGCTGCATCTCGTTCGCTACATTCACCATCTCCTCCAGACTCGGTGTGATGAGTCCAGAGAGTCCGATGATGTCCGCCTTCACTTCTATCGCCTTACGGACAATCTGTTCGGCAGGTACCATCACGCCCATGTCCACTACCTCATAGCCGTTGCAGGCAAGGACGACCGCCACGATATTCTTTCCGATATCATGCACATCACCTTTGACAGTGGCAAGCAACACCTTTCCAGCCTTCTTACCGTTGCCTTCCTGTTGCTGTTCGATATAGGGCTGTAGAATCTCTACCGCCTGTTTCATGGTACGTGCCGTCTTCACCACCTGCGGCAAGAACATCTTGCCACTACCAAACAACTGCCCTACCTCATTCATACCTGCCATCAACGGACCTTCGATGATATTCACGGCTTTGGGATATTGCGTCAATGCCTCCTCCAAGTCTTGTTGCAGATAATCACCTACCCCTTTAATCAGTGCATGACGCAAGCGATGGTCTAAATCAGCAGAGCGCCATTCTTCTTGGGGAATATGGGCTGGATGGGAATCTTGGGAAAGAGCAGATGACTCTTGCTCTGCCAACAAACTATTCGCCAATGCTGTCAAGTCGTCGGCAGCACCTGCACGACGGTTCAGGATGACATCCTCTATGATGGTCAGTTGCTCTTGCGGTATATCGCTATAAAGAACTTTCGTAGCAGGATTCACAATACCGAAGTCCATACCTTGTGCAATGGCATGATAAAGGAATACAGCATGCATCGCTTCACGGATATAGTTATTGCCGCGGAAAGAGAACGAGAGGTTACTCACACCACCGCTGACATGCGCCCCGGGCAGGTTCTTTCGGATCCATCCCGTCGCACGGATGAAGTCGGCAGCATAACTGTCGTGCTCTTCCATTCCCGTCGCCACAGCAAGGACATTCGGGTCGAAGATTATGTCTAGTGGATTCATGCCAACCTGCTGGGTCAGAATACGATACGAGCGTTCGGCTATCTCTATGCGACGCTCATAACTCGTTGCCTGTCCCTGTTCGTCGAAACACATCACGACGACGGCAGCACCATAGCGCTTCACGTCCTGAGCATGACGGATGAACACCTCCTCACCCTCTTTCAGTGAGATGGAATTGACGATACACTTGCCTTGTACGCACTTCAGTCCTGCCGTGATGACCTTCCAGTCGGAAGAGTCAATCATCACAGGGACAGAGGCGATATCCGGTTCGGCGGCAATCATATTGAGGAAGGTCACCATCTCCGTCTGTGCATCCAGCAAGCCATCATCCATATTGATATCGATCACCAGTGCACCGTCAGCCACTTGCTTACGGGCAATGGCTATCGCCTCATCGTATTTCTTCTCCTTGATGAGTCGCAGGAACTTACGGGAACCAGCCACATTACAGCGTTCACCGACATTGACGAAACGCACTTCGGGTGTGACTTCCAACAGTTCCAGACCACTCAGCCACATATATGGGGATGCCTGCGCAGGCTGATGCGGCTGCTTACCTGCTACCAACGGGATATATTGCTTGATGAAATGTTCGTCGGTACCACAACAGCCACCGATGATATTCACCAGTCCCTCGTCAATCATCTTACCCACCTGTGGTGCCATGCTCTCGGGTGTCTCGTCATAGAGTCCCATCGAGTTAGGCAGTCCAGCATTCGGATAGGCACTGATATAATAAGGTGCCTTACGTGCCAGTTGACGTAGGAAGGTAATCATCTGGGCGGCACCAAAGGAACAGTTCAGTCCTACAGAGAAGATGGGATAACTGCTGATGCTGGCAAGGAAAGCCTCTAAGGTCTGTCCACTCAGCGTACGACCCGCCAAGTCACTGACGGTAGCACTGAGCATGATAGGCAGTTCCACGCCCCGTTGCTGCATCACCGTCATGGCGGCATCTACCGCCACTTTGGCATTCAGCGTATCGAAGATAGTCTCTATCAACAGGATATCCACCCCACCCGCTATCAGTCCGTCGATCTGTTCACAGTAGGCGCTATGCAGTTCATCGTAGGTCATATCGCGGATGGCAGGGTTACTCACGTCAGGCGACATTGAGCAGGTCTTGTTGGTGGGTCCGATGCTGCCTGCCACAAAACGGGGCTTGTCCGACGAACTGAATTCGTCGGCACATTGACGGGCGATGCGTGCCCCTTCGTATGCCATCTCACGGCTGTAGTCTTCCAGATGATAGTCTGCC
>Ga0310690_10012340_pt1 | contig 10501 bp, 9 predicted proteins | sample AusTroGonzalo_MG_2_FD_207661 | JGI IMG/M metagenome (GOLD analysis project Ga0310690, IMG submission 207661) | Bovine rumen microbial communities from tropical cattle in Woodstock, Queensland, Australia - Gonzalo_04 (v2) (version 2) | ecosystem: Host-associated > Mammals > Digestive system >...
ATCGACAAAGCCAACGTCTTTGCCGACCCCTCCACCATGCCCCAGCCCACGAAGAAGTAAGGTCATAGCCTTCTATGAAAAAACCGAAGAGCAAGGACCCGCTGATATTCCTCGTCTTCTTTGTCGTCGTATTCTTCTACTGGTACCTGGTGAGCATGGGCGAGGAGCACGAGACGAAGTTCACCTTCGACATCGTCCTGAAGCACCTGCCCTCTGACGTCATCGTCACCGAAGTGCCGTCTGAGAAGCTGACCCTTGTGGTACGCGACAAAGGCGAAAAGATATTGGGCTATCGCACACGCCGCACGTTCCGTCAGCTGATGGTGGACTGCCGTGACTACAAGCCAGTGAACGGCCGTGTCGTCATCGCAGGCGCCTCGTTGGAGGAGCTGCTGGGAGGCATGTTGTCGTCATCCGCCCACATCCAGTCCGTGTCGCCCGACACCATTCAGTACTACCTTGCTCCCTCCGTCGGGCGCCGTCTGCCCGTGCGCCTCACCGGCAGCATCACGTCTGATGCCAGCCACGTCATCGGCAGCCAGTCGCTGACGCCCGACAGCATCACCGTCCATGCCCCCCGCAACGTGCTCGACACGATGAAGTGCGTCTATACCGAGCCTGTGGCCTTCGACAACCTGTCCGACTCCGTGTCGGCCGAGGTAGCGCTCGTGCTGCCCCAGCGGGGCGTGCTCTTCGAGCCGGAGTCGGCACGCCTCAGCGTGCAGGTGACGCCCTATGTGGAGAAGTCGTTCGAGCTGCCCGTCGAGGGCTGGCTTATGCCGCGCGATGCTGTGGTGAAGACGTTCCCTTCAAAGGCAACCGTCACCTTCCAGGTGAGCCTCGAGCAGTTCCATGCCATCACGCCTGAGCAGTTCAAGCTGGCTGTGAGCTATACCGAGCTCAATGCCGACGACGGAGGCAAGGCACACCTCCAGCTCATCCAGAAGCCTGATGACATCCGTTCCATTTCCATCTCGCCTGCCGAGGTGGACTATGTGATAGAAATCAATGAAACCCCTTAAGCTCGGCATCACAGGCGGCATAGGCAGCGGCAAGTCGGGCGTGTCGGAGCTGCTGCGCATTGCGGGCATCCCCGTCTATGACTGCGACAGCGAGGCACGCCGCCTGATGAACACCAGCCCTGCCCTTCGCGAAGGGCTCATGGCGCTGGCAGGCACCGAGGTCTATGCCTCTCCTGCTTCTGACGGCACCCCCTCGCCCCTCAACCGCCGCTACCTGGCTGACTTCATGTTCGGGCACCCTGAGCGGGTGAAGGCGGTGAATGCGCTGGTGCATCCCGCAGTGCGCGAGGATTTCCAAGCGTGGGCTGAGTGTCAGAAGGATGCGGAAGTCGTAGGCGTTGAGTCGGCCATCCTGTTCGAGGCAGGCATGAGGGAGGACGTCGATGTCGTCGTGCTCGTCTTCACCCCCTTCAACGAACGTCTGCAACGGGCCATGGCTCGCGACGGAGCCACGGAAGCCAGCGTGCGTGCCCGCTTGGCAAGCCAGATGTCCGACATCGACAAAATCCCCCTTGCGGACTACATCATCCACAACGCCGAGGCTGATGCCATCACGCCCCAGGTGATGGAGCTGATAGACGAGCTTGCCCTCATCCGAAAAGAAGTCAAAAACAACGAATAATAAATCACTAACAATAAATCAACTCGCAAAATGTTACGCAAAATTCTCACCATCTCCGGCAAGCCCGGACTCTACCGCCTGCTGAGCAACGGCCGCAGCATGCTCATTGTCGAAACCCTCGACGCCACCCACAAGCGCCTCCCCGTCTATGCCACCGACAAGGTGGTCTCGCTGGGCGACATCGCCATGTACACCGATTCGGAGGAAGTTCCCCTCTGGCAGGTGATGGAGAACGTCAAGGCCCGCACCGAGGGCAAGCCGCTTGACATTGACTACAAGCAGGCCTCCAATGACGAGCTGGCTGCCTTCTTCGCCGAAGTGCTGCCCAACTACGACCGCGACCGCGTGTATATGACGCATGTGCGCAAACTCATCCAGTGGTACAACATCCTCATCAACGAGGGCATCACCGAATTTAAACCCTCGGACGAAGAAGAAGTCGAAGAAGAGAGTGAAAAACAAGCATAGTTGAATCTTTAATTAGCAAGAAAAATGAAGAAATTCCTGTCTATCAGCCTGACGCTCCTCCTGCTGACTTCCTGCTCCACCTCGGCGCAGGGGTTGGGCGGCGTTCTCAATTCCATCCTCGGCGGCAGCGGCACCGCTACCGAGCAGACTACTGCCACCACCACAACGACAACCACCGAGCAGCCGACCACCACATCGGCTAACACCCCGTCCGTAGGCGATGTCTCGGGCATCCTCAGCGGTGTGCTGGGCGCCCTCGGCGGAGCAAGCGGACAAACCACCGACGACGGAAAGGCCGTCTCGAACGACGGTGTCGTCAGCGGTATCCTCAACTCCATCCTCGGCGCCTTCACCACGGTGAAGGAGAACAACCTCTACGGCACGTGGAACTTCAAGGGCAGCGCCTTCGTCTTTGAGAGCGACAACGTCCTCGCCACCCTCGGCAGCGACGCTATGGCCAAGCAGGTGGCAGCCAAGGTTGACAGCTACCTCGCCAAAGTCGGAGTCAAGGAAGGAGCCTGCTCCATCACCTTCAACGAGGACGGCACCTGCACCTTCAACGTCGGCGCACGCGGCATCAGCGGCACCTACGTCTACGACGCCTCGGCGAAGACCATCGCCTTCACCTTCGGCCTCATCAAGACCACGGCCTACACCGTCTATGAGCAGAACACCCTCAACATCGTGTTCCAGTCCAACGCGCTGCTGAAAATCCTGAAGGCCGTCTGCGCCGCCAGCAGCAACAGCACCCTCAAGCTGCTCAACACCCTCCTCACCCAGTACAACGGCCTCCGCGTCGGCATGGGCTTCGAGAAGTAAGCCGCCTCCCCGCCACGTTTCGACACACCCTGTGGGCTGCGCCTCTATCAGCGCAGCCCACAGCTTGTATTCAACACCCATCCTCCCACTGCGTGTCGGCGAACTCGCGCAGGAGGGCACAGGAGGCGGCGCTGTCGTCGGGGGTGTCGTCGACGATGGCCTTGAGCAGGCGGCGGTAGTAGCAGTCGCTGATGATGTCGCCGCGGCGCAGGGCGGCAAAGGCACGGAAGTGAATGCCGTAGTTCGTGTCGAGGTAGCGGGCGGTGAAAACCGGATGAGCGGCAAGCACACGCAGGGCCGCCTCGCGGCGACGGGCACGAGCAGGGTCAAGAAACACGCCGTTAGCAACGGTCGTAGTAGCTTTTTTTTCATTGATGTTATTATTAAAGGGTTAAACAAAAAATCCTTTGCAAAGTAACTGCTTATTACATGCAAACTGTTGCCCATAGAGGCAACATGTTGGAGCAAATCACTGCGCAAAGGAACAATCCAACGTGTCGCAAAAAGAATCCCCGCCACTCATCACGAGCAGCGGGGAAAAACGATGCATCGTATCGAAAAAGTAAGCTTAAATAAATCGGTTTATTTGATGCATCGTATTGAAAAAGTAAGCTTTAAGAAAACGGTTCTTATTTTTATTGTCGTGTCATCTCACCAGCACTTTCTTTCCGCCCAGGATGCAGATGCCCTTCTGCGTTCCGTCGGCAGGACGGCCGTCTATGCCGTAAATGGATTCCATGTCGGTATCCACGACAGGAGCCTGCACACCAGTCACTCCGCCGAAGTACGACTTGGGGATGGTGTACATCGTCTGTGTGTCGTTCGACCAGACATAGAACGTGTCTCCCACTAATGAAAGACCTACAGGATATTTCACACCTGGGAGCTCTTTGGGAGTTTGATATCCCCATGCCGATGATTCATCATTGAAATAAATGGTGTAAAAGCCAGTTCTCTCGCTGTTGTATCCTATGCACACCACATAGTTATCCATCGATGCCAAGCCAGTACAGTAAAGAGACCATTTTATTATTTGTACAATTTCATCGCCTCCTTCCTTAATGGAACATATCCAACAAGTATTGCTCACGCCGCTCCAGGGGCCTTTCCAATAATAAAAGATGCCGTCCTTGCGAGACATGGGTTTGGCTGTTTTCAGATTGGTAAAACCGCTCATTTTAACAACGGTATCTCCGTCTTGGCTAAGGAAAAAGTCATCTCCATCTCCGTGGGTGTACATCACGCCGTCTTCCCAGCAAGCCCACATCACCTGACTGGGTTCTTCAGCGAGGATTTCGCCTTTCCTTGAAACGGTGTACTTTATTCCTTCTGACCCCGTAATTCTCGTGTGCAGATAGAAGGTTTCTGCATTTTCGTCACTATACATGCTGACGACGTCCTTCACATCAAGAGAGAAAAGTGGAGTTGCCACCTCATTCGTCTGCGCATTCAGCGCATAGGCATACACAACGCATCCAAGCATTGCCAGCCGTCTCAAAATCTTTGTTTCCATATTTTTTTGAATAGTTAATAATATCAAGTTAAATATTGGTCATTAGTCTGGTGAGACATAGTTGTTTGGAATAACCGCCAAGGATGGATCGCCAAATAAGTTCCAAAACAGGATTAAGAACTTTTGTGTTTCTTCAATTTCAGTCAACATTCTGATAGATGAACCATAACAAAGTTCGCCAAAGGTATTAGCCTCTTCATTTACCAACATGTCGTTAAAGGCAATGTCTCCCCGGATAGCTTCTATCCAGAATGGATCGGTGGAAGAACCATAAAAACCTATCGCGCCTGTTGCGGCTCCACTTGTGCTATTACATGCGGTCAGCCAGCTCTCCGCAAAACAAGGCGGAGGAAGGTTCGCATAATTTCCTACAAAATCACCCAAACCAGCTCCAAGACTATAAATAAAGGGCAGTTTATAATCGTTCTCCAATAAAGCGATATCATTTAAGGTGAAATTGCCCACAAGCCAACTAGGTATAACATTATTATTATTAGATGAGACCGGCAAACTGCTATCTCCAATATAGTTAATTAAAAACACTCCTTGATTTATGGCGCTAAGAATATCTGATGTTGTAGGATTACTATTGGGATTAGTAGGACTATTATATAATTGTGCCACGCCACCTATTCCATAAACAGAGTTTAAGAGCATGCCCCTGATGGAGTCCATATATTCGATATCGGAAAGGCAGTTCGGAGTGTACCAACACGTTTCACCACTGGCAATCCCAATGCTCCTATGATGCCACGATAGAGAAGTCTCCAAGTTCAGCTCGTAGTTTATGGTTCTTGCAACCATCGTCATTACCTCATTACGGTTTCTGGCACTAAACCGCCCCACATAAATATCGGGAACAGAGTCACCGCCTGAAACCAAGGCGTAGGAAAGGTCTGAGCCTCCTAACAAATACTTGTTTTCATCTTCGCGTAGATTTGTAGGAACCCGTGTCACATCGCCGACCAGAAGTACATACGTCAAGTTTTCGTTTAAATCATAATCGTCCTGAATGCAAGAGGCTACACTTTCCGCTGTCGTCCCCACGTCACTCATAGTTACCAATCTTGTCGTAATTCCTCTACTATTCTTGTGGGTTATGAAACCGGTCATGTTTGCGGCAAACGAGTCACAGCAGATGATGAGCATCTTTTCCGAAGGAACTTGTGGAATTGGTGGGGTAGGAGGTGCACCCTTTTCGCCGTTATCCTGCCCTGTTATATTGGACAACACATTATTAATCGAAGAAGTCGCCATCAAATCGTAGTTGATGAATTGTTTTCTGAAAAAGTTTTCAGATGTTTCGTCAACCAAATGTCGGACAGATGATGTCAACACATTCCGATTGTCAGTGCCCGTAAAAGCCACCTCTACTTGCATCTTCTTATAGACACGCAATACGCCAGCAACAGGGTTATACTGGAAGGGGTGTACTCGTATTATACTTCCACGTACATCGCGCATTAGGAAAGGAGCATCCGTAGAGGCCAGTTTTGAAGGATAGAAAGCATCTTTTTCATAGACATCCGAAAACGTAAAGGGGACTGTCGAAAGGTCTATTTTACTTGATACATGCCCTTTTGAAGGTGCAACAGACAAGTTGATTTCTTCATACTCTGCGTTTAAAATGTGGATGTCACATGCAGCAGTTTGAGGAATAGCTATGCTATAAGAGAACTCAGGAAGAAGAGGATTCCCTTTTTGTGACAAGCTATGCGCGTTAGGTGCCGTAATAGCAAAAAACTCCTTTCCATCGATTAAAACAGCATGTTTTGCATAGCTGTTTACATCCAGCTCCAGGATGAATGAGCTTTCCGTGGAGGACAGCACTTTCATGCTGTTTACATCCAGTTCTTCTATCGCTGCACGTGTCTGTGATTGCCATGTAGAAGCATCTGGACTCAGGTTCAGCGTTTCCTGCTTACAGGAAACCAATGCAAGCTGCAACAAGGCTGTTGCAAAGAGAAAATGATAAATCTTTTTCATAATGAAACAATACTTAATGACATACTTTAATTCTCGTCTTCAATAATGAATTCTCCTTCCCACCATTCACCGAAGGCATAGAGCCAGAGCCTGTAGCTACCCTCACCAATACCTTCATTCTCCAAATCCACGATTACCTGCGTAGTGGATGCAAAACTCTCTGAATAGACTACCTGACAATTGTTGTTTTCATCCATAATGATGACTTGAGAAGTCGTCGCTGATGAAAAGTTGATTATTAAATCATTCCCATCAAGCTCAGCAAGAGGAAGTGGTGATTGGATAGGAAATCTCGGTTTTGGAATGGAATCACCCGGAAACAATGTTAATTGGATGTCCTTGGGAGTTTGTGCCCATACACTGCCTGCCGTTAAAAGCAGGATACCGAATACTAAACAAACTTTGTTTTTCATAAGATTTAAGTTTTAATGGTTAATAAAAATAAGTACTATCGAAAGAATGAAAATGAGCAAGGCCATGACGACACCAATGACGCTAACAGTCCTAGTTGTTGTCTGAAGGTAGAATTTTACTTTGACTCCTGTGGTGATAAATAGGATTCCCCACAGGAAGGCAAAAGCGAAGTCAAGAATCAAGATGTCTGGCAAGAGGCCGAGACGCTCTACGATAGCTAAAACCATGTAGAGGAACGAGGTAACGAGAAAAGTGAAATCTGCTTTGTCCATTGCGATTCGGTTTTGAATTTCGCTGACAAAGGTAGAGGAGGGCAACAGGGTAACCAAGAAAAACGCCTCCGAAAAAAACTCCTAAGCTGATTTAGGAGTTTTTTTCGGAGGTTGTTTGGTATTGCTCTCTGGAAAAGATGATATTTCTTCTAATGGAAGGCTACGAATATAATTCTCCTATTACAAAAGAATACCATTCAGGGGTAAGTTTTTCCTTTAAATAATATCGGCGATTGTGAACCGCATGGACGTTTGATTGTGAACAATAAGCTATGTGCTCCGTGTCAAACCCCAACAATTTCATTGCGATATATTCCAATGCCAGATGAGATACTTTTGCATTATCATTTACTAAATCTAAAAATATGTCGGCGAACAGGCTATGTAGGTATAAATTGAATTCTCTCATTTCCTCTGTCGGAATGACCTTTTCTTTGGCTTGTATTACAAGCCTATGCTCTGAAAGATACTTCTTCCAACGACTGGAAGCAAATTGTTCACGGTAAAGCTTAACTCGCTCTTGTTGAATGGCAAATTGACGTGATAACAGGTTTACTTCCGTTGGGCTGTTTTTTTCCCCATCCTTTCCTTCCTCATCTACCTTTTGATCTATTTGACGCTGTTTAATGTCATTCAGCTCTTGTTCAAACCGCAGTTTTTCATTCTTTCGCTTGCGGTCAATGAGCAGAAGGGTGATAACGAATGTTGATAAAAGTACGATTATAAAGATGCCCACTGCAAGTTGCAATCGCATATTACGAGACTTCATTTGCTGGTCGTGAATCTCCACAATGTGCATGTCCTCTATCTCTGCTATTTTTTCTTTTTGACTCAATGTAATAATTGTATCCAAAAGAGACTTGTATTGTTGAATAAAGAAGCGTGTAGAGTCTTTTTTATCAATCAATGACGAGACACCAGCCAGTCCTTCATAAGAAGAGCATTGGATGTAGAGGTCGGAACTATTCTTTATGGCTTTTTTATAGAGCTCAAAAGCTTTTTCAGGTTGTTGCTGTTCGGATAGGATGTCTGCCTTTAATATGAATATTGCACCATTCTCTTTTCCGAAATAGTTTCCTATCTTCTGAAGATATTTGGTGGCTACTTCTATATTATGTTTTTTATAATAGTATAATTTTGCCAACTGAAAATATGCAGTGTTGCGAATGTAATCCGATGCGCTAGTATTGCGTTCAACACAGCGGAATAAACTATCGGTTAACTCAATATCCTCATGATATAATGCTACTGAGCCCAAATAATAGTCCGCATAACATATATTCATGGAGTCAGAATTGCATACTTCCGTGCCACGGTATCGGCAAAAGGTTGTCCAAGCATTATCCTGCATGTGATGGTTGGAATAAAGAAGCCCTAGTTCAAACAAACAATTCGCAAAATACTTGTTGGTTGTGTCAGGAAAGAGTGTGGTAGCACGGAGAAAGGCATCAATGGCATCCAAGTCACGGTGCATATCGCTGTAGGTGCAGCCAAGATAGTATTGCGCGAGGGCGGCACGCTGCGTCTTTCGCTTTGTGCCATAGTAGTTCGTGGCAATAAGGGGGAGGGAGTCGGAAGTCAGGCGGACACGACATTTATAGTCGGCCTGCGTGCGAAGGAGAGCGTAGAGGGCGGCATCCCGCTTGGATTGAAAATTGAAGATTGAAGATTGAAGATTAAGGCTGTCCAGCACGGCGCGGGCGGATTGAGGGTCGGACTCCATGAGGGCCTCGGCACGCTGCAGGGCGTCGCGGCACGACGTATCGCTGCACGACAACAGTCCCGTTACCGCCATCAACAGCAGGGCCGTATTAAGGAGGATACTGCGCTTACTTTTTTTCATCTTCAAAAAATCTGCTGCGAAGGTACGACGCAGCAGCCAAAAATGCAAACAAAATGCCAAAAATATTGAAGGGGATGACAAATCCCCCCGGAACGGATGGGTAGCAGGAAAACACTAATCTGACATAACTCCTAACGACCGATGGGGGATTATTTGAACACTTTATAAGTTCCTACCCTTTTTCCCCTTATGACACGTTGCACACAGGTGCAACAGGAGTGCTTTTCGTTGCTGTAACTTTGCAGCATGAAAGAGACCTCGATGTTCATGTCCGTAGAAGCTGATTCTGAGAAAATAGAAGCTGCTTCTGGCGCCGTAGAAGCTGCTTCTGTGAGCACAGATGCTGCTTCTGTCCGCGGGGAAGCCGGCGGGGACGTCCCACGCGTGCGCCCGGGGGTCGCGTGCGGCTGCGAATCGCGTGCGGCTGGGTCGCGCCTGCGGCTGTTTCCTGCGCGCGGCTGCGTTGGAAGGACATCGGTTTTTGTAAGCCGCTGATTTTAACTCTATAAATTGTTTTCCGTATGATGACATCTGACAATGATTTGCTTCGTGACCTCGCAGCTGACCTGCCGCGCACACCCAAACGGCCGCGCCAGCAGAGCGTGAAGACCTACTGCGGCGTGGGGCTGAAGACGTACACCGACCGGCTGGGCAACGAGGTGCCGCTGCCGCTCTCGCCGAAAATCATCCACAGCACGCCGGCGCTGCTGCGCGACGTGGCGGAGCTGTGGCGGTCGCAGGGGCTGAACGTGATGGCGCAGCAGTTCACCGCCGCGCACGCCGTCATCGGGGCCGTGCTGGACGGCTGCTGCGTGCGGGCCCAGGAGAACACGTACATGCTGAACCTGCAGGTGATGGTGGTGGGCGGCGCAGGAGCGGGCAAGAGCCGCGTGGCACTGCTGGACCGCCTGGTGGAGCCCATCGACCGCGAGCTGCGGCTGGCTCACCGCCGGCGCATGGACGACTACCGCCGTGAGCTGCTGCGCCACACCGTGGCCCTTCAGGAGTGGAAGAAGAACGGCGGACGGGGCGACCCTCCCCTGCCGCCCGACGAGCCGCTGCCGCGCAGCCTCCTGCTGGCCGACGCCACCACGCAGGCGGCACTGGTGCGCTGGCTGGCGGGCAACGACGGCCATCCGTCGCTGATGCGCCACGACGAGCTGACGACCCTCGTGGGTGCCCTGCAGAGCAAGTACGGCAACTTCGGCGACATACTGAAGAAGGCGTTCGACAACGGCAAGCACGAGAAGCAGCTGCGCACGGACGACGAGGGGTATTACATCCGCCGCGTGGTGCTGGCCACGGTGTTCAGCACCACGCCAGGGGTGCTGCGGACGTTCATCGGGTCGTATGAGGACGGTCTGGCGAGCCGCATCGTCGGCCACTTCACGGCCTCGGAGCCCACCTTCGACGGCGACCCCTCGCCCGAGGCCATGGCGGCGTTCAATGCCCGCATGGAGGCACTGGCCGAGCGAGTGGAGGAACTGTGGCGAGCAGTGACAAACTGGCAGACTTCGGATGAAGGTCAACATGTCAACGAGT
>Ga0310690_10012341_pt1 | contig 10500 bp, 8 predicted proteins | sample AusTroGonzalo_MG_2_FD_207661 | JGI IMG/M metagenome (GOLD analysis project Ga0310690, IMG submission 207661) | Bovine rumen microbial communities from tropical cattle in Woodstock, Queensland, Australia - Gonzalo_04 (v2) (version 2) | ecosystem: Host-associated > Mammals > Digestive system >...
CTAGTTTTACTAGAGCATAAACAACTAAATAACATTAAATAACATTAAACTCATTGTTGTGAATTGCTTTCAGATTTTCTAGTTTTACTAGAGCATAAACAACTAACCTATGCCTATAAGCTGCGACCCGTCCGTTGTGAATTGCTTTCAGATTTTCTAGTTTTACTAGAGCATAAACAACATTTTTGCATAAAACGACAGTGCAATACCCGTTGTGAATTGCTTTCAGATTTTCTAGTTTTACTAGAGCATAAACAACTCTGCGGCATCCGTTACTGGTGGCGCCTTTGTTGTGAATTGCTTTCAGATTTTCTAGTTTTACTAGAGCATAAACAACTGACGGAGTTTTCGAGCGTGTAGCATATAAGTTGTGAATTGCTTTCAGATTTTCTAGTTTTACTAGAGCATAAACAACCCGAACAGCGCGACAGTCCCGAAGTCAGCCGTTGTGAATTGCTTTCAGATTTTCTAGTTTTACTAGAGCATAAACAACTTGTGCAGTGCTCAAACGGTCCAACCGACCGTTGTGAATTGCTTTCAGATTTTCTAGTTTTACTAGAGCATAAACAACGTCATCGGGCAACGATGCAAGCGCGTTCGAGTTGTGAATTGCTTTCAGATTTTCTAGTTTTACTAGAGCATAAACAACTGCAGCGGAGAAAGCCCTGCACGTTTAAGGGTTGTGAATTGCTTTCAGATTTTCTAGTTTTACTAGAGCATAAACAACATTTGGGACGAAACAACAAGCATTTTTTAAGTTGTGAATTGCTTTCAGATTTTCTAGTTTTACTAGAGCATAAACAACCTTTGATTTTTTCGGCGACGCGCTTTGCTGGTTGTGAATTGCTTTCAGATTTTCTAGTTTTACTAGAGCATAAACAACTGTTGGATTGTCTTATGTTTCATTCATTCAGTTGTGAATTGCTTTCAGATTTTCTAGTTTTACTAGAGCATAAACAACATAGCTAGGCACAGCCTTATTTGACGCCCAGTTGTGAATTGCTTTCAGATTTTCTAGTTTTACTAGAGCATAAACAACTATGTTTAGAGCGGTAGCAATAATTTTCAGGGTTGTGAATTGCTTTCAGATTTTCTAGTTTTACTAGAGCATAAACAACTACAGTGAAGACGGCTCAACTCGTCCGCCTGTTGTGAATTGCTTTCAGATTTTCTAGTTTTACTAGAGCATAAACAACCTTCGGATTCAAGCCACGGTTTCAGTTCTAGTTGTGAATTGCTTTCAGATTTTCTAGTTTTACTAGAGCATAAACAACGAAGATGAATACAAATTCTATGAGCGGTGTGTTGTGAATTGCTTTCAGATTTTCTAGTTTTACTAGAGCATAAACAACAGCGACTCGGGCCATTGCTTACTTACACACGTTGTGAATTGCTTTCAGATTTTCTAGTTTTACTAGAGCATAAACAACTGCTGGCTCTCCGTCTTGGCGGGTTCCCGCGTTGTGAATTGCTTTCAGATTTTCTAGTTTTACTAGAGCATAAACAACAGAAAGTAAGAAGTTTGTACAGACTAGTAGGTTGTGAATTGCTTTCAGATTTTCTAGTTTTACTAGAGCATAAACAACTACAAAACTTTGCGAAAATCTATCAATAGGTTGTGAATTGCTTTCAGATTTTCTAGTTTTACTAGAGCATAAACAACCCGGGATTCGTAAGCGACGCTACAAAAGTTGTTGTGAATTGCTTTCAGATTTTCTAGTTTTACTAGAGCATAAACAACCGAACCGAGTACTGGCCGTCCTTGATGTTGGTTGTGAATTGCTTTCAGATTTTCTAGTTTTACTAGAGCATAAACAACATTTTTCAAGATATGTGCAGTTCTTTGGAGGTTGTGAATTGCTTTCAGATTTTCTAGTTTTACTAGAGCATAAACAACCCAGATTGATTCCCGTCTCGCAAAGGGTTCGTTGTGAATTGCTTTCAGATTTTCTAGTTTTACTAGAGCATAAACAACCTATCATCTATCATCCCTCCCTGTCTATCAGTTGTGAATTGCTTTCAGATTTTCTAGTTTTACTAGAGCATAAACAACAAGGAAAGCGCCACGAAAGTGAATTCATCCGTTGTGAATTGCTTTCAGATTTTCTAGTTTTACTAGAGCATAAACAACTTGACAGAAAGACAAGAATGTTGTCTGTGAGTTGTGAATTGCTTTCAGATTTTCTAGTTTTACTAGAGCATAAACAACAGCGAGAAAAGCCGGTAGACATACCGCAGCGTTGTGAATTGCTTTCAGATTTTCTAGTTTTACTAGAGCATAAACAACCACAAAAGGACAACGAAATTGCCTTGCTCAGTTGTGAATTGCTTTCAGATTTTCTAGTTTTACTAGAGCATAAACAACTTTACTAACCATCCTTACATAACCACCACTGTTGTGAATTGCTTTCAGATTTTCTAGTTTTACTAGAGCATAAACAACAGGTCTGTTGTAAATGCACTTAAATCAAGGGCTTAGCCTTCGATTTAAGAAAATAAAAAATCGACCTTTTTGAAGGCCGATTTTTTATTTTTAGAGCCGTTTTTCTCGTTCTAAAAAAGAGACAATTGTGGAGATGCCTTAGGTACTGGTTTTTCTTTTTTTCCAAAAATAATCTGAATTCGCCCAAACTGCTTATCCGTTATGCAAAGGATGCTAACCGTTCCTTGCGGTGGGATGCAACTTTTTACACGAGCGATATGAACTTCCGCATTTTCTACGGAAGCACAATGCCGAATATAGATGGATAGCTGAAAACGTGTAAACCCATCACGAAGCAAATCCTTCCTGAACTGTGTATGCCGTTGCCGTTCTAATTTCGTTTCTGTCGGCAAATCAAAAAAGACCAGAACCCACATAATTCTATACTCGCTAAACCGGTTCATCAGACACCTCAGGATAAAGCACCTTTCGACATTCCCCTTCAAAGCATTTGCTTAGCGAAGCCGTGGTCATAGAAACCGCATTCATTAGCGGGCTCCGTTTCCCGTCTATCAAAACATCCAATACAGGAATTTTTAGGAGTTCCGCTTTAACCTCTATCGTAAGATCCTTAGGGCAATCATCAACATTTTCTATTAGCGAATAAACTAACTTATCTACAACAGGACGATAGGGTTCCATCACATCGTCCGCCAAGCAATACGCATTGTACCGATTATGATGATGAATTCCCAATGTAGGTAAAAGTCCACTCGCAACCAACGCACGTGCTACAGCTCCACGTAAAATGGCATAGCCATAATTCAGCATATTGTTAGGCGGTACGCCATACCGATCTCGAGTAAACCCCTCAATTTTGGGAAACATTTCATTCCAATAATAAGCTGCGGCAACCCCCTCTCTATTATCTACATCGCCACTTCTCACTTCATTCGCCAATGTAGTGAGATACTTAGCCTCTACGCCATGACACTGTTGCAAAACTTTTGCCTGATTCAAAATCTTTTGCTGTACTGTCTGTTGCCAAAGCTGTTTCTTTAGCGGAAGCGAGGCCTCAATTTGGGCCTGAAATTTTTCACTTTGCAAAATATTCCCGGAAAGGGGCAAAAGCAAGCCAATTGGCAAATGCGTCTTGCCACAATTGATTATTGCACAATTATTTTCAATCAGTCCCTCAAGCAAAGCATTGGTAATTGTAATCTGAGGACTATCCAATACGATAAAACCGACATCCTCTATAGGGACTGTCTTTTCATCTTCGCCCTGTTTCTTTACAACCAGTTGGTTATTCCGAAGACTAAGATAAGCCGAATTGCCGAAATAAAGAGTCCGTTTTATCATTATGTTTTCCCCTTCTTTTTAAAGTACAATCCAAAACAACGCTGCATAGCGCCCTTTAAGGATTAAAATGATGTAGCGAAGTTAATCTTTTGCGATTAACTTTCCTAATACAGAAACTTGAACTTTATGGGGCTCCATTTGAGCAAATGATTTTAGAGACTTCGTTCTAATAAATTTACCTATATCCCTTGATTCCTGAGAATTGTCGATTTTCGTTTCCAAGTGGAGTCTAAAGAAATAATCATTAGCGGATAAACTTTGTACTCGATAAAGGTGCTGATTAAGCAATGCGTAATCTTTTTCTGCAACCGCTTTTTCATAAGCTTCATTAGTCAATCCCATAACAAACATCTCGTTGATTTGCAAGGATTGAACAAAAGTCCAATTTTCTTTCGGCAAACAGTCCAAGAATTCCTTTGGACAATTTCTCTCTCTTGCTAATTTCCAAGCATCTATAGGGTTGGTTATAACAATGGGCAGCCCATATTTCTTACGTTCGACAGCATGCCAGAATGTAGCAACCGATTCCTGTAGATTGCCGTTTTCGTCCTTATAAATTGCGACATGATGGTTATTTCCTGGCTTGACAAAACCAATTGCATTCCCATTTTCATCTTTTTTCACAGGGACAACAGCCGATAATCCTGTAAAGCACCGAACATTTCTAATCTTAATTTTATGAGCTGCATCGGCGTAAATCGGATTGTTTTCGATATCCTTGAAAGCTTCCTTTTCATTGCCGTTATACTCTTCCAATCGCTTATAAAGGACGTCCTTTATGTGAGTATCAACAATGGAGTCTATATCTTTTGCCTTAAAACCATTAAGAGAATACTTGATAACGTATTCTTCCTTATAACAATCTGCATTTTCAAGTGTTTTGCCATTAGCAAGAACAATAGGTGACTTCTTTAAGGATTGTACTGCCTTCTTGACGTCGCTTTTATTTTGAATCAACCTGTTTGTTACTGCAGACTTTATATCGGCATTGACAATAGATTCTGGATTTTCAAAAAGGTGTTTTACAGGCTTATTTCGATCAAGAACTTTGATTTTCCCGTAAACAGATTCTTCACTTAATGGACCACGAGGAATAACAATGCCTGTTTGCAAAACATTCTTCTTTCCGTGTTCATATTTTACACGTTTGCCAATAGTAGCGACGCGTTTGCCTGCCTTAAAGGATACCAAAATATCAGACACCTTTTTAGCAACATCTTCAGCAGAAAAATGCTTACGTTCTCGAAGCCATTCTTGCAACATAGAGTAATCATTTTTCCATTCCTTGCGTTGCTTTTCGACTTCTTGGAACATTGCATCACGCTCTGTATTCAAATGATTCAACCTTTGAATTATAGATTGGCGAGTCATTGCAATTACAAGAGCATCAATAGCATGATGACGGTGGTCTAGCCGTTTACTCCAATCTTGAATTCTTTCTTCGGTATGGGTTTCGCCCTTATGATCGTATTCTCTAAATTCCGTCAATCCACCTTTTTTGTATCGATCATAGTTTAATTGATGGAGAATTTCATCATAGCCCCAAGTATGCCTAATGAAATCTGTAACACTGCCGCTAGTGGCATAAACATTGTAGCAAACATCCTTAAGCATCTCCAAAGCTTTCTTAGCGATGTATTGAGTTTGACGTAATTGCCTTTCAATAAAATCAGAAGGGATTTCGCTTTGGGTTGTCAGCAATCGTTCTTTCTTTGTTTTGCTGATTTTCCCATCTTTATAGAAATCATTAACTCGCTTTACATAAGCATCAAAAACTTCTTCTTTTTGCCCCTTCATAAAATCATAAGCCGTTTTGTTGCCTTTTGCAGCATTGCACTTACGACAAGCACAAACCTTATTCGCAAAGCTGTCATCAAATAGGAGCGATTTAGGAATAACATGTTCTACTTCAACATCTAGGCCTGACAGAAATTCTTTGGCTTGAACGGGTTGCCCACAGTAAAAACATTTCTGTTCGGATTCTTCCCATAACCTATATTTTTGAATTCTATTACGACTAGAACGGATGCCAAATTCTTGAATTTTCGCCTCAATATTTTTATTTTCACGTTCTCTTTTTGCAATATTAGAGGCCGTTGTATTTCGTTCATCTTTAGACTGCTTGAGTTCGCGAGCTAATTCAACACGAATTTCATCAATTTGCCCATATTCATCGTAAATTGCATTTACGACATTAACCATTTGATTCAGAATCTTTTCTATTACAGGCTGACGAAGTTCGTTTTTCTTGATTTGCGGAAGTCTCGAAAGCAAAGTTCTTGCTTCGTTTTCTGATTTCGTTAATGAGTTTGAATGGTTGTAACCAGCTTCTGCACAAGCATCGCTATAAACTAAACCATCTTGTAAAAACGGCAAAATACGACGAATCGCCTTGGCCGATTTATTTCCAAACCCAGGTTTTACAAAGTCTATCTTAAAAAGATTATTTAAAACAGATTCGTCAGTAATACCGTACTTTTTATTTAAGGCATTTTTCAACTCTTCTTTGTCTGAAAGGGAATAGACGGTATGCCATAACATGTACAGAGGTTCATTTTGAAAATTACTGCTAATGACTTTCAAAATTTCGCCTGTCGATTCGTTAACATAATTTGAATTTTCGAGAGCAAGGTTGAATCGCAAAAGTTCACATGCGTTAGGAATGTTCGCTAAAGCTGTAACCAACTGAGCTTTGGTAGTGTTGCCTTGAACACCATTTTTGCCAAAATATCTTTTAAGATCCCACTCGTCATTTTTATCCAATCTAAGAAGCTTGGTAAAATCCTTGGCTGTCATTTTTTCATGATTGTCCAAGAAATCTACGACTTTAAGGCGTTCCTCCTGCGATAGCGCTCTAGTTTCCTTGTATCCATTTTCAAGTCTAATACTGTTGACGAATTCCCAGATGCGACAAATCTGGAATAGAGGTGATGTCCTGGGAGCAACTTTAGGACCATCAAAAACAATTTTTCCATCTTTGTTTTTATACTCTCGCTTTTCAAATTCACAAAGAGAGACTAAATGCTTGCAAGATTTGAGATTTCTTTGATAGAAAATGATTTCATTGCGGAGCCTGTTTATAAATTCATCGGTAAAAACTTGTGGATAGAACTTTCGTTGGACTTCAATAATTTGGTCAAATTCAGCAATATAAGCGCCACGAGGAAAAACTTGTTCTTTAGTACGATAAGTATAAAATGTTCCTTTTTCAGAAACAACTTCTGATTCCTTTAATTTGTTGGCGAAAAATTGTCCAATAGTTAGACCGAGTTCTTTAATCATCGCGAAACGCTTGTTTACGTTTTCGATATATTCAGTCTGTTTCTTGTCGCCAGCCTCGTCTGCTTTAGCATGTTTGTATCCACGTTTTTGATTGATATGGTAAAGTACGCGTCCGATTTCAGGCAACGAAAGTTTGCAACCTTCCGTAGCAGCATTAGCACGCAAAGTCCACAAATCAAGAACAGGCAACTTAATCAAACGCTCGTCAGGAAGCATTTGATGTTTTCTTAGTTCTGCTGTTAGATTTTCACGACGTAGTTGGTAACGGTCATACCCTTTGCGAGCAGTCCTTTTTTGCGTTCTCTTTTGATTCTTAGATATGGCATTCCCCGTAGAAAACTCGTTAGCATCATCTGTTGAAAGGGGAACAATTCTACTGCCCATTCCAAGTATTTCGGAAGGATCCCCATTTTTGTCAACGGAAATAACGCTCCAGCCAATAGAACTAACGCCCAAATCCAAACCAAGAATCTTTTTCATGAATAAACCTATTTACGAAATTTTACTGCTATTAAAGTAACATTTTTTTCGACAAAAAAGACAAAAAAACCTCAAAATTTCAACAGAAACGGCAAATTTAAAGAAAATAAAGAAACTGCATAAATTTATAAATATAAGTTTTCGAATTGTCATATTGTGACATTTACCAAAAATTTTAACTATTTTCATTTTTTCATAAAAAATCAGTCACAAATACAAAATCTTTAACTATATTATTTGCATAATCTGAAAGCAATTCACAATAAGGATTATTCCGTTGTGAAAACATTTAGGGCGGCGCAAGTCGCCCCTTTTTTCATCCCAAATTTTTTCTAATAAAAAAACAGCCCCAGCACGCGGCCGGGGCATTATCCTTTTTATTTGATTTTTTCCATCTCTGCGTTCAGTTCAAGTATTTTCTCTAAAGAAAGATGGGAGTACTTGACATTTTTTTCTACAGGTTCGCTATCAGCAAGCACGTCTAACGCCTTTTGTTCACGTTCCTGCTCTCGACCCTTGGCTTCGGCTTTGAGCCAAATTTCAGCTTCGATAGCTTCATCAGCGTGTTTATCGAACATATGTTCCTCCAGGGCTTTGAGCAGTTCAGGGCTTATTCTAGGCATCGATATACCTCTTTTTCGCATAAAAGAAAAGTGCCTCTATTGCACCGTCATGCTCGTCAAGCGAGGACAGGTGCCGAGAAAGACAAGGGTGCCGAAAAAAAATCCAGCCTTTCGAGCTGGATCTTGGAAAAGCTATAGGATTAAAAATCACTTGGAAAGGCGGTTCTGCCGAAGGGTTTCTAACCGAGCCTGAGCCTCAGCAATTTTTTCTTCGGAAAAACCCATTTCTCGCAAGACGGTCACTACGTTGTTTTTATGTTTTAACCATTCCTGTTCACGGACTTGTGCTCGACCTTCTTCAAGACCTTGTGCTCGACCCTTGGCTTCGGCTTTGAGCCAAATTTCGGCTTCGATAGCTTCATCAGCGTGTTTATCGAACATATGTTCCTCCTAAGCTTTTAGCAGTTCAGGGCTTATTCTAGGCATCAATATACCTCTTTTTCGCATAAAAGGAAAGAGCCTCTATTGCTCCGTCATCCCCGTCAAGCGAGGACAGGTGCCGAGAAAGACAAGGATGACGAAAAAAATCCAGCCTTTCAAGCTGGATCTTGGAAAAGCTATAGGATTAAAAATTATTTGGAAAGGCGGTTCTGCTGAAGGGTTTCTAACCGAGCCTGAGCCTCAGCAATTTTTTCTTCGGAAAGACCCATTTCTCGCAAAACAGTTTCTGTATCAGCTTTATTTTTGGCACGTTCCTGCTCTCGACCCTTGGCTTCGGCTTTGAGCCAAATCTCGGCTTCGATAGCTTCATCAGCGTGTTTATCGAACATATGTTCCTCCAGGGCTTTGAGCAGTTCAGGGCTTATGCGACTTACGCGCAAACGGTTGAGGGCGTCCCTAAAGATCGGGTCCTTCGATTTGGGAACTTCAAGCGGTCCTTGCGACAAGAGTTTCAGCCAGTAGTCCTCGCGTGAGCTGATGTTTTTTCGCAACCTTTTGAAGTTCAGAAGGTCAACTACAATATACCTATTTTTAGTGAAAACGGGAAGAGCCTTATGTGTTGCATCGCCACGGCAAACTTCATCCTCACTGTAGACAGCCCAAGTGTCCTTGAAAATATCATTTGACTTGAGAATTGAAAAATTACAAAGCCAAATGGAAATCATTTCAGGAAGTTCATAAAAATGGACTTTACGCTCCTTTTCATCCATCAGTTTGAAATAAGCCGACCTGTCATATTCGTACTTGCCTCGCAATGTTTGGTAGGAATTGTATAGTTGCAGGCGGTCAAGGAAGAAAGGATGGTTTCTGTTTTGAAGCTCGATATTGAAATAACGATTGTCCTTGGTGGTTACCCACACGTCAAGGCGCACAGAGTCATCTTCCGGCATAAAGATGTCGATAGGCTTTTCGAACTCGTAATCAAGATCGACGATTTCATGGTCACTATCTAGCCCAAGCAGGCTGTTGAGCATATCACGGATGGTGTCCTTGTCATCCATCAGCACACGGAATGTCTCGCTGTAATATGGTAACAGGAATTGTTCGCCTTGTGCGTTCGTGACAATGTAGTAGGCATTCTTTTCAGAAGTCGTGTTATTTTCGGTCATTTAATTTTCCTTTAGGGAATAGCTATGATTTGGTCCCCCATGCTCTTTAACACGCTTTTTTGGAGAATTTATTTCACATTTTTTTGTAAAATTTCTTATAAATGGGACTTCAAGCTTGTGTTTTCCGTCACGTTTGGACCCGTCCAAACATTCATTTTTCTTACATTCGTGTGAAAAACTTGCACTTTTTCACAGTGCTTATTGACTTAATTTTTCACAAATTTATTTTTCTATAGACGATATTTAGGATGTTTGGGGGTGTAAACATTTACGACAGTTTTTGCGAACACTCAAAGTTGGGATAAGCCTATTTCATCGTTATTTATCTAATTCTATAGAAAATAAGGATAATCTATGAACTGTTTCAAGTCTTTAATTGCCGCATCGCTCATCGGAACCGCTGCTTTTGCAGCTCCGGGACTCACCGTGAGCGGAACTGATTTACAATACAACGGCAAAAAGATTTTCTTCTCGGGCACAAACCTCGCTTGGAGCGACTACAATTCCGACGTGGGAGCCTCCCCTCTTGACGAAAACGCATGGCGCAAGGCTGTCGAAGGCACGCGTGCCGCAGGCGGTAACGCAATTCGTTGGTGGCTTTTCAACAACATGAGTCAGAGCCCAACGATCGACGAAACGACGCACTTGGTCACAGGTCCCAAGGAAAACACGATCGCCAACATGAAGAAGGCTTTGGACATTGCCGAAGAATATGGCGTGATGGTTTCGATGTGTCTTTTCAGCCACAACTTGATGGAACCGAACCAGTGGGGCATTTACA
>Ga0310690_10012342_pt1 | contig 10500 bp, 10 predicted proteins | sample AusTroGonzalo_MG_2_FD_207661 | JGI IMG/M metagenome (GOLD analysis project Ga0310690, IMG submission 207661) | Bovine rumen microbial communities from tropical cattle in Woodstock, Queensland, Australia - Gonzalo_04 (v2) (version 2) | ecosystem: Host-associated > Mammals > Digestive system >...
GATTCCTACCTCTTTTATCAGAGGTCAAAGCGCTTATTGTTATTTTGTAAAAAAGTGTTATAAAATTGGCGAAATTTCGCTATTTTGCAATAAATTTGGCGATTTCGCTAAGGATTTCTGGCAGTTTTTCGTGTTCTGCCGGAGTGAATTTTGAAAGCACAAAATTGACGTCGCCGAGCTGCTGGCGGAGTGGCTCATTGCCGGTGCCAAGGCGCAGGCGCGGGAAATCTTCGCCGATATGCTGGATTGTAGACTTGAGACCGTTATTACCACCAGCACTACCCCGCTCGCGAAAGCGAATCTGGCCAAACGGCAGATTAAAGTCGTCGCAAACAATTAGGAGATCGGCGTCCTTATAGAAGTTAGTGATAGCTTGGACGCTCTGCCCGACTTCGTTATAGAAAGTCTGTGGCTTGACGAGGAGTAGATTATTTTCGTCGTCCTGGGCCACCAGAGCCTTCCAGCGCGGCTTTTCGGCCCAAACTAGCTTGTGGACCTTGGCATAAAAATCTAACGCCAGGAAGCCGAAATTATGGCGCGTGAAGTTATACTGGTTGCCCGGGTTACCGAAGCCCACAATGATTTTCATAGCTTTATTATACCAAAAAGCCGCCTCGAGAACCGGGGCGGCTTCTGATTGGAGAAAAACGCAGGGTTTAGTGGTCGAGGAGGCGCGCAATTTCCTGCGCTGCTACTGACCTGGTGATTTCGTTTTCCGTCATCGTGATGACAGCGGCGAAAGGGCTGCCAGCCATCTTTGTTGCGGCATAGCTCAAACCGTTACTATGAGAATTCATATGGCGGTTGAAAACCTGATTCGGGTCGCCGGTAATAATCATCTTCGATCCGTTGCCGATACGTTTCATTAACTGGTTAATCTGGAAACGTTCCATATCCTGAGCTTCGTCATAGAAGATCCAGGCGTCCGAAATGTTTCGACCGCCCATATTGATAATGGAAACCAATTCGCAATGGTCTTCGATATATTTTTCGACCATGCCGTCGAGCTCGACTTTGCCTTTTTTGGCTCCGCCTTCGCCCTTGTCGCCTCTGTTCTTGAAGTACTCGCGGAAGTTATCGACAATCGGCATTGCTTTTGCGATAGTCTTCTCAAGCTCAGTGCCAGGCAAGAAACCGATCTCTTTGCCAAGTTCAGAGTCGCGCGGACAGATAAAGAATCTCTCGAAACGCGGAATCTTGTTCTTGCCTTCCGGTGTGGTAAGGAAGATACCAATGGCGGCCGAAAGATAGGTTTTGCCCGTACCAAAGGTTGAAGGACAGATGACGATCGGGATTTCCTCGACCGGCGCCATCAGAGCTTCTGCGTACATTGCCTGACCGGCGTTTCGGGGCTGGATATAAGGAGGAAGATCCGAAATGTACTGCAATTTCTGCAGAACGGGTTCCTCGTTAATAATCCTGAAGCGGCCGATTCTGTACTCGAGACCTTTGCGCTTTTTGCCCTCGGTGCAATATGAAGGCAAAATGTCTTCATTGAAAATAAATTCAACGAATTCATTTAGAAGCAGAGGCTCTTCCTTCGGGAAGAGTTTTGCGAAGTCTTTCTCGGTCAGATAACCTTTCGAGAACCACTGGTTGTAGGCTCTTTCCGGCAACGCGAGCTTGCGACGTCCGGTGTAAACATCCGGATTAACTTTGGCGATATCAATACCGTGACTAAGTGCCAAGTTAAACATATAGTCGTCGCCAGACATGATTGCGACCTGACCTTTGTGGAGCTGGTTGTAGAAATGCGCTGTTGCCAGAGCATTTGCCGCAGAGCTCTTGCGGTCGGTGACACCAGAGACAAATTCCTGTTCGCTATTCTCAATAAACTTGATACGCATGCCGTTCTGGCATTTGTGACATTCGAGTTTATTATAGTGAACATCTTCGAGGATGCGAGAAAAGGCTTTGAGGAGTGCTTTTGCCGCTTCGCCACGGTTGCTCAATTCATCGCGGAAATCGCAGAGGCGGTTGATATACTGCATCGGGATGAGCAGCATCTCGGCCTTTTTCGGCGTTTCCTTGTTCGGCTCGAGCAACTTTGGGTCTCCGATTAAGGCATCGAGAGCCGGTACGAGGACGGGATGGAAGATATCTTCCGATTTGATTGCCTCGCCCTTTTTGCTGTTGCGGCGTCCATATTTCTGAGCATTGTCTAAATTACGCTGCTGGTCATTACTGGGAAGATTCAACTGAACTCCCCCAGTGACTGAAATAGATTTTCTTCTTGACATTTTTTATTCCCCCTTTTTGATAAATGTGCGTTTTTCTCTAAAGGAACTAAACAAAATAGACATCCTGAGATGCCCACCTGTTATGTCGTCATTATATCATAGAGCAGCCATTTATCCTTTGCTTTTTTGCGGATTATATTATATAATCTGCTGATTGGGGAGCAGCTTAAGAGATTTTTCATTATCAAGGAGGGTTGATCTATGAAAAAATTCAATTTTATAAGTGCAGCAATTGCTATTGTTATTGCTACTGTTATGACAATCGTCTGTTGGTGCGTTTTAGTGCCGGCGTGGATGCATAACGGTGCAGTTGTAGACGCAGAATTAAGGGATTATATCGTAAAGCAGATGCCCGAGCTTGAGGGCGCCGATGCGAGCGGTATTACTTTCGACACGAATGGGGTTTACCATGCCAATTACCAGGGAAAGTCGTATATCATTAATGATTCGGCGATTCAGAGCAATATAGCGGCCTTTGAGAAAGATTTCTGGAGCTGCAATTATGTAGCTGGGGTAAAAACTGAGGGCACGGCGATTACAGCGTGCGCTTGGCTCGTCGGTTTCTTCCCTATTCTGACTGGTATTCTCGAGGTTATTGACCTCGTGAAGGAACATGCCAAGAAGAAAAAAGAAGCGCTCGAAGCCGCAAACGTAACTACCTAAGCTCATAGCTGCTCCCCATGCCCCGTTTGGAATAAGCGGGGCTTTTTTATGTCTTCCACCCCTGTTCTCGTATTGACTTTTTGCCGATTTTATGCTATATTAAAGGCAGAAGAGTTTTTGCAGCTTTACAAGGAGGATTTGCCTATGTCATTCCTAATTGATCACTTTAATATGTTTTGGTATATAGACATTCCAACGATTCTCGCTGTATTGTTCTATATCGGGCAGCTGATTTATAGGGCTATTCTGATGAGGGATTTAAAGAGGGATGAAGCGTATGCCCTCGAGACAGTAGCCCTCTATCTTGGCTATAGCAGAGGTCAGGCAAAGGGGTTGAGAGTAGTTCACTATCTGTTAGATAGCAAGAAAGACGACGGTTTTGCTATTTTGCTAGAATCTGGCGATTTGGTAAAGATACCGCGTGTTTCTGACGAGCTGAACCCCATATGGAGCGCCTCGAGAGCTATTGATGCCTATCTGAAAAAGTATGGAAGGGCGGACGTTATAAACCGCGTCGCAATTTTCATATTAGGATCATGTCTCTTGGCGTACACGGTATCATGGATTTTTTATTGCATGTTTATCGCTTAAACTCTTCGGCCACGCTTTCTGGGCGTGGCTTTTTCTTGCCTGCCCATTTGACATTTTATCTGTTTTGTAGCATAATTATAAGATAACAAGTGACCGTTCTTGATGCGGCAAGTTTCTTTATAGTTCCCGAAAGGAGGTAGGTATGGATATTTGGTTTAAAGTAAAAGTAAACACGGTGGCCATGTTGATATCAGTAGTACTCATACCTATCTTCGTGGTAGGCATAGTGCTATGGGTGGTGTTTGCGCCTCCCCGATTGAACGAGAAAATCGAAGAGGCAAAAGCGAGCGTTGCAAGGAGAATGCCGGAGTTCCAGGATGTTTCTCCAAGCGAGATTCACTTTCGCAGAAACAATGGTGCCGATACGCCTACTTTTAGCGTATGGGCTCAAAATCGAACCGAAATTCCCGTTTCGGACGATATCTTGAACAATATGTTAGCTAGCGCATTTGTGGACTCCGATAGTAGCAACGATATCGCTATTGCAATATGGTTCCCTGTAATCATGCTAGTGGTCGGTATCTTGATCTGTTGTATGCTTCATCATCTTTGCCGGCAATCTTGGAAAGATTTGGAGCCGGAGTATCAGCAGGCGCTTCTCGAATCCGCCAAAAGGATGACAGCAAAAGATATGCGCCGTTCGGGAGAAAATTATTAAAAATTCCCGGGTTTTATCCCCGGGTTTTTATGGCTTTGGCGCCCTTCATATATTGACTTTTTCGGCATTTTGTGCTATAATGAAAGCATAATCGCTTTATGAGTTAACAGAGGTGATTAGGTAAATTTCTATCAGTCAATCTATTGTCATGCCTTTTTTCCTGCGACTCGTTTTGTTCACTATCTTAGCGGTCGAAACGAGTCGCGGGAGGTCCGCACTCTTAACCCCTTGAGGGTATAGATGAATGGGGGCCGCCACCACCGGCGGCAGAAAGGATATAATATGACAGTCAGAGGAAAGCTCATGTCTATTTTGAGCGCTATCATTGCAGTGATGGTCTTCTTCAGCTTTTTCTTGGTGCCTGCGCTTATAGCAGGTATCAAAGACGCGAACGAGGTGAAGGTTGAGAAAGCGAATGAGATACAGAAAGTTTTCTGCATGTATCTGATCGAAAACGTGCCTGAGCTTAAAGGTGCTGAGCCTTCGGAAGTCTCTTTCTCCACGGAGAATGGGTATACGGTTTATAGAGGCCAAACATCGTACGCGGTGCATGATTATGCGGTGATGAATAGTATGAATATCTACGTAAGTACCTATCATACGAATAATTATCCGCAACTCGTGAGCGACAAAGATCCGAGCGGGGTCGTTATGCTGACCTGGCTAATTCTAATGTTCGTAGGTTTAATATGGTCATATCTCCATATGGACCCCAAGCTGAACGAATTCATGCTTGAGGAGCACCGCGAAAAGCGCGCAACGATCAAGAAGTTCTTGACGAAGAATATTTGACTGATGAAAAGTCCCCGGGTTTACCCGGGGCTTTTTTAATCTCTGTTTCGGAAGCTAAAGAAGATTGGTGTGCCGCCGAAGTCGAAGGCCTCGCGGAGGCGGCGTTCGAGGTAGCGCTTGTAGCTCCAGTGAAGGAGGCTAAGGTTGCTACCGTAGACAACAAACCACGGTGGGCAAGTGTCGGTCTGGACCATATACCGGAGTTTTGGATGAGTGTTCTTGAGGCCGGCCGGTGGATGGGCGTTGATGGCGTCGGTGAGAAGTTTATTGAGGTCGCTGGTTTTTAGCTCGGCGTGGCGCGCGGCGTCAATCTGGGTGGCGAGTTCGAAAATCTTGGTGACGTTTTTGCCGGTGACGGAGCTTGTCAAAACGACTGGCGCGTATGGGATGAAATTGAAATCGTATTCGAGATTGTCGAGAATCTCGTCGCTACTCTTGCCTTCAAGGTCGGTCTTCGTGACGACGAGAATAATACCCTTCCCGGCGTCAATAATCTGGCCAGCGAGGGTTTGGTCGAGTTTGGAATGTGGTTCAGTGCTATCGATGAGCATGCAGCAGACATCGGCTTCTTCAATGGCGGCGAGGCTGCGGAGGGCGCTGAATTTTTCAATGCCAACTTCGCGCTTGCCTGGCTTGCGGAGGCCAGCGGTGTCGAGAAGTTCGATGGTGCGGCCCTTGTAACGGACTTCGGTGCGGTTAACGTCGCGGGTAGTACCGGCGAGATTAGCCACCACGGCCTGCTGTTTCTCTGCTAGCGAGTTAAAGAGGCTGGATTTGCCAACATTTGGGCGGCCAATCAATGCGATTTTGATGCGATCGTCTGGCTTTTCTTCCCTAGGGCGCATATCGAAGCCGAGGCCTTTTAGCTCGGAAATAATCGTGGCACGGAGTTCGTTTAGGCCGATGCCGGTCGTTGCGGAAACGCGGATTGGGCTCTTGGCGCCAAGCGTTAGGAACTCTTCATTTGGGAGAGCTTCGCCAAGGTCGGCTTTATTCAGCAAGAAAAGAATTGGTTTACCGGATTTGAAGGCCTTTTTGGCAATCATTTTGTCGTTGTGGTCTGGATATTTGCTGCTGTCGAGAGCAAGCAAGATAAGGTCGGCGTTTGCGACGGCATCTTCGATTTGGTCTTGAATATGAGTCTCAAACTCGTCGTCTGGGTCCTTGAGACCAGCGGTATCGACGAGGACATACTGGTTGTCGACCTTGCTTACGACATTGTCGCGAGTAGTACCAGCTTCGCGTGCAACAATAGCAGTCGCCTTATGTACGAGGCGATTAAAGAGGCTAGATTTGCCAGCGTTAGTCTGGCCGATGATTGCAACAACTGGTAATTTCATACTTTTATTTTAGCAAACTGCTTTTGCTTTTCCAGAGGCGGAAGAAGCAGAAAATCGCAATGTAAAGCAGAACACCGCCAACACCAGCGAGAGTGTCGACGAGAACATCACCTGCGCTACCGTTGCGGCCAGCGACTGTGAGCTGGTGTACTTCGTCGAGAGCGCCGTAGACAATCGTGAAGATGATTGGATAGACGATCTGCGTGTAGCGTGGGAAGCTAACTGGATGAAGGCCTTTGACGAAGCTGGTTGTGCTATAGCCAAGTGCGCCAAAGAGAACGAAATGTGCAATTTTGCGCGCAGCTTCGTTGGAGAGACCCCAAAAAGATGCGACTGCGCTTGATTCTGCATCGGATGCCGCGCCACTACGGGACGAGAAGATCCAGATTAGAATTGCGAAAAATATTGGAAAGATTATACGCCAGTAGCGTTTGATGTAGTTCATGCTTGCTAAGCTCCCAAATTATTTGTCCTATTATACTATATTTTCCCTATAAACGCAAACTTGACGCCAGATTTGCAATCTGGGCGGTTTTTTGTTAAAATAGCGCTCAGTGGTCCCGTCGTCTAGTGGTCCAGGACGTCTGGTTCTCATCCAGAAAATCAAGGGTTCGACTCCCTTCGGGATCACCACAGGAAAAATGCCCCGTAGGGCAATTTTTTATTGTTCGCATTTTCTGGCGATAGCGCAGATTTCGGCCATGTCGCTCGTTGAGAACTCTTCGTCGTCCCAACTTTTTGGTATTTTATGGAACCCTGCTCTCCTGATGGCGCGACGACATTGTCGGCCGATTGTTTCATCGGCGAGCAGCAGTTTGGTTTCTTGATAGTCGGCGGCGCGCTTGTGGCCGAGGACGTCGTCCATGCGGGATTTCTTTGTAGGAACGCCATAGTGAATAGCTTTTGCCTCTTGTAATAGCAAATGGAATATGTCGGACTGCTTTTCTTTGTCTGGGTCGTAACCGTATTTCTCGAGTTCCTTCTTTGCCTCGCGAACATCTTCGCCACGGAAAATATGACTGAGTGCGGAATGAATTTTAATTTTTTCGTGCGTAACGCGCATGCCGAGGGCGGTTTGGTCTAATGAATCAGCATATTGTTCGGCGGCGGTTCGCTTGGTGCTTTTTTCGGCTTTATCTTCTGCTTCGACAAGCTTTAGTTGAGCTTCGCATAACGTGATATAGGCGTCTTCAACGACTTCGCTACGTGGCGTCGGAAAATCCTGGTTGATTTTAATATCGTCGCTTGTCAGTAACCCTTCTTTGTCGTCGCAATATTCGCTGGCGATTGTTTGATAGCTTTGCTCTGCTACGACGACGGCGAGCTTATCATTGCGAAGATCTTCGTTGCCACTCTGAACTTTAAGCAAATCAATCGCTTTGCGGCCAGCTGCGATGTTGTGGCGAGTCTCTGCCTCTTCGTCTTTTAGTGCTTCGTAACGTTGTGAATTTGGAAAATTAAGAAGTTCGCTCATTTTGTTAACCTTTTATTTGAAAATCTTTTTGAACCAACTGATGATCCCGCGACCGGCGGCACCGGCGGCGTTTGTGACGAAGCGTTCGCCAGCTTTCGCGGCAGTGGATTTGCCCTTACGCTTGGTTGTAGTCTTGGCGGCTGGTTTTGGCGCGCTATTCTCTTTCTTCAGTGGGCCGTTACCGTATTGCTCTTTGTATTTAGCGAGATTGTCGGCTTGGGCCTGATTTGGGTCGCTCGCTTTAATCTCTTTGCGAATTTCGGTGGTTGTGGCGCTAATCGGTGCGGCGGAATACTTGCCATGGAGTGGGCTAGCGTTGATAATTGCTTCGCGCTCGGCATTATTAATGACGCCCATGCGGCTTTGTGGTGGCAAAATCGTGGCGTATTCGACGATTTCTGGTGCGCCTTTGGCGTTTTGGAAACTAATTAGGGCTTCGCCGGTGCCGAGCTCGCGAATGGCGGTCTCAGTATCGAAGGCTGGGTTGACGCGGAAGGCGCTAGCAGCGGCCTTGACGGTCTTTTGATCGGCTGGTGTATAAGCGCGGAGCGTATGCTGGACGCGGTTGCCAAGTTGGGCGAGAATTTCGTCTGGAATATCGGTAGGAGCTTGCGAAATGAAGTAAAGACCGATGCCGCGTGAGCGAATAAGCTTTACGATTTGCGTAATGCGCTTCAGACGGTAAGCCGGCATATTGTTGAATAGTAGATGAGCCTCGTCGAAGAAGAAGACAAGGCGAGGTTTATCGAGGTCACCAACTTCTGGGGATTTGCTAAAGAGCTCGTTTAGAATCCAAAGCAAGAAGGCGGCATAGAGATCTGGGCTCTCGAAGAGTTTGACGGAATCGAGAATATTGATGACGCCGCGGCCGTTTTCGACCTGGAAGAAATCGTTAATATTGAGCATCGGTTGGCCGAAGAACTTGTCGGCGCCTTGATTCTGGAGGATGAGTAAATTGCGCTGAATGGCACCAATGCTTTGCGTTGTAACGTTGCCGTACTGGGAGCTGATGTCGGTACGATTGTTGGCGAGATACTCGAGAATGGCGCGGAGGTCGGCGATAGTATTGAGTGGCAATTCTTCGTCTTTTGCAATCTTAAAAGCGATTGCAAGACAGCCCTCTTGAACTTCGCTAAGACCGAGAATGATTGAAAGCACGTCTGATCCGATAGCTTCGACGGTAGTGCGGAGATGATGCCCTGCTTCGCCGTAGAGATCCCAGAATCGGACCGGAAAAGCTTTTGTCTCGAAATTCTCGAGTTCGAGTTTTTCGACGCGTTCTTTGACTTTGTCGCTCATTTCGCCTGGATAGGCAGTGCCGGCAAGGTCGCCCTTCACGTCGGCAAGGAAAACTGGGACGCCAGCGTCAGAAAAACTTTCTGCCATTACCTTCAGAGTGATGGTTTTGCCAGAGCCGGAGGCACCCGTAATAAGACCGTGGCGGTTTGCCATGTTCGGCAGAATAGACAATTCTTTTTTATCGCTGGTTTTACCCACCAGGATCTTGTCGTTGTAATACATTTTTACTCCCAGGTTACTTTACCGTTTGAAGGATAGAGTGAAATCCAAACTTGGCCGCGAACGAGCGGAATATCTTCGCCGTTGTTGTCTACGAAACGGAGTTCAGAATCGGCATTTTCGCGATTCCAGTGGCCTTCGATAACGCCACCGGCTTGGAAGATATATGCTTCGCCGCTGCCGGTTGTTGTGTAATCGGCGTATGGCGTGCCTGGGCGGTTGTACGAATTCACCTTCATAGCAATGACGACGTCTGGCGCGTTCTGGGTCAATTGACCGTCGCGCGTGACGCTGTAGTGCGCGCCGCCGTTAGCATGTGCGCGTGCGTATTTTTGTGTCTCTTCGTTATAGGTGTAGACCGGGCTAAATAGGTCACTGCTCATTGCGATTTTGATGGATTTGGCGGTCTTTTCTGTCTGCTCTGGCTGAGTGTCTGGCTTAATGCGCGTAAAACCAGAGAATTCGCTAGAAGTGTAACCCTTGTTCTGGTTCAAAGCATCGAGTTTTTCAAAACTAGTGTAGACGTTATGCGGTGCATAGCGGGTCGATTCGCGCCAGTAGTAATTGCCGTTGAAGAATTGGTCGATGTCGCGGAAAGCGCTGTTGTTGCGGATGAGTTTAACTGCGTTGTCTGAACCGCCAACGTGGGCAATCGAACAATGATAAGGCTTTGCAAGTTCTGCGTAGGCCATACGGACACTACGGACTGGTCCGATGTATTGTGGCTGGGCTTCTTGGAAGATTGCCATAAAGCGCGTAATGCCGCCTTCAGCGAGTGCTTCGTAGACAATGCCAGCGTCACCGAGGCCGGATTGAGGACGAGCATCTGGGCTATTCTCAATCATAATGCAGGTCGCCGGGCGATTTGCGGTTTCTTTGTCGGCAACTTCGACGCCAGTTAGGCGAGAGTAGAAAATCTCATCCGCTTCAGCGGTTGTACTATCAATGTCGCCAAGTGTGGTGTCACGGCGCCCCATGCCAAAGAGAATGAGCGCAGTTACGCCGGCGATTGCTAGGACGAGCAAAATAATCAGAATTATGCGAAATACATGGTGCTCGCGTTTCGGTTTTTTAGGCGTTTTTTCAGGCTTTTTCTGCTCTGTTTTTTGCTTAACTTTTTCGGTTTTTTCCGGTTTTTCTATAATTTCCGGTTTCGAAGCTAGATCGGTTGGATCGTCTGCCTCATCATATAGCTCGCTCAGGGTTTTACGCTGAGCGCGGCTG
>Ga0310690_10012344_pt1 | contig 10499 bp, 3 predicted proteins | sample AusTroGonzalo_MG_2_FD_207661 | JGI IMG/M metagenome (GOLD analysis project Ga0310690, IMG submission 207661) | Bovine rumen microbial communities from tropical cattle in Woodstock, Queensland, Australia - Gonzalo_04 (v2) (version 2) | ecosystem: Host-associated > Mammals > Digestive system >...
GTCGAGGATGGCATCTTCCACAGGCATGCCGCCCGCAGCATTGCGGACGTTGAGTTGGTCTCTGATAATCTCTGTGAAGAAGCGGTTCTTCGGCGTGAAGTACGGCAACTGCCACAGACAAGTGTGGAAGCCGTCGTCGGCCATCTGTTTGAGCATGCCTACGGGGTCGGGGAAGCGGTCTTTGGCAAACTCATAGTCGCACTGCCAGTCGGTGCCAAACCAGCCGGTGTCGAAGTGGATGACGTCGCTGGGAATCTTGTGCTGGCGCAGCTTCTTGGCAATGTCGAGGCCCTCCTCCTGTGAGAAATAGGTGATGCGGCTCATCCAGGTGCCGAAGCTCCACAGCGGCAGCATGGGGCTCTTGCCGGTGATGTCGGTATACTCGTTGAGAATGTCCTTCGGCTCACCGAAGAAGACGAATAAGTCCATCGTCTCATCGGCCATAAACAGGCGCTGGGCTCCGATATACGATGCTCCGAAATCGCAGGTGACGGGAGCCGAGGTGTGCATGAAGATGCCGTAGCCACGGTTGGAGAAATAGAAGGGCACGGGCTTGTACATGCCGTCGGTCTCAGGGCCCTGAGGGTCGGTCACGCTGAGGTGTACCTTCTGTCCCACCTTATTTAAAGAGGTGAACGACTCGCCGCAGCCATAGATGCGCTCGCCGGGCGACAGCAGGAACACGGGGTTCGCGCTGCGTGAGTTGTCGCTGCCGCGCTTGATAAACGAGAACGGCAACAGCTTCACCTGCGTGGAGTCGTTGTCAACAATGTGGCGCGTCTGGGTGAGAATCTTTCCCTTGGCGTCCTTCAGCACGATGCGGAAGGGGTAACGCTGAATTTCGATGCAGCCGTACTTCGTCTGATAGGCTATCTTCTCGTCGTCGTTAGTGGTCTTCAGTTCGATGTCCGAGTTCCGCAAGCCTGGCAACTTCTTCTTGAATGCATCGCAGAACATCACACTATGCATATCCTCGGTCATTTTATATGCCGGCGATGTATCCATCCTGATTCTTGCCGTCCTGGGCGTGACCCACTGTATCATGATCCGAATGATCGGGTCGTTCTCATAAGCAGCATCGGGGAAGTCGAGCATTTGCATCCTCACGGGCCAGTAGCCATTGAGGTTGAACGCCTGACGGGGCGACAGTCGGTAGCGTTTCCATTGTACGAAGCCCATGCCCCTTTCGGTGTTGAAGCCGTCAAGGGAGTCGGCCAGGAAATAGGTGTTCGACAAGTCGTAGAAGTCCGTCGAGACGTCCTTTTGCATACATTGCAGGTACTGGATGCCTGCATTCGTCTGAAGCTGCGCGCTGACGGTCAAAGCGCCCCATAGGGCACAGACCACACCAATCATTCTTTTCATATCACACATTAGTTTAGCAATTTGCGCACAAAGTTAGGCATAATTATCGAAATACACAAGCATGTTGCGAAGAAAATAATTCCGAGCTGTACGGCTGAACCGCAAAGCTCGGAATTTTCCTTACAATCCGCACCAGCCCTAATTTGCCTCAGAATTTAGTCCGGGCAAACCCGGAGTTTACCCGGACTAAACTTCGACTTTGCCCGGACTAAACTCCCAGTTTGCCCGGAGTAAACTCAAAGTTTGCATTCAGGTGTAGCTAATCGGAGTTTCAGGATAGTTATTGCGATTACGAAATATCCTGACAAAGCATCTTCCCGCCTTTCCCCTCCCAAAGTAGAGGAAAGGCTCTGCAAAATATCATGAATGAAAAAAAAGGGGCAGAATGATGGTCGTTTCGATTTTATTTCGTATCTTTGCAGCCAAGACGCGAGTGCGCGCGTAGGCACCCGCGTTCCTTTTAAAATAAAGCGAGGATAAAAACTTAAAACTTAACCAATATGAACAAGACGATTACTTACATGAAATGTGTGCTGCTCGCGCTGATGATGGCTGTGGCGATGGGCGCGTGGGCCGAGTCCGGCACGTGCGGCACGAACACAAATTGGGAACTGAGCGGCGGCAAGCTGACGATCTCGGGAACGGGCGAGACGCTCAGCTGGATGAGCTCCAGCAAAGTGCCGTGGAATAGTTATAGGAGCCAAATCACATCGCTCGTGATAGGCGACGGCGTGACGTCCATCGGATCCTATGCATTCATGGGTTGCGCGAATTTGGCCTCGGTGAGCATCCCTGAGAGCGTGACGGAAATCCAGATGAATGCTTTCGCGAACTGCGTGAGCCTGAAGGAAGTGACCCTCCCTGCCAGCTTGACGACGCTTGGCAGAGATGCTTTCTTAAAATGCAATAGTCTGGCGAAGGTCACTTTTCTGTCTGCGACGACCAAGATTGTCGGGGGTAGTACAACATTAGAGAATTGCGGAAGCCTTGTGATCTATGTTCCGGCCGGGAACTCTACAGCTCGTTCTTATGGAGAAAAATATGGCTACACCGTCCGGGAGATTCAGGTTCCGACGTACTCAGTGACGATGGCGGGGACGGAGGACGCGGCGAACTGGACGATTGCCTCGGGCGAGAACTCGGTGCTGGGTAGCGCCACCGACGGACTCACGGGCGTAAAGGAGGGCGACGCGGTGACACTGACCTACGGCGGCACGCACAAGGTGCTGAGCGTCACGGCCATCGTGGGCGATGAGAATATCAAGGCCTACTACAAAGACTTTGTGGACTACGAAGACCTGCAGGTGGGCGACGTGCTCATGAACGGCATTAGTATCAGGACAAACAATGCGGAGAAAAAGATTGTGTTCGAGGGTGGCCGCTACTTTAAAGATGGCGAGCCTAAAGACAACGCGTCTTTTGGCTATTCTAATAGTTATATAATCGTAGAAACGGATGGCGCCATCATATTCAACGAAGGGACGGTCACCCCCCGCAAGGCCGACGGCACTGCCGGCAACTGCTGGCAGGTGACCAGCAAGGACGGGGACGGCTATTGGCACCTCGTCGGCGTCGACATGCTCGAAGCCACGGGCCGCTATCCCCTTACTTTCGACGCCACAGGCACGGAATGGACGCTCGACGCTATGCCCAAGGGCGACGTCGTGCTACAGGTGAAGTACTACCCGTGGAGCGGCAACGGCACCGAGGACGACCCCTTCCTCATTGAGACGCCCGAGGACCTGTGCGCCCTGGCCGACCACGTGAACGGCAGCAACACGAACTATTTGGGAATCAACGTGGCACCTTCCTACGACTGTGAGGGACAGTGGTTCAAGGTGATGAACGACCTCGACTTCAGCCAGGCCGAGACCGTCGCACTACGCCCCACCAGCACCTGGGACGACCAGACGAGCACGGAGAGCAACTTCGCCGGCATCGGCATCGGTGCCCTAATCCCCTTCTGTGGTCACTTCGACGGCAACGGCAAGATTATCAGTGGACTACGTGGCTATTCGGGGTTGTTCGGCTCTGTCGGCAAAGATGGTACTATTAGCGAGGTGAAAGGCGTCATTCTCACCAACAGCCGTTTTTACGCTGACGAGACGGGGGTAGGCGGCATCGCAATGGCTATCAGCGACAGCGAAATTACTGACTGTCACGTCGCTCATAACGTCCTCCTACTTGTCAAGGATAACACCCGAGACGTAGGCGGTATTGTAGCAGCAATGTGCGCTATAAATGTTGTCAAAAACAGCACCAGTGCCGCCACCATCGTCGTCAAGGAAGGCTGCACAGTAAATAAAATTGGAGGCCTCGTAGGATGGGCTGCTGAAATGATAACAAATAACCTCGTTGTCGGTGCCGACATCCCCAAAGTGGGCGATAATTGCGGCACTGTCATAGGAATGGGAGGTGATGGTGCTCAAGACAACTACTATATTGGCTGTACTTTCGACGGGAAGCCAAATGCCACAGACGTGGGTTGGGGACAAGAGATGGAAGATAACACGGACTTTGACGGCGCCGTTGCCGGCTGGCAGGTGACCCTTGCCGACGGCTTGACCACGACTGCCACGTTCCAGGAATACACCATCCCCGCCGCTGTTGTCGAGACGCTTCCCGAAGCGGTCAAGGCGCAGCTGCCCGCCCCCGACGAGAACGGGAACATCACCGTCAGCCTCATCAGAGCCGACAAAAGTATCGACGTCACTTACAGCGGCGACGCCTCCACGATATCAGGCCTGACAGTGGCTGACACCGACGGCAACCCCGTGACCGACAGCTACGGCAATATCGTAGTGGCCGGGCAAGACGCAGGCGACCCGCACGAGTTTGTCTTCTTAATGCCCGCTGCCAACGTCATGGTCAATGTTGCCAATAGCTCGACGCTCACCCTCGTTGCCAACGGAAATGGCACCGTCGGCTTCGACGGCCTCGACGACAGCTTCGACTATCACAACTCGCTCACAACGTTCAACGAAATGACCATCATCGACGTCAATGGTACCTGGGAAAACGATCCATCTTGCGGCACTTGGCAGTTCAGTGGAGGCGAAACATTTTATCAATATGGCATAGACAAAGCCGCCGACGACTGGCTTATAACCCCAGCCCTCGAGATGAAAGCCGGCGCAACCTATACCGTCGGATTTCAGGCACGCTGTTCTATGCCCTCATACCCGGAATCTTTCGAGGTGAAGGCCGGCACGGCATTAACGGCCGACAACCTCTCGGCTGGCGCGCAGGTGATGGCCGGCACCACCGTCAACTCTCAAAGTTACACCATCTACAGCGGCACGTTCACGCCCACCGCCGACGGCACCTATTACATTGGCATCCACTGTACCAGTAGGGCGAAAGCGGATTGCTTGTTTGTGAAAGACCTTTCGGTCACCAGCAATCTGCCCGCTGGTGTGACGCCCTACGTGGAGAACGGCCAGGCGGTAGAAGGCAAATACCGCGTTGTGCCCGGCACCGAGGTTCCCGTCTTGGCCACGGCCGACGAGAACTACAACGTAACCAGATGGACTGACGCTGACGATGCCGAGTACACCACCGGCATCGCCAACAACGACTTCTTCATCACCAGCCCGTCGGACATGTTCCCCGCCAAGAGCACGCTGACGCTCACCATGGGCTCCGACGACGAAACCGCACAGGCCTACTTCAGCATGAATGGCTATCTGGTGACCATCCCCGCCGGCGAGTACATCACCTACTACAGGGAAGGCGAGGCCCTGACGATCGTCGATGACGAGGTGAAGCTCTACACCGTCACCGCCGTCGCCGATGCCACCGCCACCATCACCGAGCTGGGCGTTGCCGCCGCCGGCACCCCGCTCTTAGTGAAGAACAACGGCTCACAGGAGAAGACCGTGCTCTTGATTCTCACCGACGCTACCGCTGACGCCGTCACGCCATACGCTGGCTTCAAAGGAACCGCCGTCGCTACCACCGTTGCCGCCAGCTCAGCCACGACCCGCAACTTCACCTGCAACGGACTGCAGTTCGTTGCCGTGCGCAGCGACCTCGACATCAGCGCCAACAAGTGCTGGCTTGAAGTCGGCGCCACGAACAACGCCCGCCAGCTGAAGATTGTCGTCGGTGACGCCACCGGCGTCAGCGTGGTCAGCGGTTTGCCCGCTGACTCTGGCACCTGGTACGACCTAAGCGGCCGTCGCGTGGCCAAGCCCGCGAAGAAGGGTGTGTACATCAAGAACGGCAAGAAAGTAGTAGTTAAGTAGTTAAGAAGTTAAAGAAGTTAAGAATATGGAAAAGAAGATATTCATGCTGCTCACAATGGTCATGACCGCCGTGACCGCGAGCGCCTATCAACTCATCGCCGTTACCGACCCCGCAGGGCGCGGCACCGTCTCGTTCAATGTCGCCGGCGTCGACGGAGTATCCGAAGCCGCCGAGGGCCAGGATGTCTATGTGACCATTGCCCCCACGACGGGCTGGGTCGTCAATATGCCCGTCGGGAATTGGGGCGCCGCCGATGCGTTAGTGCGCCGGATGGCCGCTGCCGCCCCCGCTGACGACGATGTGGAGCTCCTTGATGAGATTGGCCTGACCTTCATCACGGAGAATGCCACCACCCGTGCCCGCACCTATAAGTTCACCATGAAGCGTGCCGACGCTGAGATCAGCTGCTCGTACAAGAAGCTGCTAACCCATGAGGACATCACCATCCTCCCCATTGCCGATCAGACCTACACCGGCGAAGCCATCGAGCCGACGATTACTGTGAAGGACGGTTCACCCGTCCTTACCCTGGGCACCGACTACACCGTCACCTACTCGAGCAACGTGAACGCCGCCCTGAAGACGGCCGCTGAGAACGCCCCGACGGTGACCATCACCGCCGTCAGCACCAGCGAGACGTACGCCGGCGAGACCTCCGTGACCTTCACCATCCTGCCGAAGGCTTTAGAGGCCAGCATGATTGGCGACATCACCGCCGTAACCTACAATACCGAGGCATTCACGCCGGAACCCGCCGTCACCTACAACAGCATGACGCTGGCGAAGGTTACTGACTTTACCTACAGTTACAGCAACAACACCAACGCCGCCCTCTCGACGGCTGCCGAGAACGCCCCAACGGTGACCATCAGCGCCATGGCCAACGGCAACTACAGCGGCTCGGCCTCGAAGACCTTTACTATCAATCCCGCTACGCTGACCGCCGCCACGCTCGAGGAGACGAACCTTCTGTATGACAAGACCGAACTGAGCGCCGTGGTGGCATCCGTCACCGCCGGCACGCTCCCCGTGCCCAGTACTGACTACGACGTGACCAACAACAGCGCCACGAACGTGGGCAACTACACCGCCATCATCACCGGCAAGAACAACTTCACCGGCTCGGTGGAGGCACCGTTCAGCATCGTGCCCGCCGACGCGCAGCTCTTCACGCTGACCGTCGATCCCAACGAGTTCACCTACGACGCCACCGAGAAGATTCCAGCTGTCACCGTGAAGGACGGCGACGACGTGCTGACCCTCTGGAACGAGGAGACACAGACCGGCGACTACTTGCTGACCATCACCAACAACGTAAACGCCGGCACCGCCACCGTCACCGCTACCGGTAAGGGCAACTACGTCGGCACGCAGACCGCCACGTTCACCATCGACAAAGCCGAGCTGACCGTCACCGCCGACAACAAGAGCATCCCCTTCGGCGACGCGAAGCCCACCTTTACCGTCAGCTACGAGGGTTTTGCTGGCAATGATACTGAGGCTAACCTCGGCGGCACCCTCGCCTTCGACTGCGACTACTTGCAGAACCAGAGCGGCGTGGGCAGCTACACCATCACCCCGAAGGGTCTGACCGCTGACAACTACATCATCGGCTACGAGGACGGCACGCTGACCGTCGGCAAGAAGAGCTTCGGCGACGGCGACGTCAGCATCACTGTTCCAGGCGTGACCTACACCGGCAAGCCCTTGACGCCCGCCCCCACCGTGAGGTTCCACGGTATGACGCTCGTCGAGGGTACTGACTACACCACGGAGTACAGCGACAACGTGGATTGGGGCACCGGCAAGGCGACCGTCAAAGGACAGGGTAACTACGACGGCGAGGCCGAGGCTACATTCAACATCAGCCGCCGCGACCTAAACGATGATAACATCAAGATTGCCTACATCTATCAGGAGGTGTACGACACCGAAGAGCACACCCCGCGCATAGAGGTTCGCGACGGCTTGGTACCGCTGGTCTTGGGCGTTGACTACAAGGTGACCTTCAGGGACAACGTGGAGGCCGGCTCGGCACGAGTGACCTTCGAGGGCCTCGGCAACTACAAGGGTAAGGTGAAGAAGTACTTCAACATCAAGAGCTACGTGATAGACGCCGAGATGATCCAGGCCATCGCCGACCAGGCATGGACGGGTGAGGCCGTAGAGCCAGCCGTCACCGTCGTCAACGGCACGATGACGCTGACCGAGGGCAAGGACTACACGGTGAAGTACAAGAACAACGTGAACGAGGGTACCGCTACGGTGATTGTCAACGGTACCGGCAACTTCCGCAGCATCGACTTGGTGAAGACCTTCAAGATTGTGAAGAAGGCCGAGACAGAAGCTGATCCCGGCACCATAGAGGATCCAGGCAACGCCACCGCCATTGCCACTCCCGCGGCCGACGGTTTACCCGTCGGCACCGCCTACACCCTCGGCGGCCTCAAGGCTAAGGCCGACGAGAAGGGCGTAGTCATCATCGGCGGGAGACTGGTGCTGAAGAAGTGAACTGAATGACGGCAGGCTGAAGCATCGGCGACTTGGCGGTGATGGAGCCATTGCCCTTGACCACCACCATGCACTTGCCGAAGAAGGCCTTGCGCTGAGGAGAAGGGGTGGCCATGCCTTCGGGTGTGACCACCCTCATTCGTTCCATGGAGGTCTGACACCCGTTGTCGGTACCGAGGATGGAGCCGTCGCCTTCGCCAATGAAGGTGATCATATCCTCGGCCCAGGGGCAGAGGTTGCCGTCGTTGTCGACCACCTCAGCCGTGATGAAGGTCAGCTCCTTGCCCTGATAGTCCTTTGTCAGACGAATTTTGGCTGGAGCACCTGCCGTCTTGATGGTCTGCTCACAGACCACCTGACCGTTCTTTCGTGACACAGCCTTCACCTCGCCTGGGTCAAACGTCACACGCCACATGACATGATACTGGTGGGAATTCTTCTTACGGCGCACACCCTGGCTCTTACCATTGATGAAGAGTTCGACCTCGTCGGCCTGGTTGAAGTAGCACCACATGTCGATATAGTCGCCAGGTATCCAGTTCCAGTGGGGGAAGAGGTGGAGCATGGGCTTCTGCGTCCACTCACTCTGGTACATGTAATAGCTGTCCTTCGGGAAGCCTGCCAAGTCGATGATGCCAAAATAGCTGCTGCGTGCAGGGAAGCCGTAGGGCGTAGGCTCGCCGATGTAGTCAAAGCCCGTCCAGATGAACTGTCCGCCAACGTAGGGTGTATGCTTCACCACGTCCCACGTTTCTTCATGGGTGGTTCCCCACGATGTCGACATATTGTCGTAGGCCGAGCACATGAACGTGGGGTCGGTATAGGGAATCCACCACTGTATGGGTGCCCTGTAGATGCTGTCGGAGGGCATCTTGTAGTAGCCACGCGTCTGTAAGGCTGAGACACTCTCCGAGAAGATGAACGGCTTGTTGGGGAAATTCTTGGGAACGTCCTTCACCCACTGGTGATGGTAGTTGAAGCCAATGAGCTCGATGGCGCCGCTCTTAAACAAATGGTTGTCGGGAGAGGGCTCTTGACAGCCTGCGGTGACGGGACGTGTAGTGTCATACCGTTTCACAATCTCGGCCAAGTGCTGCGTCATCAGGCTTTGTACAGAGAGCTCACCATCTTTCGCCAGCTGTGAGGCATCGTGGCCGGCATTCAGGATGAGGTTGGCCTGCTCTAAGGTGAGCGTGTCAGCCTCAGCATCCGACCACTGCTCCAGCACTTCGTTGCCGATGCTCCACATCAGGATGCATGGATGGTTACGGTCACGCAGCAACATGTCGGTCAAGTCCCGCTCATGCCACTCGTCGAAGAAGCGGGCATAGTCGTTTTGCGTCTTGCGGCGACGCCACATATCGAAACTTTCGTCCATCACAACAAAGCCCATCGTGTCGCACATGTTCAGTAGTTCAGGAGCAGGAGGATTGTGGCTCGAACGAATGGCATTGACACCCATCTGTTTCAGTTTCAACAGTTTGCGGTGCAGAGCATCCTCATGGATAGCAGCACCAAGACAACCGAGGTCGTGATGTTCACAAACACCATTCAGCTTCATATTCTTGCCGTTGAGCCAGAAGCCCGTCTTCGCATCAAAGCGGAAACTGCGGAAACCAGTTGTGGTCACATAGGTATCAACGATCTTGCCCCCTACTCTTACATGCGTCACCACCTTATATATATTAGGCGACTCACACGACCATAGCAAGGGCTTGCTGACGCTGATGGATGATTTCTTACCGCTTGAGCGTCCTACCACTCGTCCGTTGGGAGCTATCAGGAGGTTTTCCACCGTGCCGTTTCTACCATTCAGCGTCACGACAATGTTCACCTTTCCCTTATTCTTGTTCACCGTCGACGTCACATGGGTACCCCAATGGGCCACATGCGTAGACTCTGTCATGGTAAGCCATACGTGGCGGTAGATGCCACAGCCGGAATACCAGCGAGAGTTGGGCTGGTCGCTATTATCAACACGGACGGCGATGACATTGTCACCAGTACGCAGATAGCGGGTAATCTCGTATTCAAACGAACTATAGCCGTAGGGGCGATAACCCACCTTCTCACCATTCACATAGACAGTGGCGTTCATGTAGACTCCATCAAACTCCAGGAAGTACTTACAGACATTACGTATACGGAAATGCTTGCGGTACCAGCCTACCCCACCGGGCAATGCACCGCCACTCGCACCACTGGGGTTCGAGACCGAGAAGTCACCCTCTATGGCCCAGTCATGGGGCACATCTAAACGGCGCCAGTGAGCATCGTTATATTCTACTGTCGACATTTGGGCTGAGTCGGCCAAAATAAAACGCCAGTCAGCATCAAAACTCTGACGCTGACGGGCTTGTAGGGTTGTCAACGCA
>Ga0310690_10012346_pt1 | contig 10496 bp, 22 predicted proteins | sample AusTroGonzalo_MG_2_FD_207661 | JGI IMG/M metagenome (GOLD analysis project Ga0310690, IMG submission 207661) | Bovine rumen microbial communities from tropical cattle in Woodstock, Queensland, Australia - Gonzalo_04 (v2) (version 2) | ecosystem: Host-associated > Mammals > Digestive system >...
CGCAAGAAATTGCCGATAATGATTATGATATATATGGTGATGAAAAGGTTTACAATCACGCAGAATATCAGATATATGAGATAACTATTGATGAACCCTTTTCAGAAACTTTCAGTTTTGAAGAAGAGTCTGAACTTGACACATAATTAATATGTGTCGACTTGCCCGGGCCGCATTGTTAAAAAATTCACAACTAAAAAACATAAAAAAACATAAAAAAGGTATTGACTTCCTATAACCAATGGTCTATAATTACATTGTAAACAAATGAAAGGAAAATAAAACAAATGGAAAAAATAATTATACTTGATTGCGAAACCACGAACTCACTTGACGATGCACTTGTTTACGATTGCGGTTTCATCGTTGCAGACTTCAACGGAAACATTTATTCAAAACATTCGTTCGTAAATGCAGATGTATTTTGCAATAAAGAACTTATGGCTTCGGCATACTTCGCAGAAAAAATCCCAACATATTGGAAAGAAATTAAAAGCGGTTCGAGAACTCTAACCTCTTTCAACAACATCAAGTGGACACTTCGCCACATAATGAAAGAGAACAATATAACAAAAGTTTACGCATATAATTGTCGTTTTGACTATCTCGCACTCGCAACAACGCAGAGATATTTGACAAAATCAAAATACAGATATTTCTTCCCTTATGCGACTTCATTTTGTGATATACTCGCATATTCAAGAGAGGTTTTGAAAACAGATAAAAATTATCGTCAATTCTGTATTGATAATAATTATCTCACCGCAAGAAATGCGAACAGATACACCGCAGAAATAGTCGCTCGTTATTTCTTTAACAATGACTTCATTGAAGAACATACGGCACTTTCTGACAGTGAAATTGAATACAAAATCTTGATGAAATGTATCGAGTTAGATGGACTTAACTACGATTGTAAAATGTGGTAAATACCACATTTTATTTTTATGCCATTCGTTAAAATTTTCACATACTGCGGCCGGTCTGATTGTTAAAAAAATAACTTTCAAAAAACACTTGACATTTGTGAATAAATCCGTATAATTATATTAGATAAAGAAAGGAGATTAAAGCAATGGAAGATAAGGAAGTAATGTTATTCCACTGTGCGTGTGATTGCAAGGTTGCAATTAAGAATATACTGCATAAGTATCATCTTAGTTTTGAAGACCGCGTTGAAGTATTAAAGGATATTAGATACTATATTAACTGTGTAGTCGGAGATGAATAGAAAGGGGTTAACAATGAAAGATAGACTAATAGAAAATATCAAAGACACAGCAAAAGACAATTCGATTGAGAGCCTTTTGTTCTATATGCAAGAGTATAGAGAAGTATTTACACCACTTGAAATTGCTCGTATTTATTTCAAAGAAGTTTGTGAATATTCTATCAAACTCGCATATGAAGTAATGGAAGATATGGAAGATTGGGCTTAACCAATCTTTTTTATTTGTCAACTAACGAACATATGTTCGTCGATTCGCGCCCGGGCCGATCGCACACTCGCGCCATGTAAAGTTTTCTTTACGTCGCGCGGCGAAAACGTTTTCGGAAACATACTCCCCAACTATTCCGAAAATTAGCTTTTAAGGAATAGTTGATTGTCAACCACTATATATAGGTCTAAAATATAAATGAACCACTACATATTGTGCCCGCGCACTTCTTCAACTATTCCTAAAATTAGTTATCTCGGCATAGTTGCCGACTAGCGAAAACGTTTTCGCAACCGATCCGGGCGCGATTGTATACAAGTATACAAGTATTCCGCCGAGTTAGTCAAGACAAACTTTTCCTAATCTTGTACTTTTTAAAGAACTTGAAATCCCTCAAAATATCAGTATAATTATAGTAGAAGTTAACGGAGAACCAAGTTAGGAGGTTTACCAATGGCAGTATCTCGTAAAGTTGAGCGCGAAATTATCCGCAAGTCGTTCCTTGAAAAGGTTTCGACATTCCTTGTCGAGAGTGGCGAGGAAGTTCTTATCGTCAAGTCGAACGAAATCGCAATCCCAGTAGTTGGGTGCGAGGGAAACGAGGACTTTCTCGTTCTCACGTTCAAAGTCCCAACGGGTGCGAACAAAGGCACTGAGCCTTACGATGGTTACGCTCTCGCTGAGGACTACGTTCACAACCTTGCGGAAAAGGAACGCAAGGCGGAAGAACGCAAAGCAGAAAAGGCGCGCAAAATAGCGCGCGATGCCGAAATCCGCAAGCGCAAGGCGGAAATCGCCGAAAAGAAAGAGGGTTAACCCCTCTTTTTTATTGGTTAAGTATCGAACATATGTTCGATATCCAATAACGTGTTATCGTCAACCACGTCCGGTCCTGATCCGGATCCGCCCGGGCCGATTGTCAAATTTTTAACAAAGCGAACATATGTTCGGGGTGGCGAGATTGTTAATAATTTATTAACAATTAGAGAGGTCTAACTCGAACATACGTTCCGAACATACGTTCGTTGGCGTCCGTGCAATTTGACATTTTTTGTCAAATTTCCAGGCAGCTGCGTCCCGGGGAGCTGCGGCGGCTGGCGGCTGCGTTGGAGCTGCGCTTTGGAGCTGCGAGGGAGCTACGACTAGGAGCTGTGGGGAGCCCGCCCAAAATTTGACTTTTAAAATCAAATTTCCAGCTGCGAACATTTGTTCGAAATTTGAAATTTTTTGTCAAATTTCCAGCGCGCATGGCAGCTGCAATTACGCCGTTGATCCCGGGGATCCGGCAAATTGAAATTTGATAAACCGTGAAATTTTTATTATAATATATATAGAAAGTGAGAGAGAAATCAAAAAGAAGCTGCTCCGCTTTCGCGCAGGATTCAGAAACAAATAATTTGAAAAGTTCTGAAAATCTTGCTATAATATATATAGAAAGTGAGAGAGAAAAGTAACTTCTCCACCACTCTAAAACAACATTCAAAGTAACTGGGTCGCAACCTCATAGCGAGAAAGTAGGACAAAAATGACTAAGGTTGAAGCTTACAAGGCAGTTATCGCTGGCGAAATCAACGAGGACGTTATCACAAAGTTTGAGGAAATGCTGACAGCTCACGAGGCTGAGGGCGAAAAGAGACGCAACAGAGCGGCTGAGAAGAGAGCCGAGAAGCTCGAGGGCGAGAAGGTTCTCGAGGACGGAATCCTCGCAGTGCTCGGTGAGGACCCGATGACAGCCTCTGACATCTGCAACGCGGTCGAGGGCATCAAGACTCCGCAGAAGGCTACTATAGTGGTCAAGAGACTTGTCGGAGCTGGACTCGTCAACGTTCAGGACGTCAAGGGTAAGTCTGGAAAGGTTAAGGGTTACACTCTTGCCTAGTTCGGGCAACAAATAAAAAGAAAGAGGACGGAAGTCCTCTTTTTTTATGGGGTTTAGGGAAGAAATTTGACAAAAAATTGCAACTTTTTAGCGAAAAAGTTATAAAAATTAGCGTTTTTGAAGCAAAAATTTGACTTCCGTTGGTGTCTGTGGCAGCCATTTTTTACCATTTTTACTACCCATCTCAGAGCCTAGGTTTCGACCTAGGGTGGACGTGTCGACCTCCGGGGATTGGACGGAAGTCCTCGTATACGTTTTACACGTACAAAAAAACGTATACGTATTACGTATACGTTCTGCACCTACGATTTCCGCACCCGACTACGTCCATTGGCCACCAGCCGTACACCAGCCGCACACCTGCCGTCCACCAAGTCCTGCCACCGCACCTATTACCCGACCAACTAACCGTATACTCGCCGCACCCCATATACTTATACGTTCTCCGTTGGATAAGCGGAGGTACGCTGTTCCGTTGGAGTTGATTGACCTATATACGTATATATATACGTATACGAATATGTATACGAACCGTCTACGATCTATGTTGAATCGACCGAGGTACGCTGTTCCGCAGAAGCTATCGACCTTATATATGTATACTAGCCGTTGCGGTTGCCCGTCGTAGTTCCGCGGCACGTTCCTGAACTGCGGGGACTGCGCCCCTTGTCAGGACCGGCACGCGGACCAACAACTTTTGGGCTTTTATTTGAGCTGAATGGAGATTTTGTCAGCCTTATTTACGTATAAGTTATATGTATATATATACGTATACGTAATACGTATACATATATGTATAAGTTTTTCTATTTTGATTTTAAGTAGAAAAAAGAATATAATTGCTACAATTTTTTGAATCCCGAAATTTTGGAAAATATTTTCTGCAAAAAAATCCTACAAAATAATTCGTTGAGTGCGGCGAGTCAAAAAATTATTGCATCTAACCCGCCCATAATTTCTAGAAAATAATTCACTCCCAATATGTTGAGGCTTTACGTATTCTCGCGGCCGTCCCATAAAACGAGCGAATGGAAAGTTTTTTGGAAAATTTATCGCTCCGCCGCGGGTGTGCGTAGGAAATTGTGGAAAATAATCCCAATAAAAAAGAGGACTTAAATATCCTCTTCCTTATCAAATATCCATACACTACTCACGCCTTTAGGCTTGTAGAACTTGCACAGCTTATACGCCTTACGTATCCTACCATTACGTTTAACGCACCAATCTGCTGTCTTTCTTCCTGTATGGTCGTACAATCCGTTATGATACGCACAGCTTTTACACGGGTCTTTCATTACTTACTCTCTCTTTCATATCTGCCGCCATCACCATTCATAATGATTGTTACAGAACCATTTTTAGTAAGCATTGGCTTCACATCGGTTATTTCATGTTTGCCGTACTTGTCAATATAATAGACAAGTTGGGCTTTATCACGTTTGTTAAGTTTCCTTATCAGTTCGCCTACTGTCATCGCTCATTCTCTCTTTCTCTCATATCCGCTCCGCAGTTAGGGCAGAAATTACTCTTACCTCTTTTTTTATGGAATCCGCACTCTGAACACTCATATTCATGCCAGCAATTACCTCTTCCACCAGTTTCAAATTCCCAATCGCCCTTCCACCCTTTGTCTATCCACTTCCCACGCTTCGGCTCTATGAAAGAGTTTTCGTTGACTCGCGCGATTGCATCGGAAATCGCTTCATAACCAGCTAGTTCATCGCGGTCAAAACAATTATACTGCGCTCGTATGTCGCTTAAAATTTCTACAATTTTTTCTGCCTCAATTACTTTCATTTACCTTAAGCCTTCTTCATATTCCTGTAATGTTTTTTCTAGAAAATTATTATAGTCAATAATTCCTCGCAAATAATCATCAACCAAATCTTCCCGTATATATCGCATACATGGCTTGTCCAATTCACACGGCTGTATGTCGTCAGGATCAAACCCGCACAAGCCCCAAGCTTGCCAATAACATCTGCTATTATCCATAGCTACATAACTGCTGCGCCGCAGTGAGGACAGAACTGATAGCCGTGATTTGCATCTACTGTAAGTATCATCTCGTCGCAATTCTTACATTTAAATGCATAATACAGGTCTATATCGGTATTTTCTCTGCGAACTGTTTTAAACAGCTCTAACTCTGTGAACGGCTCGTCCTCATACGCATGAATCAACTCATCAATCTCTGCATGGTTCCAATCGCCACCATGTGAATCTCTCCAAAATATTACGTTATACTTTTCTTTGCAAATTACTTCCATTAGTTTTTCCCCCTAATCATTCCAATAATTATCAATTTTCGTCATTTCTTCCGCAGAGGGCGCGCGTCCATCTGCATAACACTCTTCCAATATTCTTATAATTAAACCAGTATAATCATCTAATTGTTCCCAATGTTCTTCCATCCATTTATAATGTTCTTCACACCAGTCTATCGCTTCCCAAAATCCTTCCATACGAATTTTTTCTAATTCAGTATGTCCTTTATATTCAGGAAGTGCTCGGGCGCACCATGATTGAGACCTATGAAACTCACATACATCACAATCATCTACAGGACAGTTTACTTCTTCCATATATATCTCCTATTAGTCAATAAACTTTACTTCCAAGCCTGCCTTGAAGCAATCGTTGATGCGTTCGCTCAATGCGGCGGCGCCAACGACTTGCTGTTTTTTTAGGCAAAACTTTACATCAAAATCATCTTCCAATGCACCACAATCCCGGCAGTTCCTAAATATACCATCGTAAGGACAGATGTGGTATGCCGAGTTAGATGAGTGGGTGATAACCCAACCATGTTTAGTTTTGTTATAGGTTTGTTTTATATACTTCTCATGTGCAAGGGGTTGAGTAAGTATGACTTGACTATATTGATTTACATAGTCTTTATTAACTTTACGTGCCATTAATTCTCCTTACCAGCACTGCTTTGGTGTAAGCTGGGTAATTATTTCATTGAAAGTAGCATATTCCTCAACATTGGCTTCATCAAACTCAAGCATCTGGTCTGGACCGAAAGCTTCAAGAGTTACTTTCTCTACGTATTCTTCGCCGTAGTAAGAACAGATATATTCCATGGCTTCACGCATTGTGTCAGCTACAAGAAAACAATGGACATCTCTGTATCCACCATTACAATCATTTATATGTTCTGCCCAGTAATGTACGTGTGCTACAAATGTCATAAGAAAAACTCCTTTCTCTATTCTATTATTATTATATCAAAAATTCTAGAAAAAATCAAAAATTAAAACCGCACTCGTCTATACGTTGAGTGCGGCCGTCCCATTAAAAATCATCTCTTATGATATAATCATAGAGTATATCTGGTGTTTCAACCGTCCAAGTGCGGCTAGTCTCTGGGTCAAAGATTTTACAATAGTCTTTGCGTCTGCCAAAATCTGTTTCAAAACAGAACCAATCAAGGTCGGTACCGAAATTGTGATCAACCTCAAGGTCGCATACATCAGATAAAAACTCATAAAAATTAGTAATCCATTCACCTGGCTTCCATTCAGGACCAATATCAAGAGCATCTTGTATCATCTGTTCTTCATCCAGCATATCACGATAAGTATTAACCGCAATACAGAACTGTCTTTTATCAAGCTTCATACCCAATCTCCTTTAAAAAATTATCACAGTAGTCTTTATGGGATAAGTAGTAATTGACCGCCCATGTAGTTGCTTCAAACTCGGCTGGTATTTGAAAATACATATCACTATATTCCTTCCAGCGTTCTTCTTTGAAGTTGATTTGAAGCATGAAATAGAGAATTGAACGGTCTTGGTCAAGGTCTTCATCAAAAGTCATGATGTGGCCGACCTCGTGAAGTATGCCCATTAAGAAAGGATTGACAGATATGCCAAACTTACGCTGAATGAAGTCATCAAATATCTCATCTTCCATTCCATTGCGGCCGATGCATATGTTGATAAGGTTGTTACCGCACTCTGCATAGAACTCATCATGAGAGATGCGGACTTTAATCTTTGGATTGATAGAATGAACGAAGCTGCGAACAGCATCATAGAATGGCTTGTTAAAGCCAAGCATTTGCAGTAAATCATTCGGTTCAATGTTAAAGGTTAAAGTAGCCATATCAATTTATTCCTTTCTTAACTTTCTAATATAATTATATCACTATTTCTTCAAGTTTTCAAATTTGACGAATGAACGTCGGAGTTATTCGTCTTCGTGCGGCCGGTCGCTCTTGCACGGACATGGGCGGCTCATGTGTCGCGACACATACGACCGCGCGCACCTCAACGAATAACCACTAAAAAAGACTTGGCGATTAGCCAAGTCTTCCATATTTTTCTCGCAGCCGATTTATGATACGTTTAACCTCTTGCGGCTCATTCCCATAAATCCGTTCCAGCCTACCGAAGCCTTCGCGCGGTGTGAGTTCTTTCTTACCTTCAAAGAACCTCAGCCTACCCTCATCTTCAATCACATGCATAGTATTCGCCCTCGGCATAATACCACTCACTCTCATCAAAGATATCCACATACTCGCTGCCATCATATTCCTTAATCTGGAACCACGTGCCGCTCGGAATCTCCCTGACCTCAAGAGTGTCAAAACCACCCATGTATGGAGCATCACCGTAGTCATTGACAAGGCCGCACTCTACGCACAGCTGTGCCATATCTTCCTCCGAGATGCCGCACTCAAATGCACGAACAATCCTCTCATCATAAGCAAGTTCTGGTCTGTTCCATGTAGACCATCCCGCACCGAATCCTGGGCTAACAAGTATTTTCATTTAAACCTCCTACATATTAACAACTACATCGAGGAATCTTAACTGTGGATAATTATTCCACAAAATATAATCATAGATATTACAGCATATAGCGATGAAACAAATCAGTCCTGCTATTCCTGCACATATTGGTATCAATATATAACTAAAAGGAGTATCAAGTATATCATCATAGTATCCTTTGTCAAGGCCACGCTTGAACATAAATATTAAAATTAATATACAAACTATCAAAATGCCAAAACAAATGAAACCATTTGCTATATCTTTAATCATCGCATATTCTGAATATACAGGTATTAAGTTATCTACCGTAGTATGAAACTTTTCGCATAAGGTGTTAATCGTTTCTTCTGTCATCTAAATCCTCCAATCTAATATCCTTTGATTCAAACTTGCATACTGGTCTGGAACACTCATAAGACTCTCCATTCCACCAAGAATATCTACATTCCTTACACCCCTCTTCTGAAGTTTCTAATTCAAACGCATAATCGAGTAAATCTAACACAATTCCAGCAGTTTCCGGGGTCTCCAAATGTAATTCAAGCACATAAATTATATCTGGCACCGATACTACTCTCATATACTACCTCACTATATCATCAACCGTAGGGCTACCAACTTCAATCCCTACATATAAATAATTCTTATGGTCTATATGTTCTTCATATTCAACCGACTCAATTATATCATCGAGAAAATTGAGATAATGTTTTACACACTCTGCTTTCTCTATCTCTTCGCAGCAATCTCCAAGTGTTGCTTCTATGTTTTCTATCCACTCCATTTTCTCATCCATAGAGTTATTCATAGAGGCCACATATTCTTTCATTTCTTTCGCACGGTCATAACGCTTTTGATGATACAGAATATCTTCATTCACATCATCACGTATTTTATTCAACAGCGGCCGCGTGATAGGTTTAATTTTCTCCCATGGAGTATATTCATCGAAGTAATGATAAAGAGCATTATTACGTGAATAAATACTAATAGGCAGAAAAGCATTTTCATTTCTTACAAAGAACTGTATATAAGCACTCATTTGTCGTCCCTTTCATCATCATCATCATCATCATCTTTAACTGCTTTTGCTGCTGTAATTCCAACTGTTATTCCAGCCAACAGCAAAGTAAAAAACTGTGATAATTCAAGTACATCATGTATATACCCTACATATATTACTACAAGACCATAGCACAATGTACATAAAATAATATCTAAACTTTCTTTACTCATCTTCTATATCCTTGTCTAACAGACAATACTCACTTCCCATGAGTGAACCGCAAGTAAAAATCCTTTCCTCATCATTCTTATTTGTAAGATGTCTAAAACAATCGGTCTTAGTACATCTCATGCTATCTGCGCACCAACAAATATCACTTTGCCACCAAAAATTTTTCATAATTTTTCTCCTTTCTTATATTATTATTATATAAAAAATTTTAAAAAAAATCAAAAAATAGATTTATATTGGATTCTCCTTAAAAATCTGATTAAGCCGTTCTTCTATATTTTCATCATAATTAATTCTATAAAGAGGTATATTATGCTCTTGACAATATTTGTCTTTTGCTTTGTCATTCTCTATTAAGACTTCAGTGTAAAAACCATTATTTTTATTAGTATGTTGTGGCCCATCATATTCAATTAATAATTGTAATTGGTTATTTGTATTAAATACAGCAAAATCAAACCTTAATTGTTCAATTCTTTTTAAATCAGCAAAACGATATTCTTTACTAAAATTATAATGATGTTCAATTAAATAAGTAGTAATAAAAAATTCTCCTTTAGATTTAATACACCCACAAGAAGTAGTATGTCCGGTAGTTAAATTAGCAGTGGTTGTAATAGTATATCCACCACAATCACATTGACATTTCCATTGCCCCTCCTTATCTTTATTTCCAGGAATACGTTCTACCACTAATAATTTTCCAAAACGTTGACCTAATAAATCAGAGGTATTATTAAGACCAGTTTTACGAACTTTTTCTTTTTGTAAACAACCACAGGAACGAGTGTGTCCCGTTCGTAAACTAACTCCCTTTACTATAACTTGATTTCCACAATCGCATTGGCAAAGCCACTGGGCTTCTCCACGATGATTGTTTTTGGCTCGTTCCAAAACTAATAATCTACCATATCTATTTCCTATTTCATTAATTACTGCCATTGTTTTACCTCCACTTATCTTTCTATATATAAGTAGAATTACTACACCCTATATCTATTAAATTGGGTGGGGTAATACTTATTAAAAAGACCGCGCATAATATGCTACGGTTATATCTCCTTTCTTATCTTATAATTAATTATATCAAAAATTTAAAAAATTTTCAAATTAAAAAAAGGTAGTACATATACATGTACTACATTAAGGAACA
>Ga0310690_10012347_pt1 | contig 10493 bp, 6 predicted proteins | sample AusTroGonzalo_MG_2_FD_207661 | JGI IMG/M metagenome (GOLD analysis project Ga0310690, IMG submission 207661) | Bovine rumen microbial communities from tropical cattle in Woodstock, Queensland, Australia - Gonzalo_04 (v2) (version 2) | ecosystem: Host-associated > Mammals > Digestive system >...
GCGGCCAGCGTATCGGCGGTCTCGCCGGACTGGCTGATCGGCAGCACGAGCGTGTTCGGCTCGATGATCGGGTTGCGGTAGCGGAACTCGGCAGCCTGTTCGACGGACGCCGGGATGCCGGATATGTCCTCGAAATAGTAGGACCCGACGAGGCCGGCGTGGAAACTGCTGCCGCAGGCGGCGACGACGATGCGGTTGATCTGCGCCATTTCGCGCGGGGTGAGGTTGAGGCCGGAGAGGATGGCATTCCCCGCCTTGAAGCTCAGGCGGCCGCGGATGGAGTTTTCGACGGATTCGGGCTGCTCGTAGATTTCCTTGAGCATGTAGTGGTCGTACGCGCCCTTGCCGTCCGCGGAAATGTCCCAGGAGACCTGAGACGCCTGGCGCTGGACCGGGACGTTCGCGAGGGTGCGGAGCTCGACCTTCGACGGCGTGAGGATGGCCATTTCGCCGTCGTTCAGGTAGATCACGTCGCGGGTGTAGGTCACGAGCGCGGTCACGTCGCTGGCGACCATGTTGGCGTCCTTGCCGAGGCCGATCACGATCGGGCTGCCGAGGCGGGCGGTGATGATGGTGTCCGGGTGCTTGGAGGAAATGACCGCGATGCCGTAGGTGCCGGAGATCTGGCGGAGGGCGGCGGCGACGGCTTCGGCCAGGTCGCCCTGATAGAACTCCTCGATCAGGTGCGGGATGACTTCGCTGTCGGTGTCCGACGCGAACTTGTGCCCGGCGGCTTCGAGGCGTTTCCGCAGGTCGGCATGGTTCTCGATGATGCCGTTGTGGACGACGGCGAACTGGCCCTTTTCATCGGTGTGAGGGTGGGCGTTGCGTTCGCTGGGGATGCCGTGCGTGGCCCAGCGGGTGTGGGCGATGCCGGTGTGCATGTCCTTTTCGCCGTCGGGACGCTTCGCTTCCAGATTGACGACTTTGCCGATAGACTTGACGGTCAGGACGGATTCACCGTTCAGGAGGCTGATCCCGGCGGAATCATAGCCGCGGTATTCAAGACGTTTGAGCCCGTCGATGAGAAAGGCGAAAGCGGGCTTCGGCCCGGTGTATCCTACAATTCCGCACATGGTATGGTCTTCCTTGAGTTGATGCAGAGTGGATGCGGAGGAATGCGGACCGGGGCGAAAACATGATCGGGGAACTGCCGGAAAAACACGACAGCGCCCCGAAGCGTTCAGCGGAACAGGTTTTCCTGTTTCATCGCCGTTCCCGGGCCCCTCCCCGGCGAGCGGAAAGGGGGCGGGCAGCGGCGGACGGGAAAGCCCCGGGAGCCGCATCCGGTGAAAGAAACGGTCAGCAGAGAGCCTTCTTCAGGAAGTCGGCGAACTTGTCGTACCACTTCTGGGCGAGGGCTTCGTCCTTGGCCTCGACGAGGATGCGGACCTTGTTCTCGGTACCGGAGTAGCGGATGACGGTGCGGCCGGTGCCGGCGAATTCCTTGTCGGACTCGGCGACGAGGTCGAGGTAGCCGGGGATCTCGGCCAGCGGGGGTTTCTGCTTGACGTTGAGGCCGCCGAGCTTCTGCGGGTATTCCTCCATGAATCCGGTGAGCTCGTGGAGCTGCTTGTTGTGCTGCTTCATGAGCTTGAGGACGTGGAGGGCGGAGACGATGCCGTCGCCGGTGGTGGCATAGTCGAGGAAGATCAGGTGGCCGGACTGTTCGCCGCCAAGGTGGATGCCTTTTTCCTGCATCCGTTCGATGACGTAGCGGTCGCCGACGGTGGTGATCTCGGTGGTAATGCCGTGCTGCTTCATGGCGTCGATGAGGCCGAGGTTGCTCATGCAGGTGACGGCGATGGTGTTGTTCGGGAGGCGGTTGCGGGCCTTCATGTCGAGGGCGCAGAGACCGATGATGCGGTCGCCGTTCACTTCGTTGCCGTAGCAGTCGCTGAAGATCACGCGGTCGGCGTCGCCGTCGAGCGTGATGCCGATGTCGGCGCGGTATTCTTTCACGAGGCGGCAGATGCGCTCGGGATGGGTGGCGCCGCAGTTGTAGTTGATATTGAGGCCGTCGGGAGAGACGGAGTCGGCGATGACTTCGGCGCCGAGTTCGCGCAGGATGGTCGGAGCGATCACGTAGGAGGCGCCGTTCGCGCAGTCGAGTACCACGCGGAGGCCGCGAAGGCTTACGTTGCCGATCGTCTGCTTGGCGAATTCGATGTAGCGGCCGCGGGCGTCGTCGAGGCGGAACGCCTTGCCGATCTTGTCGCCGGCCACGCCGTTGATCGTGCCGGCCATGATCTCTTCGATGTGGGCTTCCTCTTCATCCGGGAGCTTGAAGCCGTCGCCGCCGAAGACCTTGATGCCGTTGTCCTTGGCCGGGTTGTGGGAGGCCGTGATCATGACGCCGCAGGATGCGTTCATGGAACGGGCGAGGTGGGCGATGGCCGGGGTGGGCATGGGGCCCGCCTGGAAAACGTCCATCCCGGTGCTGACCATACCGGCAGTGAGCGCGGTTTCCAGCATGTACCCGGAGAGGCGAGTGTCCTTGCCGATGACGGCGGTGGCGCCGTGCTGGCTGTTCACGAAGATCTTACCGAGGGCCTTGCCGAGGGTAAGGGCGATTTCCGGGGTTACGGGGTGGGAGTTAGCCTGTCCACGAATTCCGTCGGTTCCAAAGAGCTTTCTTTCCATAAGAGTTTTCGGCCTTTCCAGAATTGGCTTGTTGAAGCGGTGTTAAGCCGCTGATGAAAACGAATGAATAAATATACATCCTAAACTGTCGATTTGCAAGATAAGACTACAAGATAATGCGAGATTTCCGGGGGTATTTGGACCCGCCTCGGCGATAACGGTGGACATCCGGGCGGAGGAACAGGCCCGGATCGACGCGTGTCCGAAGGGAAACGCGCTTCTATTTCGCCTCGTCGACCTTCCCGAACGCAGCCTGGCGCTGCCGTCGTCAAGGTTTTGCCCTTGTGTTCGAACGCAGCCTGGCGATGCCGTCTTCAAGGTTTTGCCCTTGTGTCCGAGCGGAGCCGGACACTGCCGCAGGAGGCTTCGCCTCCCCGAGCGCGAGCATGGCTTCGGCGGGGGAAAGGAACCGCCAGCGCCCCATCGGGAGGCCGCCGAGACGGAGACCGCCGACAGCGATGCGTTTGAGGCGGCGCGTACGGTTATCCAGTGATTCGAGCATGCGGCGGATTTCGCGGTTTTTCCCCTCGCCGAGGATGAAGATGTAGCGGCCGGGGGCTTCGGCACGGATGGAGATCGCGCGGAGCGTTTCGCCGTCATTGAGCACGCCGGACGAGGTAAGGCGACGGATGTCGGCAGGGGAAAGCGGGCGGTCGGTGGTGACCTGATACGTCTTGCGCGTGCCGTGACTGGGATGGGTGAGCTGCTCGATCCAGGCGCCGTCGTTGGAAAACAGGATGAGCCCCTCGCTGTTCTTGTCAAGGCGGCCTGCGGAAACGAGGCGGACGCCGGGCAGATCGATCAAATCGAGCGCCTTCTTCGGGGCATGAGGATCATCGGCGGTGCAGACGTAACCACGCGGCTTGTGAAGCATCACGTAAACGTAACCGCGCGGAGGTTCGACGGGCTTGCCGTCCAGGCTCACGCGGTCGCCCGGGGCGACGCGGACGGACGGATCGGTGCGGACCTCGCCGTTCACGGACACATGCCCAGCCTTGATGAGCTCGGCGGCATGACGGCGGGAGGCCGCGCCGGAGGTCGAGAGGTACTTGGTGAGGTTCGGGAGGGCGGCATCCGCATCCGTGCCGGACACGGGAACCGGGTTTGCGTGCGCGGAAACGGGCTTTCCCGCTCCGCCGGGACGATACCCGCGCCGGGATTGGGCGGAAGTATTTCCCGTCGCAGGGCCGGGGCTTGCGTGCGCGGAAACGGGCTTTCCCGCTCCGCCGGGACGATACCCGCGCCGGGACTGCGGCATCAGTCGCTTTCGCCGTTTTTGGCGGCTTCGACGGCGGCCAGATGCTTCTTGGCGAGCTGGATGATCTCCATGAGCTTCTGGCTCTGGACGTCGGCGGGGAGGCTGTCGAACGCGTCAAGCAGGATTTTCTGGTCCGCGGTCATTTCGATCTCGTACTTGACCTTGTCACCGTCCTTCGGCAGATAGGCGGTGAGGAGCGGATAGAGCTTTTCCCAGGTATCCTTCTGCATGACCTCGGTCTCGCGGCGCATGTATTTGGAAATGGTGTTTGCGCTGACATTGGCGCAGTTCGCGAAATCGGTGACGGAATCGTATCCGTCGGCGATGCACGCGTGCAGGGCTTTCACGATGTCTTCCGTGATTTTCATATAGGTTGCTGCTCCCGGGATGGTTCAGGGATTGGTTTGCTTCTTTGCCGCCAGAGCGTTGCGGAACTCGCGCATGCCGCCGTACTTGGCTCTGAGCTCGTCAATTTCCTTCTGATCGGCGTCTTCGAGCGCGTGTTTGAAATAGCTGGAGATCACGTACGCGGTATTCGCCTTGGCCGTTTCATCGTCCGCTGCGATCGTCTTGGCGCCTTCGAAATCGCCGTAGAGAAGCAGGTAGAAATACAGCGCGTCGGAATGTCCGGCCTCGCCCGCGCCCTTCTTCAGCAGCACGAGCCGCTGGGTGAGCGGCAGATCGTCGAAATTGAACTGGAAGAGCTTCTTGTCGACCATGGCGGCCTTCACGACGCCGTTGTTGATGGACTTCACAGTGCAAATGCCGGAGGGGCCGTAGCCGATCTGGGTATCCGCCAGAATGGTGTTGCCGTTGTAGGTGTTCTCGCGGATGGCCTTCGCGCCGGCGATGTTGTCGAGCACGGTCCTGGCCCAGTCGCGGTAGGGACGGGCGACGTCGGCGACGACCTCTTCGGATCCCTGCACGACACGGTCGAGCGTCCGGTACCAGTCGGCATAATCTCTTTCCGCGCGGTCGAGATGTTCATGACGCGTCTGGTCGATCATGGTCGCGGCGAAATATTCCTTCTCGCGGGTGAGACGTTCGGAAAGCTCCATCGCGGCGCGCGCGTTCTGCTCGTTGCGGAGCTGTTTGGCATACGCCTCGTATTCCTGGGCTCGCAGATCGTCTTCAGCGGCCTGTGCTTTGCGGCGGCGCAGCTCTTCTTCCTCCTCGGCCTTGTCCCGGAGGGCTGCGATGTTCCTGCGGAGCTTGCGGGATTCCAGGTCGCGCGTGGTGGCGATCACGGCCTCGTCCGCCTCCAGGAAAATCGCGCGGAACGTCATTTCCGCCTGTTCCTCCTTGGGTTTGCCCGGCTGGAAGTTCTGTTCGAGGTACGCTTCGCATTTTTCGAGCAGGCCCTTCTTGTCGCCGGGATTCGAACGGGAGTACGCCACGATCTCGTCGACGGCGAGCGTCATGGGGGTATCGCGCTGGAGTTCGCGTTCGGCGGCCTCGGCGGCCTCCTTGCGGGCGCGTTCCTCGCGCGCTTTGGCGTTGTTGAAGTAGAATAGGATTCCGGCGGCGATGAGGGAGACAACCAGCACGGCGCAGGCGATCAGGATCATGAGCTGGGTCTTGCGCGCTTCATCCTGCTGGCGTTTCTTCAGGTTGTAGATGTTGCGGGCGCGGTCGTTCTTCGGTTCGGCGGACCCGGCCATGGCGGCGCCGCCGACGGGACGCGCGACGCGAGAGGAAGTCAGGGAACCGCCGGTCAGAAGGATTTCGGAATCGGTGGCGGGCCCGGCGACTTTGCCGCGCCGTGCATTGCGGAGGTCGTCGATGAGCTCGGAGGCGTCCTGGTAGCGCATGGAGGGGTTCTTCGCCATCATTTTGATGATGATGCGGGAGACACTCTCGGGGATGTCCTTGTTCACGGAGCGCGGCGGGATCAGCGGCTCGGTGAGATGCTTTTTGGCGATTTCGGCGGCGGTGGAACCGTCAAATGCGAGGCGTCCGGTCACGAACTGGTAGAACGTGGCGCCGAGGCTGTAGATGTCGCTGCGCGTATCCATCGGCGCGCCTGTGAGGGCCTCGGGGCTGATGTACTGCGGCGTCCCCATGACCTCGTCTTCGTCCGAGTCGCTCATATCGCCGGTCACGCGTGCGAGACCGAGGTCGGCCAGCTTGGCGCGTCCGGTGGAGGTGAGCATGATGTTGTCGGGCTTGATGTCGCAGTGGATGAGTTTCTGCTCGATCCAGGCGTAGTTCAGGGCCTCGGCGATCTGCTGGATGATGTTCAGCGCCTGATCGACGGGAATCACGCCCTCGCGTTCCAGCACGTCCTTCATCGTTTCGCCGTCGATGTTCTCCATGGCGAAGTAGAGCAGCCCGTCATCCTCGCCCACGGCGTAGGCCTGGACGATGTGCGGGTGGTTCAGCTTGGCCGCGGCGCGCGCCTCCTTGATGAAGAGCGCCACGAATTCGGCGTTGTTCGCGTATGATTCGGCGAGGATCTTCAGCGCGGCGGGACGGTCGAGGGTGATCTGGTGGGACAGGTACACGGTGCCCATGCCGCCCTGCCCGATGGCGCGGCGGATGATGAAATCGGCGATGACGGAGCCGCGGGAAAGGCGAGTCGGGGGGACCTGCACCACGGAGCCGCAGTGACCGCACTGCACCATGATGCCGGCGTCGACGTCGTCGACGGCCACGATTCTGCCGCAGGATGAACATTGGAAACGCATGGTATGTTCTTTCTTCAGGGGGATTACTGCACGGGTTCCAGGAATTTGGTCTTGCAGGTCAGCCAGTTGATGTTCAACGGGAGCTTCGGCGTCTGGCCGGAATTCGCCTCGTACCGGTTGGTTTCCACGAACCGCACCACCACGTTCTTGTCGCCGGTCCCGGCCAGCTGGCCGTTCGGCTTGAAGATGATGGCCGGGGCGGAAGAGGTGTTGGTGGGCAGTCCGCTGTTGTTCAGGTTGGTAACCTTCGGGAGAGCATTGGAACCGACTTTGCCCTCCGAGCCGGAGGTGGTGCCAAGGTCATTGTTCGTGGCGGGGACCATGGTGTTTTCCGGCAGGATCAAGAACGAGGCGCCGGGCACCCAGCGGCGCCAGAGATAGGAGGTATTGTCCGTATCGGGATTGTGATAGACTTCACCCAGCCGGACGCTCGTGTAGCCGTCGGATTTGGTGTCCTTCACGAAAACCAGCGCGGTGTAGATCTTCGATGACACGGCGTGCGTGCGGGCCTCGATGACCGCGCCGTTCACCTGGTTCGCGGCGAGCGTGGTCTTTCGTCCGGAGAAAAGCGAGCTGTACGCCGGGATCGCGACCGCGGCCAGGAGGATCATCACCCCCATGACCATGATCAGTTCGACCAGCGTGAACGGCCTGGCTGCTGCATGTTGTCTCATATCGTGTCTCCCGGTGGGATGGGTTTAGTTCTTCTTCTTGGAGGCGGACGCCTTCTTGAGTTCCTCCTCAAGGGCCTTCTTCGCGGCGGCCTCCTGTTCGAGTATCTGCTTCTTGCGCAGGGCGATGAAATCGGCCTTGCGTTTGGCCTTGTTGGCGTCGGTGATCCGTTTGAGCGCTTCGGCGCTGAGGCGGTCCGGGGTTTTCCTGACGAACTTCTGGAGCTCGTCGTATTTCTCGGCGTAACCCTTCGTGGCCTGCGCGTACAGCGCGGCGTTCTTCAGGCGGATGGCCTTGTCCATGGTTTCGGCGGGCTCCTTCAGCTCAAGCGCCTTGTTGTACAGCGACTTGAGCCAGCCGTCGGTGACGCCGGTGACCTCCTGGATCTCCGGATCGTGGACGTAGTTGTAGAGGTTGCCCATGGCGGACTGGAGCTGGCGCGTGCCGATGCGTTTGTACTTGTTCGGGTCCTTGGCGAACACCTCGTAGGAGTTCGGCATGTCGGTGTCGCCGAACGCGGCGATGCACTCCTTCAGCATGTCGGAGGCTTCTTTTCTGGAGTAGGAGGGTTCCAGGACCTTGTCCGGGACGTAGATGTCGCTGTCCTTGATGGAAGCGGCGGTCCGGGCGGCGGTCTTCTGCTGGGAGAACGCGCAGAACGGGGCAATGACGGCCGCGGCAAGCGCGGCGAGCAGAATCTGTGTCTTGAAGAAGTGATTATTCCGCATATTCTTTCCTCGTTACTTTCCAAGCACCCTTGTTGTCGTTGGCCGACTCGTCCCACTCGAGGCGGACGATGATCTTCGCCTCGCCCGTAATCTCGTCGTAGAAGTTGTCGTACTGCTTGTAGGCGGTACCGCGGCTGGCATAGGTCGACCGGATGCTTGCGGGCGACACACCAGTGGGAGCGGTGGATTTGTTCGAGATGTTTCCGGAGGAATACTCCAGGAAACCGGCGTCGCGCATGAGCTCAAGGTCCCTTTCGGGCATGGTCCTCATGAGCGTGGGCCCGCCGACGTCCCGGATGGTCTGCGCCAGCACGAGGATCGTCGCGCGCTTGGTCTGCTGCTTGTTCCACTTCAGCAGGTTGACCACGCGGGAGAAGATTTCCTCGGCCTGAGCGTCGGGGACGTTCTTCGGAATGATCATTTCCATCTGGTTTCCGGAACCGTACGCGACCGGGAAGACCGCGGTGCGCCGCTGGAGATTGCCCTGGGTCGTCGCATAGGTGACGGCCTCGGAAAGCTCCTTGGCGTAGGCATCGGCGTCGTTGCTGCCGTTCTTGTCGGAGTCGACGGAGTCGCCCGTGATCACACCGGTGGCGGATCCGTTGTTCATGTTCGCGTAGGTCTGGTAGACGGGGAAATTGGTGAAGAGCGACTTGAAGACGAAGGGCGCGCTGCTGCCGCCGAAGCTCGCCACGCAGTTCAGATTGATCATGCCGACGACCGGGTCCTCGATGAACCTGGAGTCGACGAGCGCGATCTGGTCCAGCAGGTGGCCGTCACCGTTCTGGTAGGCTTCCATGCGGGTGCCGTTTTTGGTGCCGCACTTCAGGTTGATGGTCTGCCACGCCGTACCGCGATGGATCGCGCCGAGCTCCCACAGGGAGATCATCTGGCCGTGACGGATGTACGCAGTGGAGATGGAGTTGTTGCCGGAATAGACGGGATCGCTGTTCCGTTCGTTGTCGTGGTAGGCGCCGAGGTTGATGACGCTGTTGCGGGAGCCGATCGTGGCGTTGATCTGATTTTCCTGCTCCGAGAACGTGGCGGTCCACTGTTCGCGGCCGAGGTTATGACGCGGATCGTTGACCTGGGCGTCGAAATAGAAATGCCTGCTGAGGTCGCCGGAACCGGCCACCTGTTCGCCGCCCGCGCCGGTCACGAAGGAGCGTCCGTTCTGAAGCAGCGCCGGCATGAGAGCGAGGTCGGCGTTCCGCCCGGCGTTGTCGCGCAGGACGATGCGGTCGAGGCTGACCTTCACGTTGCGGATCTTGATATACTCGTAGAAGTCGCCCTCATGGCCCATGGGGCGGTCGTAGCCGTCGCGTTTCGGCGTGGTCACGCTGCCGACGGAGCCGCTGTCGAGCATGTACGTGTAGACGTTGTAGCCGGCGGGACTGCCGGACTGCAGGACCTGCCATTCCGTCGAGGAGTCGAAGCGGACGGTCACGGAGCGCCAGTCGTTGCCCGAGCCGTTTTCCGGGTTCAGATAATCATAGGTGACTTCGCCGATCAGGATGGGAGCCTGAACGGCGATCGCGCCTTCCGCGCCGCCGGTCGGATACATGTTCACGGTCTCGACGTTAAGCGTGAGCTCGTGGTTGTAGGAACAGTCGGTATACCACACGCGCCACTTCCAGGACGTCGGATTGTTCGGGTCTTCGAGGTAGCGTTCCTGCAGGCGCATGCCGAGGTTGCCGCCGACCGAGACGTCGGCCTGGACCTCGTTGATGTACGGGGTGCGCTTGTTGCCGGTGTAGGTCGGAGTACCGCCGAGCCAGTTGTCGTTGTCGGTCACGGGGGGACGGTTGACGGAGGCATTGTAGTTAATGAGGTTCGCGACGGTCTGGTTCACGTTGGCCTGGCTCGTGTTGCCCTGGCTGAACCACGGGATCGCATTCTTCACCGCGTCGAGGGAAATGGAATCCCAGTCATTGCGGATGAGCGGGAACCGATAGGATTCGCCGGAGTCGGTGCCGTGCTGCGTGAGATCGCCGATGGGCTTTCCGTCAGAGCGGAACTTGTTGTATTCGCCCTGATTGGAGACGTCGAAATACTGGTCGGCCATCATCCTGAGCTGCTTGTCGGATCTGGAGCCGCCGCCGGAACCGCCGGAGCCGCCGGAACCGAGCATGTCATTGATGAAGAGGTCGAGGTCCGTCCAGCCGTCGGTGGGATATTTTTCGCGGATTCGGGTCGGGGAAATGGCGGCTTCGTAGTTCCAGTTGTTTCTGGTGCTGCGGAAGTTGAACTGCGGTTCGCAGGTCCAGCGGCCGAGGCGCTTCTGGAAGAGGGTGTTGTCGAAATCGGAATAGTTGAGTCTGCCGATGGCGTTCGGGTTCAGCTGGTCGTTCATGCCGATGGCGACGTAGGCGTAGCGACCGGTGATGCGCTCGTTGGTCGTGTCGCCGTAATTGCTCTTGCAGTAGACATACTCCCAGGAAGGGCAGCGGCCGTCGTCGCGGTTGTAGTAGAGGGTCTTGTCGAAACGGAGCGGGCCGTCGTTGA
>Ga0310690_10012348_pt1 | contig 10493 bp, 8 predicted proteins | sample AusTroGonzalo_MG_2_FD_207661 | JGI IMG/M metagenome (GOLD analysis project Ga0310690, IMG submission 207661) | Bovine rumen microbial communities from tropical cattle in Woodstock, Queensland, Australia - Gonzalo_04 (v2) (version 2) | ecosystem: Host-associated > Mammals > Digestive system >...
CGCAACATGATCCGCACCAACATTCCGATGATCGACGTCTTCAACACGCTGGTCGAATCGCAGAAGCTGCCGATCTTTTCGGTGGCGGGCGAACCCTACAACGAACTGCTCGCCCGCATCGCGCTTCAGGCGGAGGTCGACGTGATCGTGCTCGGCGGCATGGGGCTGAAGTACGACGACTACCTGATCCTCAAGCGGACCCTCGACGAACACGGAGCGCTTTCGCGGACCGTGATGTTCATTCACACCGCCTCCGATCCGACGGTGGAGTGTCTGCTGGTCCCGGATATGTCGCTCGCGGTCGCCGAGGCGTACGCGCTGCGCGGCAAACGGGTGCTCTGTCTCCTGACCGACATGACGAACTTCGCCGACGCGCAGAAGGAGATCGCGATCACGATGGAGCAGATCCCCTCCACCCGGGGATATCCGGGGGATCTTTACAGCCAGCTCGCCAGCCGCTACGAGAAGGCGGTGGACTTCGACGGCGCGGGTTCGATCACCATTCTGGCGGTCACCACGATGCCGGGCGACGACGTGACCCATCCGGTGCCGGACAACACCGGATACATCACCGAAGGTCAGTTCTATCTGCGGAACGGGCGCATCGAACCCTTCGGTTCGCTCTCGCGCCTGAAGCAGCAGGTCAACGGACGCACCCGCGACGATCACCGCGCGATCATGGATGCGATGATCCGGCTCTACGCCGAATACAAGAGCACGCTCGAAAAGCAGTCGATGGGCTTCCGGATGTCCGAATGGGACCGGAAGCTGCTCAAATACGGCAAACGCTTCGAGAACGAGATGATGTCGCTGGAGGTCAACATCCCGCTCGAAGCGGCGCTCGACCTCGGCTGGCGGATCCTCGCCGACTGCTTCGACCGGACGGAGGTCGGCATCAAGACGGAACTGGCGGCGAAATACTGGCCGAAGGCGTGATCCGATGGGCAAGATCAAGTTCACCAAGTCGGAACTCAAAAGCCAGCAGGAGGCGAAGCGGCAGTACGAACGCTTTCTGCCCACGCTGCAGCTCAAGAAGCAGCAGCTCCAGCTCGAAGTGCGGCTGAGCGCCGACCAGCTCGAAACGAACGAGGCGGCGCAGCGCCGGCTGGCGGACTCCGTCGATTCCTTCGTCGCCCTCTACGGCGACGACGCGCTGAACCGCGTCGCCGCGGGCGCGGTGCGGATCGCCGGGGTCCTGAAGGGAAGCGCCAACATCGCCGGGATCACGGTGCCGACCTTCGACCGGGTGGAATTCGCGCCCGCGGAATGGGATCTTTTTGCGACCGACTGGTGTGTGGATGAACTCATCGCGACGCTGCGCGAAGCGGTGTCGCTCCGGTGCGCCCACGCGGTGCTGGAGGAGCAGCACCGGCTGCTCGCCGCCGAACTCCGCAGCACCACCCAGCGGGTGAACCTCTTCGAGAAGGTCAAGATCCCGGAGTGCGAGGAGAACATCCGCCGCATCAACATCATGCTCGGCGACGCCGAAACGAGCGGCGTCGCCCGGAGCAAGATCGCCAAGAAGAAATCCGCCGAAGCCGCGTGACGCGGCGCGCAACGGGAGGAGTACGCCGATGAAAAACACTTTGCGTGACTGCGATCCGCACGTCGAGATCCTCGACACCACGCTGCGCGACGGGGAACAGACGCCGGGCGTCGCCTTTTCTCCCGGCGAAAAGCTCGAACTCGCACGGCTGCTGCTGACCCGGCTGCGGGTCGATCGCATCGAGATCGCCAGCGCGCGGGTCTCGGCGGGCGACGAATCGGCGGCGCGTTCGATCCTCAAGTGGGCGCAGCGGCGCGGACTTGCCCGGCAGGTCGAGATCCTCGGCTTCGTGGACAACCGCCGCACGACCGAATGGATCCGAGGGGTCGGAGGCGAGGTGGTCAATCTTCTGGCGAAAGGCTCCGAGGAGCATTGCCGCACCCAGCTCAAAAAGACGCCGTCTCGCCACTTCGACGAACTGGCGCGCGAGATCGACTTCATCCGGGAGCAGGGAATGGTCTGCAACGTCTACCTCGAAGACTGGTCCAACGGGATGCGCCGCAGTCTCGACTACGTTTACCGGCTGCTGGAGCGGCTCCGTTCGCTGCCGGTCGAGCGGGTGATGCTCTGCGACACCCTCGGGATCCTCGATCCCGCCGCGGCCCGGCGGGATCTGGAGTGGCTGATGACCGCCTTCCCCGGCATGCGTTTCGATTTTCACGGGCACAACGACTACAATCTGGTCACGGCGAACAGCCTCGCCGCGGTCCGCGCCGGAGTGAACGGGATCCATACGACGATCAACGGCCTCGGCGAGCGGGCGGGCAACCAGAACCTCGCCCACATCGTGGTCGCCGTCAACGATCTCACCGACCGGCGCGTGAAGGTCGCCGAACGGGAACTGCAGCACGCCTCCGATCTGGTCCAGAGCGTTTCCGGCAAGCGTCTGGCATGGAACACTCCGGTGGTCGGCAGCGACGTTTACACCCAGACCTGCGGGGTCCACGCCGACGGGGACCGCAAGGGGGGACTTTACTTCAACGAACTGCGTCCCGAGCGTTTCGGCAGACGGCGCGACTACGCGCTGGGCAAGCTCGCGGGCAAGGCGTCGCTGGAACAGAAGATCGGCGATCCCGCGCTGGAACTCGATCCCGATCTGGCGCCCGAGGTGCGCGAGAGGGTCCTCGCCGAAGTGATCCGTCTCGGCGACCGCAAGAAGACCGTCACGGGGGCGGATCTTCCCTTCATCGTCGCGGGAGTGCTCGGCACTCCGGTCGCGGCGCGGGTCAAGATCCTCGGCGTCGAAGCGAAAAGCGATCTGCACGCCGCGCCGCGCGCCCATGTGAAGGTGCTGATCGACGGACAGCCGGTCGAAGCGAGCGCCACCGGCGACGGCAGTTACGACGCCTTCGTGAAGGCGCTGCGGCGCTGCCTGCGCCCCTTCCGGCTGTCGATGCTGAAACTTCTGGACTACGAAGTCCGCATCCCGCCCGGCGGACGCACCGACGCCATCGTCGAAACGACGATCACCTGGGCGATCGGCGGCGGGCGTACGCTGATCACCAGCGGCATCGACTCCGATCAGCTGGTCGCGGCGGTACGGGCGACGGAGAAGATGCTCAATCTGATCCACACCCGGCCCGAGGAGAAAAAATGAATCCGGTCTGTTCCGTCCATCTCGTTTCGGGCGACGACGACTTCGCCCGGAAGCGCCGCGCGCGGGAGATCGCGGAAGAACTTGCGGGCGGCGATCCCGACGGCGATCCCGGTCTGGAGATCATCGCGGGCGACGGGGAATCGGCAAAGACCGACGAGATCCTGGCGCGCTTTCTCGAAGCGTGGCGCACTCCGCCCTTTCTGGTCGAACGCAAAACGGTGTGGCTCCGGCATCTCGGCGATCTTTCGGTCCTCGACAAGCCGCGCGAGGGATCGGTGGCGGCGGCTGCGGCGGCGGCGCTGCTCGCGGCGCCGGAACCGGATACCTTCATTCTGATCGACGGTCCCGGGCTCGACCTGCGGACCTCCTTCGCGAAGAAACTCAAGGCGTCGGGCGCGGCGATCGAGATCTGTTCGACGGGCAAGGCGACCGACAGGAACTTCGCCGCGAACCGGCGGCGCGAGATCGACGACTTCATGGCGCGGAACGGCAAGACGATCGCCGCCGACGCGGCGGGATTCCTCGCCGACGCGGTCGGGAGCGGTTCGGGGAACCTCGCCAACGAAATGGAAAAACTGCTGCTCTACGTCGGCGACGCGGAGCGCATCACGCTGCGCGACTGTCTCGCGGTGGTGAGCCGGACTCCCGAAACGATGAGCTGGATGTACATCGCGTCGATCGTCGCGGGCGATCTCGCGGGCGCGCTCCGCCACCTCGACACGATCCTCGACAGCGGACCCGGCGCCGAGATGCGGGTGGCGGCGGCGCTGTCGAGCGAATATCAGAAGCAGATACAGACCCATCTCGCGCTGGAGGAACTGCATTTGACCCGGGTCGGTCCCAACACCTTTTCTTCGCTCCCGGAGAGCGTCAAGGCGGAGCATCCCGGCAATCCGCTGCTGGCGATGCATCCGTTCCGCGCGTTCAAGGTCTGCGAAGCGGCGATGGCGACGCCCCCGGCGGAACTTGCCCGGCGGCTCGCGATGGTGCGCGGCGCGGCGCTCGCCCTCGTTTCGGGGGGAGGGGAGCCGAGGATCATTCTGGAGCAGCTGAGCCGCAGGCTCGCGCAGCGGCCGGGGAGGATGAGATGAGCGGGAGCGGCCGGGGGATCTTCGTTTCGGTGCGGTCGGCGCTGCTGGCGGCGGCGGCGCTGCTCGGCGTTCCCGCGCTGCTCTGGTATCAGTCGTCGCGCGGCGACAAGGGGACTTCGTCGGGATTTTCGCGTTACAACGTCGATCATCTCATCAATATTCTGGAGGAGAAGGCGCTCGATGCGAAGAATCCGGAATGCGACGCCGCGCTGCTGATCTGCGCGGAGGCTTTCGCCGGGAACGGCTACCGGAACGCGTCGCTGATGTGGCTCCGGATCGGCGCGGAGCGCGGCACGTCGCGGAAGGTGGCGGAAGTTCTTGCGCGGCGGGAGTCCGAGCTGACGGAAGCGGAGCGTCGGCGCGGCGGAAGTAGTCCCGTCAACGGGAGGCGGGAGCGATGAAGACGCCGCGCATCGCCGCGTTTGCGGATTCCGCCGCGGTCTTCGCGGTGACGGCGGGGGTGCTGTGCTGGCGCTTCCTGAGCGGCGCGGGCGACTGCTGTCACCCGGAAAGCAGCGCCTTTCTGCAGAATCTCACCGATCCCTCGCGTCCGCTGCTTCAGATCCTCTACGATCCGCTGCGGACCGACTGGAACCTCTATCAGGCGCGCGAACTGGCGGGTTTCTTCGACTGGTGTGACGCGCAGTTCGTCGCTTTCACCGTCCGGCACGGGCACGCGACCTTTTTCAGCGCGGTCAACGCGCTTGCGGTCCTTGCCGCGGCGATGGTGCTGCACACCGGATTCCGGCGCTGGATGCCGAAGCTCGGCAGGTGGGGGGCGGCGCTGCTGGCGCTCGCCTTCGTTCTGGCTCCGGCGAGCGCTTCCTCGCCGGTCTTTTTCCGTTCGTCGAAGCCGCTGACATCGCTCGGGATCGCGGTCGCCGGGATCGCGCTTTGGAGTCTCGTCCGGCGCCGGAGCGAGCCGCTCCGGGAGCAGTTCGGGGCGTGGACCGCATTCGGCGTCTCGCTCTTTCTGCTGCCGTACTGCGACCGGCAGGGAATGTTCGCCGCGGCGGTTTTCGCCATGGCGGGGGCGGCGTTTCTGGGACTTTTCTCGCTGCGGCGGCAGGCGGAGTTCTTCGGCGTCACCGATTCCGACCGGAACCGGCTGGCGGGGGCGGTCGGGATCGCGTCGCTGGCGGTCGTCGCGGCGACGATCTACAATCTGGAGATCGCGCCGCGGCTGATTTGGCGCTTCAACGGTTATCGGCCCTCCTTCGAGTACCAGAATGTCGGCACGGGCGGGAACTTCGATCTTGTCGGCGGATGTCTGTATTTCTTCGACAACCTCGGCTTCACGCTCTGCGGGATCCCCGGCGTTTTCGCGCAGCTGGCGGGGATGATCGCGGTATCCCTCTGGCTCTTCTGCTGCTGGAAGCGGATCCCCTCCGGTCCCGCCGGACGGCTGCTGCTGCTCGCCGTGGCGGGGAGTTTTGCGGCGATGGCGTTTTCGGCGTGCATGATGACCGGGCGGCATGCTCTGATCCTGCGTGCCGACGTGATCCATTCGGCATATTTCATGCCCTTCGTCGTCGTACTGATCCTGCTGGCGGCGGCGACTGCCGAGATGTGGGGCGATGCGCTCCGGCAAAGGCGTTTCGTGCTGCCCGCGGCGGCGGCGGCGGTACTGGTTCTTCATTGGGTCGGGATGCTCCTGCCGCAGCCGCCGCAGGAGAACATGCTGCAGTTTTATATCGATTCGTCGCCGGAGCTGATCCGCTGTCTGAACGATCCCGAACGGGATGCGGAACGGGTGCCGCTGCCCTATTCCTACCTCAAACTCATCGAACACTTCCGCACCCTGCACAAGACGCCCGCCGCCTGTTCTCCGGGCAGGGTCCGGACCCTGCTGCCCAAGACGGACCTGAAGGAGTTTCTGCCATGAAAATACCGGCATTCCTCCTCTGCCGCCGCCGTTCCCGCGCCGTCTCCCTTCCGGGGCGCGCCGCGTCGTCGCGCGGCTCCGCGCCCTGCGGGAACCGGGGAAGAAGAACCGGGAGGCGCGCCGCGCCGCGTCTCCGGTGCAAACAGGAGATATGACTGCCATTATGTGGAACGTATTCTGCAAGATCCGCATGCTGATCTCGCCGCGCGACAAATTCCGGCTGATCGGCGTCGTGCTGCTGATGACCCTCGGCGCGCTGCTGGAGATCCTCGGCGTCGGGCTGCTGATGCCGATCATCGCGCTCTTCACCAAACCGGAGCTTCTGGAGCAGAACTTCTATCTTCGGACGTTCCGTTCCTTCGCGGGGGCGCCCGGAACCTTCTCCTTCGCCTGCGTCGCGGCGGCGCTGGTCGCCGCGGTCTGGTGTGTCAAGGGGGGACTTTCGCTCTATGTGATCGCGATGCAGCGGCGTTTCATCCGCGACAAGGAGTGCGAACTCAGCGCCCGTCTCTTCGGGGTCTTTCTCGGCGCGGACTGGCGTTTCCTGCTCACGCACGGCGCGGCGGACCTCGGGACCCAGATGCAGCGGGTGCATACGGTCTGCGAGGACGTGCTGCTGCCCTTCATGCTGGTGGCGACCGATGCGCTCACGGTGGGCTGCCTCGCGTTGATGCTGCTGTTTTTCACGCCGCTCATCACGATCGGTTCCGCGGCGTTTCTGCTCGCCGTCGGGCTGGCGGTCTACTATCCGCTGCGGGAGCTGAACCGCAACTGGGGGCGGCGGCGGGCGGATTCCGAAAAGCGCGCCAACCGGGCGATGCTGGAGGGCTTTCTGGGGATCAAGGCGATCCGCTCCGGAGGATGCGCGGATTTCTTCGGCGCGAAATTCGCCGCCGCGATGCGCGAAGCGGTCCACTGCAATGCGCGGCTCTTCGTGCTGGGACAGATCCCCCGTCACGCGCTCGAACTTGCCTCCGCGCTGCTGGCGCTGGGGATCTTCGTCGGGATGACGGCGGCGGGGGTCGCTTCGGGTACGATCCTGCTGACCTTCAGCCTGCTGGTCGCGGCGCTGTCGCGTCTGCTGCCGGCGGCGAGCCGGATCCACTACAATCTCTCGCGTCTGCGGCAGTGCAGCTGCATTTTCGACGAGATCTTCGCCGCGCTGCGGACCGCGCAGGAGGAGGATCCCGACGATCCCTCCGTGCCGCCGCCGACGCTCAGGCGCGGATTGGCGATCCGCGATCTCTGCTTCGCATATTCTCCGGACCGGGTGATCTTCTCGCATTTCGATCTGGAACTGCCGCCGTTGAGCTGTACGGCGGTGACCGGCGTCACGGGCGGGGGAAAGAGCACGCTGGCGGAACTCGTGGCGGGGATCCTCGTGCCGGATTCGGGGGTGATCGCCGCCGACGGGGTGGATATCCGGCGTCATCCGGCGGCGTGGCGCGGCGTCGTGGGATATGTGCCGCAGGAGATCTTTCTCGCCGACGGCACGATCGGGAGCAACATCGCCTTCGGGATCCCGGCGGAGAAGATCGACCGCGACCGTCTGGAAGCCGCCGCCCGCACCGCGCAGATCGGGGAGTTCATCCATTCGCTGCCCAACGGATTCGACACGGTGATCGGCGGCGACGGGGTCCGGCTTTCCGGGGGGCAGCGCCAGCGCATCGGCATCGCCCGGGCGCTCTACCGCGAACCGGAACTCCTGATCCTCGACGAGGTGACCAGCGCTCTCGATGTCGAAACGGAGCGTGCGTTCGTGGCGGCGCTGGAGGCGTTGCGCGGCAAGGTCACGATGCTGGTGATCGCGCACCGGCTCTCCACGGTGGAGCATTGCGACCGGCGGATCGAGATCCGTCCGAGGTGAAGCGAAGATCGGGAACGGGGACGGTCGGGAGCCGTCCCGCCCGCGTGATTCAGGAAGGGGGAAATTGTGAAACACGGATTTTTACGGAATTTCATGGGGGAAGTCTCTGCTTCCCGGAGGTCCCCGCGATGAAACGGACGCTGCTTTTCGGAGCCGCTTTGCTGCTCACTTCGCTGATATGGGGACTTTCGCTTCCCGCCCAGTCGAAGGGCATGGATTATGTGTCGCCCAACGGCTTCAACGCCCTGAGTTCGCTGCTTGGCGCCGCCGCGCTGACGGTCCCGATCGCGCTGATGCGGCGGCGGCGTTCCGGCGGGAGCGGCTCCGCCGGAACGGGGCTGCTGCTGCGCGGAGCGATCTGCGGCGTGGTGATGACGGCTGCGAGTCTGCTTCAGCAGTGGGGGCTGGTCTATGCTTCGGCGGGGAAGGCGGGATTCCTCTCGTCGCTTTATGTGGTGGCGGTGCCGCTCTTCGGGTCGATCTTCCGCCGCAGGACTTCGCCGGGGTTGTGGGCGGCGACCGGTTTGTCGGTTCTCGGCACCTGGCTGCTGTGCCGTCCGAGCGGCGGAGCCGGACTCAATCCGGGCGACTGGTGTCTGCTGGCGAGCGCGGCGTGCTTTGCGATTCACATCCTGCTGATCGACCGGTGGTCGGAGCTGGAGAGCCTGCCGTTTTGCGCGCTGCAGCTGCTGACGACCGGGATCCTTTCCTTCGGGGCGGCGCTGGTCTGCCGCGATACGCTGACGTGGCGCGGCATCGCCGATGCGATGCCGCTGCTGCTCTACTGCGGAGTGCTGTCGATCGGCGCCGGATATACGGTGCAGATCTACACCCAGAAGTTTCTGCATCCGACGGTATCGGCGATCATTTTGAGCACGGAGTCGTTTTTCGCCGTGCTGGGCGGTTGGTTCTTCCTCCATGAAAGGCTGACTGCGGCGGAGCTTGTCGGCGGCAGCGTGATCTTCGCCGCCACGATTCTCGCACAGTTCTTCCGGTCGGGGAAGGAGATCGTCGCGGCGGAAAACCGCGCGTCGGCATCCGGGGAAGGGGGCGCGCGATGAGGACGCAGAACTGGAGTGATTTCGCGCCGCTCGACGCGGAGCATTACGCGTCCTTCCGGCTGCTCCGTTACGCCGGGGATCCCGATCCGGAGCACGTCCTGTATCTTTCCGTACCCGCGGGGAAGCGAGGGGTCCCGCTGCTGATCTTCTTTCACGGCGGCGGCATGGTGGGGGGCGGCAGGGAGATCCCCGACGGGGTCTACGACGGCGAATTCGCCGTCGCCGAAGTCCGTTACCGCCTTGCCGGTACGGCTCCCGCGCCCGCGCAGATCGAGGATGCCGCATGCGCCGTCGCCTGGTGTTTCGGGCACGCGGAGGAGTTCGGCGTCGACCGGAAGCGGATTTTCGTCGGCGGAATGTCGGCGGGGGCGTATCTCGCCGCGATATCGGTGATGAATCCGGCGTTTCTGAAGCCGTACGGACTGCACTACCGCGACGTTGCCGGGCTGGCGCTGATCAGCGGACAGATGACCACGCACTTCCGGGTCAAGGCGGATCTCGGGCGGGACAACGGAGCCTGCAATCCGCTGATCGACGAATATGCGCCGCTGGGGCATCTTGCCGCCGACCTGCCGCCGATCCTGCTGGTCACCGGGGAGAGCGGACTCGACATGCCGGCGCGTCCCGAGGAGAACGCCTACATGGCGGCGAGTCTGCGGGCGATCGGACATCCTTTCGTCCGCTGCTATTCGCTGCCGGGGCGCAATCACACCGGCGCGATGGACGGCTGCGACGAACTGCTGATGAAGTTTCTCCGCGAGGTGCTGGCGCGGCTGGAGTAGCCTTTCTCTCCGGTCCCGACGCGGAATCCGGCGGCAGTGCCGGAAGAACGCGGGGAGACGGGGAGATCCTGATTTTCGGGGTGCCGGGCGTTTCCCGCCGGTCACGGTTCGCCCTGCCGCGGCTCGCGGAAATCTGCCGACCGTCCCCCTCGGTCTGCCGTATGAAATCGAGGAAAAACGGAAAAAAAGCGCGGGAGAACGAAAAAGCGGCTTGCAAAATCGCGCAATGCGGACTATATTAGACACATCCCTCCGCAATGGGGGAATGCAGTGGCAGGGTAGCTCAGTCGGTAGAGCAGGGGACTGAAAATCCCCGTGTCACCAGTTCGATTCTGGTCCCGGCCACCATTTTTTTGCCTTGATCCCGGACGGGAACACACCGTTCGGCTTTTTTATTTCCGTTGTTCGTGGCTGAATGGCAGAGATTTACCTATAATTTTGAAAAATGGAGAATTCTCTGTTTTCTTTTTTCGGCACATAATTTCCGCGGATTCTCCGCGAAATTCTCCGTTTGCCCCGTGTCGAGGACACGAGAATTTTCAAAGTCATAACCGATTGCAGAGAAGAAATTTACGGAGATATCCGCCTTTTTGGGTTCGGATTCTCCAGAGAATGGTCGTCAATTTCCGTCTGTCCCGAACGGAGAACACCATAACTTTACATT
>Ga0310690_10012349_pt1 | contig 10493 bp, 10 predicted proteins | sample AusTroGonzalo_MG_2_FD_207661 | JGI IMG/M metagenome (GOLD analysis project Ga0310690, IMG submission 207661) | Bovine rumen microbial communities from tropical cattle in Woodstock, Queensland, Australia - Gonzalo_04 (v2) (version 2) | ecosystem: Host-associated > Mammals > Digestive system >...
GGATGTTCAAGAAGGTCGAAAAGAAACTGGACGAGATTGACGAACCAAGGCGAAGACGCAAGGTTCTGGTCATCGACGACGACTGCGGGATGAAGACGTATCTCGAGAAGTGGGCCAACGACATGGACATCGAGCAGATCTACCGGATCCCGGCAGACCTGTCGATCCTGGCCGGCTACGACGCGCTCGTGGTTGACGGCCTTGGCATCGGAAACGGCAAGTACAGGGAGGGCGTAGACCTCCTGCTCGACTACGACAAGCCGGAAGGGCAGTCTGTCGTGTACCACAGCGGTCTCGGCTCATACGGGCGGGAAAGGGAGGCTTTGGAGCGTCGCGGCGTGGCCGTAGTCGCAAAGGGAAGCAATCCGGAGAAGCTCACCCTTGCCATCCGGTTCAGCAAGATGAAGGCCGTCGAAACGGCAAAGGAAGAAAAGGCGGAAAAGGCAGAAAAGGTAGAAAAGACCAAAAAGGCAAAATGGGGCAAACATGCGAATCGAAGACATAAGCGTAGGAGATAGGCTTGTGTGGCAGGATCCGGACCAGATCGGCATCTTGCCTGACCAGCCTTACGAAGTGACCGTGACAAGCATCAACGGCGAAATCGTCTGCTGCGAGTTCGACAAGACCGAAGGCGGATGCTATGGTGCCGTCGAGGCGTTTGCAAGCGAACTGTCCACACTTGAAGAATACAAAGCGAAAATGGAAGGGAGGGCATCATGAAGAAGCTGTACTAACGAAAGGAGGCTGACATGTGCAACTGTTCATGTCTTGAAGAAAACGAGTGGGGCGAGACGGTCTGCTGTCACACAGGCTGTCCCTGCACCCATGAAAGCAGGTACGACTGCAATTTCACGATGAACGACGGAACTTCGTACAGAGATTTCGTCAATGGAGTAAATAGAAGAAATGCACCTGAAAAGGATTGAGCTGACGAACTACCGTCAGCACCGCAAGCTCGATGTGGACTTCAGCGGCAACCTGATTGCCGTACTTGGTCCAAACGGTTGCGGCAAGTCGAATCTGATCGGCGCCATTCAGTTCGCGCTCACCGGAGAGCAGCCTGGGTTCACCAAGGCCGACCTCACGACATGGGGCGAGAAGGAAGGCTCGGTCAGGCTGTTCTTCACGGCCGGATCGCGCAACGACGAGTTCGTCGTCACCCGGAAGACCAACGGGGACGCGACGTTGAAGGTCGGCGACGAAACGGTCAAGCAGGCCAAGAAGGTCGAGGAAGCTCTCCGCGAGAAGGCTGGTCTCGACAAGGAGCTCATACGTCAGATCGTGTTCGTGCCCCAGAAGGGCATCGACGCGATTCTGTTCGACGATCCCAAGAACCGCGAGGTCGCGTTCCAGAGGCTCATCGGCATCGGCAACGCATCGAAGATCTATGAGGCCCTCCGCACGGAGATTGCCGCATACGACAGGCCGCAGGGGTTCGACGAGGCCATCGCAAGGGCGAAGCAGCAGCTCGCCGAGCAGAGCGGCATCGCAAAGACGTGCCGCGAAACCCTCGCAAAGTACGAATCGGCGCTCAAGAGCCTTCCCTCGAAGGAATCGCTCGAAGCCGAGGCCGACCGCCTTGCCGGCGCACAGGTCTGCGTGGAGGAATACACCGGCGTATGCTCGAAGCTCGCCACCTCCCAGAAGTCCAACGAGCGGGCGATGAAGGCCGTGGCCGAAACCGGTTCCATATCCGAGGCAGAGGAGGACGAGCTCCGCAAGAGCGTTGACGAGGCAAAGGACATCATCCGGTTCCTCGGTCGTCTTGAAGAGCTGTCTGACGCTGCGTCAAAAGCCAAGAAGAAGATGCTTGAGAAGCAGGGTGCGGCAGACGAGATCGCCAAGCGCTACCCGAAGAGCATCGAGGACGAGGAGGCGGAGGTCAACAGGCTCGAAGCCGAGAAGACCTCTCTTGAAGCCGAGTACAGGAGCCTAAAGAACATGATGAAGGAGGCTTCCAGCGACGGAACGTGTCCGCTCTGCGGCGCACAGGCCACGCAGGAGGATATCCAGAAGCATGTCGGCGATCGGCTCAAGGAGCTCGACGAAAAGCTCATGGAGGCCGTCAGCAAGGCTACGGAAGCACGGAACGCCTTCTCCAAGCGCCATCACGAGGAGTATGAGGCCAAGTCGGCCTTGGAGGTTGCGCGGTCGAGGTTCGATTCTGCGCATGCGGCAATCAAGGTGGCTTACGACAAGGGCATCAAAGGCGTCGAGATTGATCTTGAGACGTATGCCGTGTCGTACAAGGATCATGAGCCTTCCGAGCTTAGTGGCATCGAATCAAAGCTGGATGAAGACGAGCGCAGGTTGCGTCATGTCATAGACAAGAAGCAGGCGGCAAAGGAGGTGCGCGACGCGGCGGCCAAGCTCGCAGCGCAGATCGAACTTCAGATGAACAAGAAGGCCGATCTTGCGAAGCGACTTTCCGACATGGGCATCGACCCAGAGAGCGTTGGAGAGGATTCTGCAGAGCAGTGCCGCGAGGCAACCGCGAAGGCGAGGAAGAACCTCGACGCCTACAATGGCATCCTGCGCGACATGGCGGCCGAGAAGGGCCGGCTCGAATCGACCGAGACGACGATCGCGAACACGAAGAGGTTCATCGACGAGCTCGTCGAGAAGAAGGAGGTCGAGGAGAAGGTGAAGGTGAAGGTGGACACGCTCAAGCGTTCCCGCGACTGGTTCCACTACCGCGAGGGACCGCGGATCATGTCGCAGAACGTCATGAAGCAGCTCACCGACTGCGTGAACGACTACCTGCGCCAGTTCTGCGCACCGTTCGTGGTGGAGGCGGAAGAGGAGGGGTTCGGGTTCCGCTGCCGTTTCATCGACGGCCGCATGATGCCGAATCCGCATCCGGACGCCTCGCTGCTCTCTGGCGGACAGAAGGTCGCATTGGCCATCGCGTTCCGCATGGCCATCTACATGTGCTTCGGAGGCGAACTGGGGCTTCTCAGCCTCGACGAGCCGACGGCATATCTGGATGACGCCAGCATTGACCACCTCGGAGAGCTGCTCCAGAAGGTCGGTGCTGTTGCGAAGAGCCGCGGGCTTCAGATCCTCATGGCGACCCACGAGAAGGCAATCATGCCCTTCCTCGACACGAAGATCGACCTCGGCGTACTGATACAGAAGGAGGACTGAGATGGCGAGAATCGCATTGATATCAGACGTGCATCTGGGCACGCGGCAGTACGGGATCCAGGAGCGCTACGAGGACTTCCTTGAGGCGTTCCGCAAGTTCGGGAATGCCATGGAGGAGCACAGGCCAGACGCCGTGATCATCGGCGGAGACCTGTTTGACTCTCCGCGCCCGGATGCGAAGTCCGTGTTCACGGCCAAGGAGGTCGTGAAGCGCATAAAGAACGCCGGGATTCCTGTGTACGGGATCGACGGAAACCACGACCTGGCAGATGGCTACTGGCTCCGCACCATCGGGGCCGAGATCTTCGACCACGGCGTGGTTGACGTTGTCGACATCGCCGGCGTGAAGGTCGGCGGAATCAACTACCGCAACGGACGCGACCTCGTGGAGGAGATCGGCCGCATGGCTGATTCGGGGATGAAGATGGACGCACTGGTCGCACACTTCGCCCTCGCGGAGATGAACGGCGGAGGAAGTGCCGACACTGGCGTGCGCGAGCTCAGCCCCCTGCTGGACAAGCTCGGGGTGAAGTACATGCTCATGGGCCACGTCCACATCCCGGATGCGAGGAAGTGGAACGGCGTCCTGTACGTCAATCCCGGCTCCACTGAGATGAAGAGCTCGAACGAGCCGCGGGAGAAGTACTGGTTCATGCTCGACACCGACACGCACGAAGCTACGCCCGTGCGCCTCTACACGAGGCCGGTTGAGGATGTGGACATCGCGACGGAGGACGACCTCCTGGAGTTCCAGGGGCGGCTCAACGCAGACATGGTTGCCGGCAAGGAGAAGCTGACCTTCTATCAGGTCGTAGCGAGCGACGACATCGAGGACGGATTCAAGCGCATTGCGAAGTCCGTCCACGACGCGTCCGCCCTCGCCAGGATCGTGATGCGCTCCGGCAAGTCGCGTGACGTGGCGCCAGTGGTGGACAGGGCGGAGAGTGTGGCGACGCTCGAATCGGCGATCGAGGCCAGGTTCCCGAAGGACAGCGACGAGGCAAAGCTCATCTCGAGCATGCTTCACTCGCCAGAGCCTTCGGCGATCCACTTGATTGTCGATCGTTTCATGAAGGGTGAAAAGCCTGAATAACCGTCGAAAAACGGCTATAATATCATGTAGGGGAACCTGCATGCTTTCCGCCGGCCCGTAAAACGGTCGGCGGATTTTCCATTTTCAGCCTACCCGCGGGTGCGGGGAAAACGTCCGGTTGGCTTACGGCAACAACAAGAACAAAACAACAAGGAGTCCGAAATGGGTAAGAAGACAGAAAAGGCGGAAACGCCAATCAAGCAGGAGGCGATCCACATCGCTCCTCCGAACATTCAGACCGGCGAAGTTTGGATCAAGGGAACGGCGCCGCTCGTGATCCACAAGTTTTCACACAAGGCAAAGTTGGCCATCAAGGCCAAGCAGGAGGCCGGTTCCGTTGCGAACAAGAACAAGCGCAAGGAAGCGAAGAACTTCGCGGAGGTCTTTCAAGAGGCGCGTCACATTTCCCTCGATGGCTGGGATGGCATCCCGGCCGCCGCGTTCCGCAACGCGTGTATCAGCGCGTGCCGCCTCGTCGGCTACAAAATGAGCATGGCGAAATTGAGCATCTTCGTTCTGGAAGACGGATGGGATGCAGACGAGGGCACGCCTCTCGTGAAGATCATCGGAGGGGAGCCTCGCATGCTCGAATCGATGGTCCGCATCGGCGGCATCCAGAAGACGGTCGACATTGCGGTTCGTCCTCAGTGGTTGGAATGGGGCGCCCGTCTGCGCTTCCGTTACGACGCCGACCAGTTCAGCGCTTCCGATGTCGTCAACCTCATCTCCCGTGCCGGTCAGCAGGTCGGTATCTGCGAGGGTCGTCCAGACAGCAGTTCGTCGACTGGTTGTGGTTGGGGAACCTTCGAGATCTCCGACAAGGAGACCGTCATGGCTCTTGAGAAGAAGGGCAAGTGATGACACAGCTCGAAGCTCTCAAGGAGATCGCCAAGCGTGACGGGGGATTGCTTCGTCCGCGTGCGGTTGTTGATGCGGCGCGGGACGTTGAGTCCCCGCTGCACAGATGTTTCGAGTGGGACGACAAGGTCGCCGGCGAGAAGTATCGTCTCGAACAGGCTCAGCGGCTCATACGCAGCTTCACGGTAGTCCACGAAAAGGACGGCAAGAAGTGCGAGTCGCCGATGTTCATCGGACTGTCGGTAGACCGTACCGGCAGTTCGGGCGACAATCCATATCGTCTGGCTTCCGACGTCACAAAGGTTCCGGATCTCCTCGCGATTGCAGAGCGCGACGCGCTCGACCAGTTGCGAGGGTTGAAGGAACGCTACGGCCACCTGAAACGCCTGAACGACATCTGGTCTGCTATCGACACACACGTCTAGGCAGGCAGAGCTATGCTTGGTTTGGCAAAGTGCTGTACAGATAGGCAAGGCTAGGCGCGGCAGGCAAGGTCCAGTCGGGCTTGGCTCGGAGCTGATTGGCATGGTATTGTACGGCAGGTAATGTCAGGATCTGCATGGTCTGGTATAGCTGGGTCAAGCGGGGTTCGGCAGGCAGTGCGATGCTGGGTCAGGACCGGATAGGCATGGTGATGCGCTGAGATGCAGGCATGGTCGAGAATTGCTCGGCAGAGCGGAGACCGGCTCGGCTGGTTATGTTCGGCTAGGCACGGGGTGCAATGTCGGGCAATGCACGGCTAGGCGCGGCAGGTTAGGCGAGGTAAGGCGTGGATTGGCTGGGTCAGGCCCTGTCCGGTTTAGCGGTGCTTGGCAGGCAAGGAAAGGTTGAGCCCGGCGCTGATCGGTTCTGCATGGCAGGCTTGGTTAGGTTGGGTCTGGCGGATCTCGGAATTGTCCGGCCCGGCAGGCATGGTTAGGCTCGGTTATGCGCAGTTCGGCCCGGTATAGCATGGCAGGCTGGGATCGGATTGGTTATGCTCGGCTAGATTCGGTATTGCTCGGCATCGCTCGGCTGGTACGGTGATGATCGGGTGGTTCGTCTATGCTGTGTGATGAAGTGCATTGCGCTGAAATGCAAGGCACATTAAGCGGTTCGTCCGCTGCCCCCGAAAGGGGGCTTTTCAATTTCCCGCAACTGGCCGGCGGGTATTAAACGGCCAAAAACAAGGAACAAAAAAATGAGCAAGAAGATGAGCTGCGCCTACTGGGCGCTTCGGATGAAGGATGCGTGTGGATACTTCGCCACCGTCGTCCTGAAAATTGCGGTCGTGTGCTTCGCGATCGCTTTGTCGCTGGTTCAGACCGAGATGTTCTCGGTTGCAACCATCGTGGCTTCATGCGTGGCGATCGTGGCGTGCGTTCTTCTTTTGTGCGCATCGCTTTTCAATCGCCGCATGCACAGCCTCGGCTTTACGGAGGTTGAGCTCGAAAGGTGGGGCCTCGCATGAAAGTCACGCTCGGACGAGGGTCCGTGGTCGTGTCATTCCCGCCGCAGGAGCTGATGTCCGGGCTGTCGCGATTCCGTCACGCCAAGAACGGCGACGGAGAATACGAGGAGCTCTACACCCTCTCCACGAGGCAATCTCTGGTGACGATGCCTGGGTTCGCCAAGAGAGTGGTTGGGCTGTGTCCGGAGCATCGCGTCAGGGACGAGAGGATTCCGCTCCCCGAGCCGGACGTCGAGAGTGCGCTTCACGGTGTTCCGGAGGTCTTCCACGACGTCGTCAGAAAGGCGTTGAAGGCCGATGGCGGCGTCGTGTGCATTCCGGAGATATTCGGCACTGCAGGATTCGCCTCTGCGATCGCAAGGGCGTTTCCGCGTGACAGGCTTGCAGAGCGCGGAACTCCACTGACAGTGGTGGCGGCGAAGGACAACGACGTGAGGAATGTCGTACTTGGAATGCGGAAGCTCCTCCCTGACCGAAAGGTCGCGATGGGCGACTGCTCCGGAGACGACATCATCGTCGCGACCTACGGGATGATCAAGGAGTGTCCAATCCTCGACATCGGAATCCTCATCGGAGACGACGTCGCATGCGATTCGTCGGATCCGGGGAAGACGATTGTGAAGAGGGCCGAGTGCGTTTCGTCGCTCAGGAACGCGGCCAGATGGGGTGTGTACTCCACGGCATGCGGAGGGGCTCCAGACAATCTCGACCTTGCGGCGGAAGGCCTGTTCGGGCCGATAGCCGCATCTGTCGGATACAAGGACGCCGTGAAGGCCGGGATAGCCGCGCCGGTGACGGTGTGCTGGCTGACGGCTCCGCGTCCAAACGCGCAATGGGGCTCGGCTCCGTTCAAGACGCTCTCGTCGCTTGCGATGGGAGACCTGTTCGTGAACATGGTCGCCGAGATAGCCTGGCGCACGCCTTCGGATGTCGGCTGCATCGTCTGCTCTGACGCAAAGGTGCAGCAGAAGCTGTTGAAGGCGATGGACGGGGCCCCGAGTCTCGTGGCGGTCTGCAAGAAGACTGCCGTGAAGGACCAGAGGGTCGCGTTCGGCAACATCGAAAGCGGCGGCGTCAGCCGGGCATTGGTCACGTGGGACGCGTTCCCGCCGGCCACGTGCCAGGGCGTGATGGTCGCCGCGACATGCGGAGGACGGGACTTCGCTGGTGCGAAGTTCCCGTGGCGAAGTATGGAAAGCGAAAACAAGGTCTACATCGTTGACTTCTCTCATGGGTGGGACGTCCACAACGGGCGGCCAGGCGTGATAGCGAGAAACGACGAGGCCAGGAAGATCAGGTATGCAGAGCTGGGCTTCTCCCAGATGAGCATTTCCTGCATCGATCAGCTTCCGTTCATCGGGTGATGGCGGAAGCCCTAAAGTCCCCACAAGGGCAGCAACAAGAAAGTCCCCACAAGGGCAACAACAAAACAATCCCCCACAAGGGGAGAAAGAAGGTAAAAATGAAGAAGGAAGAAATGATCAAGGAACTCGATGAGACGCTGGGCAAGGCCAACGTAAAGTTGGTCAACATCTGCGGCGACAAGAGGAACATCGAGGATGTCGTACTCACCGTTGAGCACGGCGCCGACGCGGAGATCGTCCGCAGCGGCATGAACATCGTCGAGACGATCCCGAACGCTGATGTGTTCGGTGCGTTGAAGAAGACGAAGCGTGCCATGTGGGCGGTTGTCGACCGCACCCGCGACGAGGTGTGCGGAAAGACGGAGAAGCCTGAGAAGTCCGAAAAGGCTGATAAGGCTGAGAAGGTCGAGAAGACCGAAAAGAAGGGCAAGTTCGACGGCAAGCCTCTCAAGGGCATGGCTTTTGACGATCTTATGGGCAAGGTCAACGACCTCCTCATCAGCGCCAACAGCAAGCTCGAAGAGATGGTGAAGGCTTCTGGAAACTTCCCCTATTCGATGAACGACATCATCATGACGGTCGATTCCGACGAGGCCGGCATCTATCTGTACAGCGGGCGTACGCCTGTATGTGCGGTTGTGTGTGCCGGATCCAAGGAAGGACTTCTCCGCGACATCAAGTCTGCGGTGTGGGCCGAGGTTGACGCCACGCGCTCGGCGATCGAGCGTCGCAAGGCGCTCAAGGAAGAGGCCAAGGCGTTGGCGGAGGAATCCGAGAAGCGCGACAAGGCCGCTGCGGCTCTGAAGGCCGCCGGGCTGGATGCGTCGATTCTCGGGGCTGGGTGCGACCCGGAGGCCGCGAAAGCGGTCGTCGAGGCCGCGAAGAAGGCTGTCAAGGCGGCGAACCGCGGACTCTACCTCCAGTTCGGAGGTGCTGTAGACGCTTGTTTCTCCAGCCTGAAGGCCTCCAAGCTCGTCGTCAAGGGCTTCTCCGGCGGGATTGTGATCCTCGCCGACAACAAGCCCTGCATGGTCTCCAGGTTCCCGAAGGTCGGGAACAACAAGACCATCGAGAAGACCGTGGCGTTCATCGAGGCCGATGTGGTCGCGCTTGGCGAGAGCCGCCGGAAATATCTCCGCACGGTTCAGGAGCGCATCGACCGCGAGATCCGTCTCCGCGAACTCTCCGGTAGGATCGAATCCGCCAATGGTCAGCTCTTGGCCATGGCGGCAATGTGACATGGCATCAGCCATGTGGTAGAATATGCCCCTCCAACGCCCGAAAGGAAACGGGGAGGGGTGATAGGAGGAATAGATGAAGTTCAAGAGATTTTTAGATGTTGCACGTACGCCGGTGCAGGCGTACTTCAAGGAGGGGGTGGAGCTTATCTACCCAGACCAGAAGCGTGCTCTCCAGCTTGCGATCCTGCCGGCATACAATCCGAAGGATCCGAGCCCGACGGGCTTTCTTCCTGCCGTGGTCGATGGAGAGGAGTCGGACTTCTACACCGTCATAAGGGCGGCGAAGTTCGTGGGCCACGGAAACCGCCGTGCGAAGACCTCTTTTCTTAGCCCCAAGACGTTCGACCTTGAGGCAGACGATCCGTACGAGGCGTTCTTCGAGTACTGCTCGGCGAGCGACAAGTGGGCCTATCTCACGAAGGACGGTCGCAAGCGGCTCACGGGAGAGGTGGAGGGGGCGGTGTTCCCCCGCATGAAGAACTTCTTCTGCGCGAACGTGCTGGACGCCACGGCTCCGCGTGGAGGCGTGTTCGTGACCGAGCTTTCGGAATCGGTCATGAAGAGCATCCTCTACCAGACGCGCAAGAACGGCGCACGCGTGGACGGGCTGGCGTTTCAGAAGGACATCAACGGCAAGCTCGTGTACGGAGACATCACTAATCCAGAGGACGCGCTTGTCATCGAGGTTGCGTGGAGCGGGAAGGGGTATGTGGCAAAGGCGGCGCAGTGCGCGAACGGATCCGTGTGGAGAACGCAGATTCCGGAGACCTTGCTGCAGCACCGGTTCCACATGGAGGAGCCCGGCACGTTCCTCTCCAAGCCGGAGAACGGGCAGGAGATCGTCGACCGTCTGGCCGGCATGCTCCGCGGGTACAAGCACCCGGAGATGGAGCGTGTGGATGAGCTGGAGGCGCTGAAGGAGGCGATGAAGTTCGCCTATGGTGACAAATACTACGTTCCGGAAGACGCCTTGGAGCAGGATTCCAGGATCGTGGGAGACGATCCATTCGGAGACGCGGCGAAAAAGACCGTAGAGGAGGAGCCGGCGAAGAAGGCCGAGGAGGTCTCGGCTTCGGTCGACCGCGGGGTCGAGCACGAGAAGTACACGCCGGTTCCTGAAGGCCAGAAGGCCCCGAAGAAGAAGGTCAAGAAGGTTCAGAAAAAGGAGCCTGAAAAGAAGGAGCCCGAAAAGGATCCGTTCGCTCCAGGCGAGGACATCGACCCTTCTGACATAGCCAGCGTGAGAGCCATGCTCTCGGGAGGAAACTGATGAGCAAAAAAGATGGAATGGTTCAGATGGTGGAGCTCACCGTCTACCAGAAGCGCAAGGTAGTGCGTCG
>Ga0310690_10012350_pt1 | contig 10493 bp, 9 predicted proteins | sample AusTroGonzalo_MG_2_FD_207661 | JGI IMG/M metagenome (GOLD analysis project Ga0310690, IMG submission 207661) | Bovine rumen microbial communities from tropical cattle in Woodstock, Queensland, Australia - Gonzalo_04 (v2) (version 2) | ecosystem: Host-associated > Mammals > Digestive system >...
CCGGCTTTTAACGGCACATTCTATGACATTTCTTACAAAATGCTTTATTTTATGATGGGTTTGGCGCTTGTTTTGTTTTTGATGATTGTGGTGCGCGATTTAATTTGGCACATCATTTATTTTGTTTCAAAAAGTCAAAGCCTTGATCCGAACAATGTGCGTGCGATTAACGTTTTGAACGTCATCACGCTGGCTCTTGCGTTTGTGGTTTGTTTATACGGCGTTTATGAAGCGCACAAAACGCCCGAGGTTCACACGCTAAGCATTCAAGACGCACGCATTAAAAAACCGGTAAATATTGTGGTTGCAAGCGATTTTCACATTAACCAGTCGACACCGTTGCGGCATATTAACAAGATCATTGCGCAAATCAACGCACAAAATCCGGATTATGTTTTGCTTGTAGGCGACACAGCCGATGACGAGCCCGAACATGCACTCAAAAAAATTAAACATCTCAAGAAAATCCGTGTGAAAAAGGTTTATGTGAGTTTGGGCAATCACGAATATTATCACAGGCCATATTCCTGGATGGTGGCTTTTTTTGATTTGGGCTTTACGATTTTGCACAACAGCGGCGAAAAACTTGAAGATACGGGTGTTTTTGTCGCCGGTGTGCCTGATGTCGGTTCGGCAAGGGTTTCGTATGAACGTGCGTTTGAGGAGGCGGGTGATGAATATAAAATTTTAATGTCGCATTCGCCGGCCGCTTTTAACACACTAAACCAAGATATGTTTGACATTCAAGTTTCGGGACACACGCACGGCGGGCAGATTTTTCCGTTTCAATACATCACAAAACAGGTTAATGACGGCTATTTGAGCGGATTATATCAGGAAAAAGCCAAACTGTTTGTTTCAAAGGGGGCGGGTTATTGGGGGCCGCCGATACGCCTTAACGCCGCACCGGACATTGCCGTTTTGAAGTTATCTCCGAGTAAAGAAAATTAAGCATTTCGAAGCATTGATTTAAAAGTATTTTCGGCCAGACTGATTTGCTCGGGCGAGAGTGTTTTGTTTAAGGGCAGTTCGCGCTCCAAAACCAAATTAACAAGACAAAGAAGCAGCTTTTCTTGAACAATATTCAAAAATCTTTCTTTTGTCGGCTCTCTTTTATCGTATAGCATTTCTAAAAACGCTTGCCGCCGGCAACTGCCGACAATATTTTCCTTTAAGTTTTGCGTTTGGCGGGGCATTGTTTGCCTATTCTCATCAACCACGCATAGCGAATCAATCACCTTTTGATAAGGCTCAAATTCAGGATATTTCAAAACTTTAAGACCATTTAAATCGACAATTTCGAAAAAGTCAAAGTCCATAATTTTATCAAGCTTTGTTTTGTGCTTAGCAAACAAAGCGTTCATTGAGTCTAATTTTTCGGTGTTTTTCTTTTCAAACATATTCGTTTCTGCTTTTTTGACGCGTTCAAACTGAAAAATAATATTTTTATTTACAATTTGTTGATTAAATATAGAATATATTTGTTAAAAAATCGTAATTGCTGAAGGATAAAAGAAGATGATAAAAAACGGTGCTCAAATTTATGACAATTCGCTCATTCCGATGGTTGTGGAACAAACTTCAAAGGGAGAGCGTTCCTTTGACATATATTCAAGGCTCTTAAAAGAGCGAATCATTTTTTTAACGGGCGAGGTGAATGACGAAGTTTCGTCTCTTGTGTGTGCGCAACTTTTGTTTTTAGAATCGGAAGATCCGAAAAAAGACATTTTTTTATACATCAACTCTCCGGGGGGTGTCATAACGTCAGGAATGGCCATCTATGACACAATGCAATATGTTTCGTGCGATGTTTCAACGCTTTGCATCGGACAGGCGTGTTCAATGGGTTCGTTTTTGCTTGCGGGCGGCGCAAAGGGCAAGCGTTTTTCACTGCCTCATTCGCAGATTATGATTCATCAGCCGTCCGGCGGCGCAAAGGGTCAAGCGGCGGACATTGAAATTCAGGCCAAGCTTATTTTGGATATGCGCAAACGTTTGAACGAAATTTATGCTTTAAATACGGGACAATCTATTAAGGTCATTGAAAAAGCGATGGATAGAGATAATTTTATGACACCGGTTGAGGCAAAAAAATTCGGTCTGATTGATGAGATTGTTTCAAACCGCCTTAAAACAAAATAGGAAAGAAAAATGACAGATAAAGAAAATGAAAACGCAACGCTCTGCTGTTCTTTTTGCGGCAAAAGCCAAAACGAAGTTAAAAAGCTGATTGCCGGCCGAGGGGTTTATATTTGCGACGAGTGTATAGATGTTTGCATCAACATTGTTGCCGATGAGTTGCACCAAGAAAAATCGAATGCTCCGATGTTTGAAGGTGCGCTTCCCACTCCTTCAAAAATTAAAGAATTTTTGGATCAATATGTCATCGGGCAGGACGAGGCCAAAAAAGTTTTGTCTGTTGCGGTTTATAACCACTACAAGCGCCTAAACTGCAAAAAAGAACACAAAGATGTTGAAGTTTCAAAGTCAAACGTTATTCTCATCGGTCCGACAGGCTCGGGCAAGACGCTTTTAGCGCAAACGCTTGCACGCATTTTGGACGTGCCGTTTGCCATATCGGACGCCACAACTTTAACCGAGGCGGGTTATGTCGGTGAAGATGTTGAAAACATCATCTTAAAGCTGGTTCAGGCAGCAGATTATGACATCGAAAAAGCCGAACGCGGCATTGTGTATATTGATGAAATTGATAAAATCACGCGCAAAACAGATGGCCCGTCAATCACACGCGATGTTTCGGGTGAGGGCGTTCAGCAGGCGCTTTTGAAAATTATTGAAGGGACGATTGCTAATGTTCCGCCGCAGGGCGGGCGAAAACACCCTCAACAGGAATTTTTGCACGTAGATACAACAAATATTTTGTTTATTTGCGGTGGGGCATTTGCCGGGCTTGAAAAAATCATTGAAAAACGCGGAAAAGACACATCCATCGGTTTCGGGGCCAAGGTTTCAAGCAAAGACAGTTCGGGCATTGGCACGGTTTTAAAAGACGTGCAGTCCGAAGATTTGCTCAAATACGGTCTTATTCCTGAAATTATCGGCCGCTTGCCGATTATCGCCACATTAAACGATTTGGACGAACAAGCCCTGATGAATGTTTTAACCGAACCGAAAAATGCATTGCTTAAGCAATACGCAGCGCTTTTTGATATGGAAAATGTGAAGCTGACCATAACCGATGAGGCAATGCGAGCCATTGCCAAAAAGGCGATTGAAAAGAATACGGGTGCGCGTGGATTGCGTGCCATTATGGAGGGCATTTTGCTTGATTTAATGTATGAAATTCCCGATATGAAAGGCATCAGCGAGGTTGTGATTAACGAAAAAGTCATCGAAAAAAAGGCAAAGCCTGTTTTGGTTCATAAAACAAAAAGCAAAAGCGCTTAAGCGTTTTATAAATCAGCGATAATTTCTTCGGTAACTTTTTTTGCGTCGCCGTAAAGCATCATCGTGTTTTCGGCAAAAAAGAGCGGATTTTGAGCGCCTGAATAGCCGGCGCTGTTTGAGCGTTTTACAAAAAAGACCGTTTTTGCCTTATAAACATCTAAAACAGGCATACCGAAAAGCGGCGATGAGGTGTCTGTTTTTGCCGCGGGGTTTGTGATGTCATTAGCTCCCACCACGTAAGCCACATCGGCTGTTTCAAAATCAGGATTGATGTCATCAAGCAAAAAAACTTGATCATAGTCAATTTTCGCTTCGGCAAGCAAAACGTTCATGTGTCCGGGCATACGTCCCGCAACGGGATGAATGGCAAACTTCACCCGAACGTGATATTTGTTTTCTAAAATACCGGCAAGAGTTTTAAGGGCGTGTTGCGCGCCGGATACGGCCATACCATAGCCCGGAACAATAATCACCAAAGTTGCGTTTTGCATTAAAAAAGCCGCGTCGGCAGGGCTTGAAACCTTTGCACTTTGATCTGTTTGTGCAATTTTTTCCTTGTTTTTCCCGCCACCAAAAAACACTTGAGCAACGCTTTTATTCATCGCCTTTGTCATTTTGTGCGACAAAACAAGGCCGCTTGAGCCGACAATCGCGCCTGTAATAATCAAGACAATGTTTGAAAACGAAAAACCAATAGCAGACGCGGCAAAGCCCGAACAGGAATTTAAAAGCGAAATGACGATGGGCATGTCCGCTCCACCAACGCCAAAAATGAGTCCGAAACCGAACACCAAGCTTGCCGCAGAAAGCATCAAAAGGTCGTTTGTTTGTTGCTGAACGGCAAAGAAAACCCAAAAAAAGATGATAGCCGCAAAACTTGAAACAGTGATAAAATGGCGCAATTTTACAAACGGATGGGGCAAAAAATTCGAAGCCTGAAATTTTGCATAAGCCACCATCGAACCCGAAAAAGCAATGCCGCCTGCGGTTATACCCAAAGCCAAGTCAAAAGAATAGCCTTTGCCGCCGATAAGCTGCGCCAGAGCCACCAAAATGGAAGACAGACCGCCGAAACCATTTAAAAGCGCAATCATTTGCGCAAGCTTTGTAATTTGAACTTTGTTTGCCCAAAAAACTCCGACGAGCGCCGCCAAAAGAAAAAACAGCAAAATGCCCAAATCGTTTCGCGTGGGCAAAACAAGAAGTGTTGCGAGCACAGCCAAAATCATACCAGATATGCCGAAATTATTTCCGCGCAACGCGGTTTTGGGCGTTGCCAAGCCTTGTATGGCACCGATAAACAAAAGAGCAGATATAAAATAGATGACGTAAAGCAGATTATGCGCAATCATTTTTCTTTCCTTTTTCTGAACAAACGAAGCATTCGCCACGAAATCACAAAACCGCCGAAAATGTTAAGGCTTGCAAAAAACACGCCTAAAAGACTGATGATTTCTTGTTTGTTGAAACCGTTGGCATAAGCGGCACTTGACAGCGCGCCGATGATAACAATGCCCGAAATGGCGTTTGAAACGCTCATCAAAGGCGAATGGAGCGCCGGTGTAACATCTTTGGCAATTAAAACGCCGATGAGGCAAGATAAAACAAAAATGCTGATTAAAAAAAGAGTGGTCATCTGATTTTTCCCCTTAAAAAACCTTCAAAACAAACGCAAACCGCAGAAAAAAGTTCATCTTCAAAATCAGCATTCTCGGAAAAAAAGTCAAAAGCGCTTAAAAAATGATACACATTGTTTGCAAATAAAAGACTTGCCGAGTGGGCGATTTTGCGTTCAAAAAATCTGTCTTGGGCAAAAAAGATGTCTGGCCTGCCATCACTTTTTTCAATATTTGAACCGGCTAAATCAATAGCAACGGCACCGTAGGGAAGCAAATTGAAATGGGCTTTATCAATCAAAAGGGGAGCTTTTTTTCCGTAAGAAAGAGCGCTTGTAATCAAAATATCACTTGTCGGCAGTTCTTCAAAAAAGTTTTGCGTGAATTTTGCACCGACCGATTGCACTTCGCTCATTGTTTCCTTTCTGATATCGCTTGCAATGACGTTTGCGCCCATACGTTTTAAGGTTGAGGCCGCCTGCAACCCCGCCACGCCCACACCGACAACAAGCGCCTGAGCAGGGGGCAAAGTTCCCGCCGCTGTCATCAAAAGCGGAACGCTTTTATTTAAGCACTCCATGGCAAACAGCGCCGCTTTATAGCCGGCAAGCGCCGATTGAGAAGATAAAACGTCCATACTTTGCGCGCGTGAAATTCTGGGAATTTTGCTCAAATCAATAAAACCGATGTCTGATTGAACAAGCTCTTTGAGTTTTTGTTGTTCGAAAGTAGGCCCTAAATAGCCCACAAACCATTGATTTTTATGAAATGCCGAAAAATCTTGCTCTGTGGGTGCGCCGACAGATAATATGATGTCAGATGTTAAAACCTCGCTGCGACCCTTGATGTGTGCGCCGGCTTTTTGATAAAGCATATCGTTAAAACCGGCTTTTAAGCCACACGAAGTTTCGCACAAAACTTTGTGTCCTGCTTGAACATATTTTTGAACCGTTTGCGGCGTGGCCGAAACACGCGTTTCACCGTCAAAAGAATCGTTTAAAACACCAATATTCATTTTTTTTCTCATTCAAACACAAATTATCAATGATATTTTAATATAATCGCGGTTTTGTATAAATAAACGTCGGGAGATTTTTTAATGCGTGTTTTGCTTAATTTGTTTTTTTGCTTTTTGAAAACGGGATTGTTTACCTTTGGCGGTGGGTACGCGATGCTTGCCGTCTTAAAGGACGAGCTGACCGATAAGAAAAAATGGATAAGCGAGGACGAACTGATAAACTTTTTTTCGCTTTCACAGTGCACCCCCGGTGTCATTGCCATCAATATAGCAACATTTTGCGGCTATAAGCTCAAAAAAACGGCAGGGGCCGTTGCGGCCACTTTGGGTGTTGTTACGCCGTCTGTCATCATTATTTTGCTAATTGCATCTTTATTTAAGCATATTATGGAAAATCCGAATGTTGTGCATGTTTTAAACGGTGTGCGCATTGGTGTTGTTGCGCTTCTTTGCAAAATTGTGTTTGATTTGCTTGTAAGGATATGGAAAAAAAACCTTAAAAAAGGACTTTCCTGTGCCATTTTTTGTGTTGCGTTTGTTGAGCTGTTTTTCTTTAAGCTTTCCGCTTTTTTGGTTGTGCTGACAGCAATCTGTTTATATGGTTTTGACGCTTGCTTTAAGAGAGTTTTAAAATGATATACATCACATTGTTTTATCAATTTTTTCTCATCGGGCTTTTTGCTGTCGGCGGCGGCGCGGCGACAATTCCTTTTTTGTTTGACTTAAGCCGAAAATACGGCTGGTTTTCTCTTTCTCAGCTTTCGGACATGATAGCCGTTTCCGAATCAACACCGGGCCCTGTCGGGGTGAATATGGCAACCTTTGCCGGTTTTCAGGCTGGCGGATTTTTGGGCGGCGTTGTTGCAACGCTTGGTCTCGTTTGCCCTTCTGTGATTGTTATTGTGGCTGTTTCAAAGCTTATGAAGAAAATTCAATCGCAAGAGGGTATGAACAGTTTTTTTAATGCGCTTCAAGCGGCGGCCGCAGCGCTCATTTTGTTTGCCGGTTATCATATTGCAGCTTTATGTGGCGATAACGTCTTAAATTTTGCGGTTTTCGGTCTTGTTTTAGCCTTAATGTTTGTCTGGCCGAAAAGCGCCATATTTTATCTTGTCCTTTCAGGCATGCTTGGTATAGCCTTAAAATTGTAAAACATTCTAATGCGCTTCGCGCCAATTGTCGCCAAAACCGACTTCGACCACAAAGGGTGTGTCAAAATTCACCACGCTTTCCATTGCGTTTTTAATCAGTGGTTGAACGGTTTGTATTTCATCTAAAGGCGCTTCAAAGACAAGCTCATCATGCACTTGAAGCAACATTTTGGTTTGAAAACCGCCCTGTCTTAAAAGATTTTCTGTTTTGCGCATGGCCAGTTTGATGATGTCCGAAGCGCCGCCTTGAATAGGGGCATTGATTGCCGCGCGCTCTGCGAATGAGGCTGTTTTTTTGTTGCTTTCGTTAATGCCCGAAATAAAGCATTTTCTGCCGAATGGTGTGACGACATAACCGTGTTTATGGGCAAACTCAATGGTTTGCTGCATATATTGCCTGATTTCCGGCATTGCGGCAAAATATGAGTCGATATATACTTTGGCCTCTGCGTTTGAAATGCCGAGCTGTCGCGCCAAACCATATTGCGAAATGCCGTATATAATACCGAAATTGATGGCTTTGGCATCGCGTCGCTTGGCTGGGCTGATTTTATCAATGTCAATATGAAACACACGGCTTGCCGTTAAAGCATGAATATCAACGCCTTTGTTGAAAGCTTCTTTCAAGGCTTTAACATCGGCGACCTCGGCCAAAAGCCTGAGTTCCACCTGGCTATAGTCGGCCGAGATGAGCTTAAAACCTTTTTTTGCGATGAAAGCTTGCCTTATTTTTTGGCCATCTTCCGTGCGAATGGGTATATTTTGTAAATTCGGGTTTGAGGAGGCAAGTCTGCCCGTGCCCACAACCGTTTGCGAAAAGGTGGTGTGCACGCGGCTCTGTGCATCGGCATCTTCCAAAAGCGCTGAAGTGTAGGTCGATTTGAGCTTTTGATAGGCTCGCCACTGTAAAATTTTTTGCGCGAGTTCGTGTTCCTGAGCCAGATTTTCAAGAACATCGGCCCCGGTTTGAAAACCTCCCGAAGCTGTTTTTTTGCCTTTAATGCCCATTTTAACAAACAAAATATCGCCGATTTGTTTGGGCGATGCAAGATTAAATTCTTGGCCTGCCAACGTAAAAATCTGTTTTTCAAGCCCGCGCATTTGGTTTTCAAAATCGGAATCCAACATCATCAGCGCATGAGCGTCAATCATCACGCCTTCTTGTTCCATTTTTTGCAAAATAGAAACAATCGGCCTGTCAAAATTTTCATACAAAGCAATCTTTTTTTCGCTTATCAAACGCGGTTTGAACTTGTTATAAAGCCGAAGCGTGATGTCAGAATCCTCGGCGGCATAATCAAGCGCCTTGTCGAGCGCCACTTCGTCAAAGGTTATTTTGTTTTTGCCGCTGCCGCAGACGTCATCATATTTGATGGTTTGATAAGAAAGAAAAATGTCGGCAAGCTCGTCCAAACCGTGTCCGTGTTCGGAACTGTCCAAAACATAGCTCATCACGGCCGTGTCATCATAAGGGAAAATGGCGGTGTCTTTGCCGACAATTTTGGCTAAAAAGTGCATATCAAATTTAATGTTGTGGCCGATTTTTAAAATCGACTCATCTTCCAAAAGGGGCAACAGGTGTTTTTTAACTACTTCAAAAGAAAGCTGTTTCGGCGCAATGGGCGCAGATGAAAATAAGTCTTGCGAAGCTTGCTTCATACCATGCCTTAAAGGAACATAGCAAGCCTTGCCCTCATCATAGGCCATTGAAAACCCGACGATTTGGTCTTTAAAAGGATTAAGTCCCGTTGTTTCTGTGTCAATAGCCATCAGACGAGTTTTTTTGATGTTGTCAATAAAGCTTATAAGCGTCTGCTCATCTTGAACCAAAGTATATTCTTTTTGAATTTCACAAACTGCGACGTTTGGCGGGCAAGCCAAAACAACATCTTGCTCATCAACCCATTTTTCTGCTCTTGCACGCAGGCTTTTTAAGGCATACTTATCAAGAAAATCAAGCACTTTTTGCTTGTCGGGTGCACGGCAGATAAAAGAATCGATATTCTCCGAAACGGGAACATCTTTTTTTAAGCTGACAAGCTGTTTTGAAATTTTTGCATTTTCAATGTTTTGCAAAATTGCCTCACGGCGTTTGTTTTGCTTAATTTCAGAAGCTCGTTTCAAAACTTCGTCAAGGCTTCCGAACGTGTTGATAAGCTCTGCCGCCGTTTTCGGCCCGATACCCGGCACGCCCGGAACATTGTCAATCGAATCACCGGAAAGCGCCTGAACATCAACAACCTTATCGGGCAAAACGTCGAACTTCTCTTTGACATCATCGGGGGTAAAAAATTTTTCTTTCATAGCGTCATAATATTGAACGCCGTCTTTGATGAGTTGCATCAAATCTTTATCTGCCGAAACAACAACGGCTTCATAGCCTTTTTTTAAGGCAAGTTCGGCATATGTTGCAATCAAATCGTCAGCCTCATACCCTTCTATTTCCAAAAAATGAAGGTTGAGTGCCTCAACGGCTTGTCGGATAATCGGAAATTGGGGAATAAGCTCGGGCGGTGTTTCTTTTCGGGTTGCTTTATAGTCTGCAAAAATTTCGTTTCGAAAATTTTGCCGTTTGGCATCAAACAGCACAAGGCATAAGTCGCATTTAATTTTTGTGCGAAGTTTCATAAACATATTTACAAAGCCCAACACGGCATTGACCGGCACACCGTCGGGCGAGGTTAAAATCGGCAAAGCGTAGAAAGCTCTGAAAATATAGCCCGAACCGTCAATCAAACAAATTTTCTTTGTCATTTTTGTTTTCCAATCATCAATTTTGAAGGAACTGATGCTGCAAATATAACGAATATTTTTGTTTTCGCCAAGATATAAAAAATTTTTTAAGACATTTATTCTATAATGCGCTGAATTGAAGCGGAGATAAAGATGGTTCGAAAAGCAAAAACAAAAGCAAGAAAGCGCACGAAAACGCGCAAAACGAAAAAAAAGACATTAAAGCGCCTTTTTATTAAGGCGGTGTTTTGGTGTTTGTGTTTCTTTTTTGTTGTGCTCGGTGCCTTTGTTTTTTATTGTTATGAAACATTGCCCGACATTGATGTCGCGCTTTCCAAAACGCGTCAGCCCTCCACAACAATCATTGCCGAAAACGGCAATGAAATTCACACATTCGGCAACAGTTTTGCGGAGGTGATATATTTAAAAGACCTGCCGTCATATGTTCCGGAAGCAATTATTGATGTTGAAGACAGGCGTTTTTTTTCGCATTTCGGCTTTGATGTCATCGGTTTTGTTCGTGCGATGGCAACCAATATTTTTAAAAGGCGTTATGCGCAAGGGGCA
>Ga0310690_10012351_pt1 | contig 10493 bp, 7 predicted proteins | sample AusTroGonzalo_MG_2_FD_207661 | JGI IMG/M metagenome (GOLD analysis project Ga0310690, IMG submission 207661) | Bovine rumen microbial communities from tropical cattle in Woodstock, Queensland, Australia - Gonzalo_04 (v2) (version 2) | ecosystem: Host-associated > Mammals > Digestive system >...
GCGCCGGAAATGATGAACAATGACATGCGTGTAATGAGTTACTTTATGCGCTATTCATTCCCCCCCGATGAAGTTTACCAGTACTTTAACGACATCAGTGTCAACACAAAGGATATGACCTTCTATCTGCTTAACGGCATTAATCAGGACTGGCCTAATTATCAGGCTGACGAAGTTCTTTGTGAAGGCATCTATGACATAACATTCCGCCTACCCCCCGTTCCCATGACAGGAACCTATGAGATAAGAATGGGCGTATCAACAGAGAGTCCCTGGAGAGGTATCTGCCAGGTTTATTTCGGAGAAGACAAAGATGCCCTCTACCCTGCTGGTATTCCTGTGAACATGGCTCTTGGAGGTACAGACCCTCTGCTTAGATGGGAGATAGACACTCAGGATGACGATTACAACGCCGAGGTTGACAAGCGTATGCGTAACAACGGTTTCATGAAAGGTCCCGAGTACTTTACCGAAGTTCCCGGTGCCAGTCAGACCTGCCGCTCACTGGCTAAGACAACCCGCCGTATTCTGCTCCGCACTACTATTGATGCCGATAGGGTTTACTACATGCGTTTCAAGAGTGTGCAAGACAAGAAAGACAAGCAGTTGTTCCTCGACTACATAGAATGGTGCCCCAAGGAAATCTACGACAATCCCGAGACACCTGAGGATATCTGGTAAGACAAAGACATAAAGAGAGAGGGAAGGATGCTGATGAATCCTTCCCTCCCTTTTTTTATTCCTGATAATAGACTCGCTTTACTCTGGGACTGATACCCGTCAGAATCTCATAGGGTATGGTGTCTATGATTTCTGCCAGAACAGACGGAGAGAGCTCCTCTCCTAAAATCAACACAGAATCGCCCTCCTGGCAAGGAATATCCGTAACGTCAATCATACAGACATCCATACAGATATTACCCACGTAGCGTGCCTTATGGCCGTTCACCAGGCAATACCCGTTGCCCCTGCCCAAGAGACGGTCCAACCCATCGGCATAACCAATAGGAATGCTGGCTATACGGCTATCGCGCTCCATGAAGGTACGGCGGCTATATCCTACGCTGTCTCCTGCCAGCACATCATGTATCTGTAGGATGGTCGTTCGCAGGGTGCAAACATTATTTATAAGCTTGTTGTTGCGACTGTTGATACCGTACAGTCCCAGTCCCAGACGTACCATCTCCATCTGACGCTCAGGGAAGTGCTCTATGCCGGCACTGTTGCACATATGGCGCAGGATGCCATGCGGGAAGGCCTTTTGTAGCTGGTCACTGCCCTTCAGGAACAAGTCGTACTGCTGGGCAGAGAAGGCATCAAAGTCGTCGCTGTCACTTCCCACAAAATGCGAGAAGACAGACCTGGGGATAACAGCATTTTGCTGCTTCAGGCGTGCTATCAGCTCAGGCATATCCTTTATGGGGTCAAAGCCCATACGGTGCATGCCCGTATCCAATTTAATATGTATGGGGAAGTTGGTGATACACTCTTTCTTGGCAGCATGGATAAGGGCATCCAACAGGCGGAAGCTATAGACCTCAGGCTCCAGATTATATTGGAAGAGCATCCTGAAAGTGCTCATCTCGGGGTTCATAATCATGATGCTCGAGGTAATGCCCGCATTGCGGAGCGCTACACCCTCATCAGCTACGGCAACAGCCAGATAGTCAACCCTGTGGTCCTGCAACAACTTAGCTACCTCCACAGCACCGGCACCGTAGGCATCGGCCTTCACCATACAGACAATTTTGGTCTCAGGCTTCAGGAAAGAACGGTAATAGTCCAAGTTCTGGGCAATGGCACTCAGGTTGACTTCCAAAATGGTCTCATGCACCTTCTGTTCCAGCATATCCGAAATCTGTTCGAAACAGAAAGAACGGGCTCCTTTAATGAGAATCAGCTGGTCGCGCAATGTCCCAAAGAGCTCGCTCTGCAGGAACGACTGTGTATCGGGGAAAAAACTGCAACGTGCCCTCAGGTTCTCAAAGCAATGACTATGCTCGGATATAACAGGGCCTATAGCCACCAACTGCTCCACGCCCTGCTGCTCCAGCATCTGTGACAGATGAGTATAGAACATCATTGGTGGAACGCCTGTCTGCTGAATATCACTCAGGATAAGTGTCTTTGACTTTCCTTCACGTTCAGGCCTACGGTTCATAAAGTGCAAGGCTATATCCAGACTGTTCAGATCGCTGTTGTAGGAATCGTTTATCAGAGTGCATCCACGTATGCCGGCTTTCACCTCCAGTCGCATAGCCACAGGCTCCAGATTATTCAACCGCTCCTCTATCACCTCATCGCTCATTCCCATGTATTGGCACACTACACGGCAGACCGCCTTGTTGTCGTCAATGGCATTTCCCGTGCTGTGCCAGGGAATAAGTTTCGACTTAAAGTTCATCTCTCTAACACACCTCTCAACCAACTGGTTATCAGCTGGGTATATAAGTGCTTTAACATCTTTAAAGAGACGAAGTTTCTCAAGGCATTTCTGCTCCATCGATTCAAAGTTCTCCTGATGAGCAGTACCTAAACAAGTGAAGATTCCCAACGTCGGTTGTATGATTCGCTGCAAGGACTCCATCTCGCCAGGTTGTGAGATAGCAGCCTCAAAGATACCCACCTGACTCTTCTCCCACAACCCCCAGACAGACAGGGGTACTCCAATCTGTGAATTGTAACTACGCGGACTACGCGTAACGGTATAGTCGGGTGACAGCATCTGATACAGCCACTCCTTGACAATGGTCTTACCGTTACTGCCGGTAATGCCCAGAATGGGAATATTGAAGGAGTCGCGGTGTCTTTCTGCCAGTCGCTGCAAAGCCTGCAGGGTATTAGGTACCAACAGGAAGTTGGTATCGTCGAACTCGCCCTCAGGAACGTTTTCCACCACAAAGGCACGTACCCCATGCTCATACAAATCCCTGATATAAGCATGCCCATCGCCCTTGCCGGTACGTATAGCAAAAAACAGAGAACTTTCAGGGAAGCTTAGGCTGCGGCTATCCGTTAGCAACCAGGCTATCCGTTGGTCATAGGTACCTATTCTGTGTGCACCTATCAGTATAGAGATTTCTGATATCGTATACATTATTCTATATCGTATTTTTCTCTCAGTATCTTAGCTTTTTCTTCCAAAGATGACAAGAAAGTCCTATAAGCTTCAGACTCCGGATTAGATGGTTTATGAAACAGTCCGCTACGGATGGGGGCATACTCCTGCAAATAGGCCTGCATAGAGTCGTTCATCACCGTCTGCACCAGACGCTGCCATATATAATCAACGGCAACACCAGATGGGTGCAGCATATCCTCAGCATAGAACCGATAGTCGCGCAACTCATCCAAGACTATCTCGTAGGCAGGAAAATATGACACCTGTTCAGGATACCTTTTTATAACCTCCTCCACCGCCAGTATCAGGGTGGACTTGGCAATCTGATTGCCATGAAAGCCATATTTGGCATATCTGAAGGGACTTATCGTAAAAACTATCTTCAGTTTAGGATTCTCCACAAGCAATTCCTCTATCAAAGTCGACAGGGCATCCACGCAGGCAGAAAGCGACAACCAGTCCTCATAGAACCAGTTGTGAGGCTGTTTGTGGCAGTTGGCTACCACTGCCCCGATTGTCTGCAGCCGGTAACATACACTTGTGCCAAGGGTCAGAAACAGATAGTCGGCAGAAAGCAGCGAAAGCTTCAGCATCTGCAAGGCCCCTTCCACCACATTCCTGCATTCCTGCTCGTTCCTGCCTGAGATTTGAGTACCGGTCCACCACGAGCGCCATTCTTTATTTACCTTAAATAGGGGGATGTCTACTTCCTCCATGTGTAAGGCGGCATGTACTTGCAAACGTATACTTTCAGGGTTATAAAGTACACCCATGGGGTTGCAAATGGTTTTCAGACCGTAGCTCTGAAAACGCTCGCCAATGTACTGGGCAAAACAAGAACCCAGGAACACAACGTAGTCCGATACCGACATAGGATTATCCCATTTCGGCACTTCAACCTTTGTCCTGAAAAGATGTTCTTGGCAAATCATTAATCAAAGATAACAATTTTTCTTGTACAAAATTACGGAACTTCAGTGAAAATATGTAATTTTGCATTATCAAAAAATGAATAATTGTGGAAAAAGAGCCCAAAGATCTCCTGGCAAACATACATTTCCCCTCTGATTTAAGGCAATTGCCTATTTCAGAACTTCCTGACGTCTGCGAAGAACTCCGACAAACCATTATACAAGAGCTGGCCGCCAATCCTGGTCATTTTGCCAGCAGCCTGGGTGTTGTAGAACTTACCGTTGCCCTGCACTACGTATTCAATACACCTTATGACCGTATTGTATGGGATGTAGGACATCAGGCTGCCGGCCATAAGATTCTTACCGGTCGTAAGGACCGCTTCAACACCTACCGCAAGCTGCACGGTCTGCGTCCTTTCCCCTCTCCTCAGGAGAGCGAATATGACACCTTTGCCTGCGGCCATGCCTCCAACAGTATCTCTGCCGCTTTGGGAATGGCTGTGGCTGCCCAGAAAAAGGGAGAGACAGACAGACAAGTTATTGCTGTGATTGGAGACGGTAGCATGAGCGGTGGTCTGGCATACGAGGGGCTGAACAACGTATCATGCACCGACAACAATCTGCTCATCATCCTGAACGATAATAACATGAGCATTGACCACAGCGTGGGCGGCATGAAACACTATCTGCACCAGCTGCATACCAGCAAGCTTTACAATTATCTCAGGTTCAGGACTTCACAGCACCTCTTTAAATGGGGTCTCCTCAACGAGAGCCGTCGTCAGAAGATAATCCGCTTCAACAACTCCCTGAAGTCGTTGCTTACTAACCAGCAGAACATCTTCGATGGCATGAATATACGCTACTTTGGTCCCAGCGACGGACACAATGTGGTAGAGTTGGTAGCTACCTTGCGTCAAATCAAGGACATGAAGGGTCCCAAACTGCTGCACATACATACCGTCAAAGGTAAGGGTTTCCAAGCTGCAGAAGAGAACCCCGTAGTCTTTCATGCACCCGGAAGATACGACCCCGAGACCGGAGAGCAGATAAAATCCAACACCCAGAACCTACCCCCAAAATATCAGGATGTATTCGGGCACACTCTTTTGGAACTGGCCAGACAGAACGAAAAGATAGTTGGCGTAACCCCCGCTATGGCCACAGGCTGCAGCATGACTATTATGATGAAGGAGATGCAGGACCGCACCTTTGACGTTGGAATAGCCGAAGGGCATGCCGTCACCTTCTCAGGCGGAATGGCCAAGGAAGGCCTGCTGCCGTTCTGTAACATCTACTCCAGCTTCTCGCAGCGAGCATTCGACAATATCATACATGATGTTGCCCTAAACAAACTGAATGTAGTCTTCTGCTTTGACCGTGCCGGATTAGTCGGACAGGACGGTCCTACCCATCACGGAGCGTTTGATTTGGCAGCGCTGCGTCCCATTCCCAACCTCACTATCTCCTCTCCTATGAACGAGCACGAGCTGCGCCATCTGATGTACACAGCCCAGTTGCCAGACAAAGGCCCGTTTGTCATTCGCTACCCACGCGGACGCGGCGTATTGGAAGACTGGCGTTGTCCGTTCCAGGAGATTCCCGTTGGCAAGGGCAGATGCCTTAGGGAAGGAACTGATGTTGCCGTGCTGAGCTTAGGTCATGTTGGCAACTTTGTCAAACAGGCCATTCAGGAGTTGGAGGGTAAGAATATCAGCATTGCCCATTACGACATGAGGTTTCTGAAACCCATCGATGAGGAAATACTCTCCTACGTAGGCACACACTTCCAGCGCATCATCACCGTAGAGGATGGTGTAAGAAAAGGAGGACTGGGTTCTGCCATTATGGAATACATGGCAGACCACAACCTACATCCTAACATAACATGCCTTGGGCTACCTGACAACTTTGTAGAACACGGAACACCCGAGGAACTCTATCATATAGTAGGACTTGATGTTGAATCCATTAAAAAGGCCATGCTATGAAGATTGTAATATGTGGTGCAGGAGCCGTCGGAACCCATCTGGCGGAGTTGCTCTCCAGAGAGAATCAGGACATTATCCTCATTGATGAAAACCCTGAGAAGACAGCCCGTCTTACCCAAGGAGGACAGTATGACCTGATGACGCTGAATGTGGCTCCGACCTGTATCAGCGGACTCAAGGAAGCTGGTGTGCCCAAAGCCGACCTTTTTATTGCTGTCACGCCCGAGGAGACACGTAACATAACCTGTTGTATGCTGGCTCATGCCCTAGGTGCCAAGAAGACGGTAGCCCGTGTTGACAATGCCGAATATACACGCAACGACTACAAGGACTTGTTCCACAAGATGGGTATTGACTCTATCATCTACCCTGAGGCCCTGGCTGCTCAGGAGATTCTAGACGGTCTGAAACGCTCTTGGGTCAGACAATACTGGGAGGTTCAGGGTGGCGCCCTTGTCATGCTGGGTATCAAGTTACGCGAGACAGCCCACGTTATCAACATCAAGCTGAAGGACCTCTGTAATCAGGACACCCCCTACCATGTGGTAGCCGTCAAACGCGGTGATGATACCATCATCCCCGGTGGTAATGATATGCTGTTAGATGGCGATATCGCCTACTTCATGACAACCAAGAAGCACATCCAGTTCATACGTCAGATTGTGGGCAAAGAGAACTATGCCGATGTAAAGGACGTTATGATTATGGGGGGCGGACGTACCACCGTTCATGTGGCAGAGGGAATGCCCGACTTCTATACCCTAAAGATTATTGAGCAGAACGAGGAGCGCTGCATGCAACTGAACGAAATCCTTGATGACAGCGACATACGCATCATTCAGGGCGACGGACGCGACACAGCCCTACTGATGGACGAGGGTCTGAAAGATATGCAGGCCTTTGCCGCCCTTACTCCCGAGACGGAAACCAACATCCTGGCCTGTCTGGCTGCCAAGCGTATGGGAGTCCGCAAGACCGTTGCCTTGGTCGAGAATACAGACTACGTCTCTATGGCCGAAAAGTTGGATATAGGCACCATCATCAACAAGAAGATGATAGCAGCCGGTCATATCCACCAGATGATGCTGAAGACAGACGTTGCCAACGTCAAATGCCTGACCATTGCCAATGCCGACGTAGCTGAGTTCCATGCCAACGAGGAGAGTCCCATCACCAAAGCCGATGTCAAGGACCTGCGTCTGCCTGCAGGAATAACCTTGGGTGGTTTGGTACGCGATGGCGTAGGTCAGCCTATTTATGGTAATACCAGGATTATGCCAGGCGATGTTGTTGTGCTGTTCTGCAAGAGTGGCCTGTTAAAAAAGATGGACCATTACTTCTCTAAGCCCACCTCGGCTGTCAACCGCATTATATCCTCCTTCAGTAACTGATACTGAGGACTGTTCTTAAAGCCCGTACTCTTACGCAACACTAAATCCACAGGCATCTGGCTATGCCTGTAGCTCGACAGTTCATTCTGTTTCTGCGTCTCGTGAATGGCCAGTTCATTAATCTCCCTTTCACGTTCTCTGCGCAGAATATTACAAACAGGTGTCAGCAGGGTCATCACCACATTCTCAAAGAGTGTATGCCCGTGCATATACAGGTAGCACTCTTCCGGCTTGATGCCCATCTCCAGCAATTCTACCTTAAGTTGGGGGTATGTCTTATGCCCTTCCGGGAAAGTCCGCTGCAGCCATCCTATACATTTGTTCACTCTACGGCGAACCTTCTCCAAAGTAGCTTCCACATTGCGGGGATTGATATTATGGAAGGATACTATATCACAGAAGTTTCCCATCGAGAACTCCTTGAAGTGATTGTATCTGTATGCCCAGATGTTCCACACAAAAAGGGGCCAGATAATCAGGCTGTAGTCCGTCATGAACTGCTCAAAGTCAACCAGGGGCCTGTCGTTAAGGGTACTCATCACACAGGTTAAATGAAGGCTGGGAGCATAGCACTGAAAATTCTCTATGGCATAGACATAGGTATGCATCACATAGGGGCATTCGCAGATATATTTGCTCATCTCCGTGCGTCCCTGCAGCAGCCAATCGTAGTCGGCATCCACACAGGCAATCATATACTCGCCCAATCCCTTTCCCAGCTGGTTCATCAGGGTGGTTTTCTTTCCTTTGCCCAAGGTAGTCCTGCTGGGAAGCATCACCTCAAAATAAAACCTTTCCGTTTCAAAGTCCTGCAAGACAGAACGCCAGAAGAACACATCGTCGTAGCTCTCCACGTACGCCACAATCCTCCGGCGCGCATTCTTAGGCCTCAGCCTGTTAGCCGAAGCAATATACTGCGAGGTGAGATTGTCTTGCAGGTGCTTTCCCATCTTTCCTTGGGGCTTTTAAGATACGATATCCTCTACATCTGTTACACAATCTGCCCATCCGTTCATGATAACGGCCGGACTGTGCGTAGTCAGGATAACCTGTGCATTGGGATTCAGATCGCGAATCAGGGAAACCAGTTGCTGTTGCCATTCAACGTGCAGGCTCACCTCAGGCTCATCCATAAACAGCGTATAGTGGCGTTTGTTCTGCACAAGCACGGAAAGCAGTATAATCAGCATCTGTTTCTCACCGCTCGAAAGCTTATAAGGCGAGATGGTCTCGCCGAAAGAAGTAAAGGACAACTCGTTCTTGTCACGCTGGATGGTCTTGCCCGTCTCCCTGAAAAGGTCATCCACAACATCCTGGAAATGCGTTTTCTGCTGTGCCAGCTGCTGAGCCTTCTCCTGTGCATTAGGATCCTGCCTGGTAAAAAGCTCCACCATCTGGTTGCTCAGGCTAACCTGGAAGTCCAGATATCGGCGCTGCAGCACATAAATATGGAAATCCAGTTCCGTCTGCAGCTGGGTATCCGTTACCTTATTCAGAATATCACCACTCAGCATAGGACGGTCAAAGGAACGTATCACATCAAAGTCCACACAATGTGCACCTTCCACATCGTATTCCAGTTTCACACCGTCAGCTTGCCTGTCTATTTTGTCAATGTTCAGCAAATGCATGATAACCCTGTTCAGTATGGTGCTCTTGCCCACACCGTTTATGCCGCTCAGGATATTAACACCCGGATTCAGATTCCACTTAATGTGCTTCTTTCCGTTCCATAGCGATTCTATCTCTATGCTTTTAATGTAGTTGGCAACCTCTTTCATAGCTTTAGAAGATTGTGGTTGAGTTCCAGGAATATAGTTCTTTTCTGGCCGAGAAGTAACCCAGTGCCCGCTCCAGTTTATCCTTTGTCAGGGGTATGTGAGCCATATTGGCACTGTCTCGTCCTATGTACTTCCTTATCTTATTGGGCAAGTATTTCCATTGCTTCTGTATGGTATCGTCCCCTACCCTGTCCAATCCCACGTATGCCACAATTACTGGCAGTCGGAAACGGTTCACGGCACGGCTTATCTGCCAGTTCAGCATAGGGCTTTCCACATCCATCAGGGAACTAGACAGCACCAGCAGGTTATCAGCCTTCCCCATCAGATGCAAGAAACGGCTCTTCAACGTACTGTCTATCAAATCGTCATGTTCCGAAGAGAATTCTATCTCCTCCATGTTCAGGAAGTGGAATCTGTCGGGGTTCTGCCTCTCCCATTCCCGCAACTGCAGGAAAATAGAAAGATTACTGTTCACATGGTCTATTACGCCAGCCGAATCAAAAGCCACATACGTCTTATTGTTGTTCATAGAACATTAAATTAAGCATTTGCATAGCAAAGATAGAGATTCTATTTCAAATATGCAAGCATATTTTTTCTCTTACCAAGAATAAATGCTAAATTTGTACCCAAGATACCACATTTTTAATACAGACCTATGAAAAGAAGGACATTTATCAAAGCAGGTATGGCTAGTGCCGCAGCACTGGCACTTGTTGGAACAAACAGTGAAGTTTACGCCGCTGAAAGCATAAAGAAGAACTCCACCCTGAAGACACCCCAGAAGGGAGACCCCTTCCATTTAGGAATGGCAGGATGGACATTCCATAAGTTCGATTTGCAGAAAACCCTCGAGACCATGAAGCAATTGGATGTCCACTACCTCTGCGTCAAGGATTTCCATCTGCCTCTTGACAGTACCGACGAGCAGATAGATGCCTTCCATCAGAAACTGGCCGATTATGGAGTTACAGGCTATGGCGTAGGTCCTATCTATATGAAAAGTGAGGCCGAGGTTGACCGTGCCTTTGCCTATGCCAAACGTGTTGGCGTCAAGATTCTGGTAGGCGTTCCCAACTACGAGCTACTGGATTATGTAGAACAGAAAGTCAAGCAATACGATATCAGGCTTGCCATCCACTTGCATGGCCCCGACATGCCTATGTATCCTAATGCCGAGGATATCTGGAACAATGTCAAGGACCGTGATGCCCGCATGGGAATGTGCCTGGACATAGGCCATAACCTCAGATACGGCAGCGATTCCCTTTCCGACCTTAAGAAGTATCACA
>Ga0310690_10012352_pt1 | contig 10492 bp, 28 predicted proteins | sample AusTroGonzalo_MG_2_FD_207661 | JGI IMG/M metagenome (GOLD analysis project Ga0310690, IMG submission 207661) | Bovine rumen microbial communities from tropical cattle in Woodstock, Queensland, Australia - Gonzalo_04 (v2) (version 2) | ecosystem: Host-associated > Mammals > Digestive system >...
TGGGACGAACATTATAATGGTCTTTGATAAGACCTGGTAACATCTTTTTAGGGCCGCGGCGCTTATATGGATTTTCTTCGATACTATTAGTAATAATATCTTCTGGCATCATACATTTATAATAGTCCGCCGCCCTAACAACATATTTATTAAAACCAAAAGCATAAGGGAAATAGCAAACAAACTAAAGAGTACCCTCTCCTTTGTAAACTCTTTCTCCAGTTTCTCTATTTGTAAAGCAAATGTGCTTAAAGTCTGGATTTGACTTAATCTTCGCTTTATAAGTCTTATAAGGAAGTTCATCAAAAACTAAATCCTATAGCTTATCACAAGCAAATAATTGAGCTATCTTTCGGAAGGTAGGCTCACTTACATTATCAAAAGCAACATTTACTGTAAAATCTCTTGAATTAAATGTCTATCCGAAATAGTATTTACCATCCCCTCCTGGCACATCTACTGTATAGTCTTTAGGAGGAGGTAAAAGATTTTTATTGTAGCGATTACTTGAGCTAACTACAACTAAATCTAAGTCTGAGGAATGAATATTTCCAAAACGGAATCCCTCAAAGTCTTTCATCTTTGCCATTTTCTCACCTCGTTAAAATAGGCATTATGGGGATAATTACTTATCCCCATAACCTTTAGACTCTTTTGTTTAAGATAACCTGTGTTCCCACTGGTCTTGCTGTTTCATTAATATCATCTTCAACACGTTTGATTAAACGGTCAACATCATAATCATCTGAAATACTTTCCACATTAATGTTGATTTCTATAGAGGTATCTCCAATAGATGAAGAAACAGCATTTTGAGCAGATATAGAATTGAGAAGTGGTGACATTGCGAACAATTGTGCCGCAGTTAAGAAACGCTCTGTATCTTCTGCGGATAAGAAAGCTTCTGGTCGAGATGGAGTACCATCTACTTGAGCTATACCTGTGTATGGGACAAGTCCACCAGTTGCGTATTTCTACCAATTATATCCATAGCCACTACCAGTTCCTGAAGCCATTGGATTTGGGTCATACTGTACTGATGCTCCATTTTCTTTCCACATTTTTGCAACGCTTTCATCTTTTGTATATCTGTATTGAGCGTTCCAAGCAATCTGATAAACAGGCACTCCCATATCTTGAGAAGGGTCTGAATATGTATCAAGCTAATCCCATAATTCCTAAAGTTCTTCTGTCTTTGTTTTTGGTGCAACATATCTTCTTGAAGCTGCAATCTAAGAGGCTCTTGTTGGATTATATATGAATCCATTCTTATCTTCACTCCATACATATCCTTTTTCTTCGGCTGCATAAGTGATAGAACTCTTTTCCATACCAGTTGGAGCTTTATTATAAGATTCTGTATAATGTTTTCCTAAGTCTTCTGTCTCTGAATAAAGAGTATCTGCTTTTTCTTTAGCAATTCTTGCCAATTCTTTTTCATACCAGTCTGCTAAATCTGTTGCATATTTCTATGCTCCTTCTTTATGAGTTTTATAGTAATTATCCCATGCAGTATTAGCATCTAATAAAGATTCTTTATAATCAGCAATATTTCTGGTTAATTCAGCATAAGCATCTTTTGCATCAGCAAGCGCATTATCAGCAGCAAGCTGAGCATCTGCTATATCTTCTATAACTTTTTGAGTGGTATTATTACTTGCGGAAATTAAATCATTCTAAATATTCTAAGACGCTGTCTATATCTCCTAATCTGTTGCCTATATATATCCAGTATAATTTTCATTAAACTATGCCAAATAAGATAAACCATCGGCATATTTTTCTTTCCATTCATTAGTTATTTGCTCAATCTCTTCATCAGTAATATCGTCTATCTTTTTATTAGCGTAAAGCCAAGCTACAGCATCGTCTTCGCTGGTCCAAGAACTCATTTGTTCTTTCATTAATTTAGTCCATTCTGTTGATTCAATTATGGCCTCTGTATTTTCAGTTAATGCTTCTCTTTCTTTAGCTCTATCTTCTGCTGCTTTTTTCATTTCATCAAGTAGCATATCGACTTGTTTGTCTAAGTTATCTTGTCTATCTTTTTCTATTTCTTCTTGTAACTATAAAGTCTCTTTTGCATTTGCTCCAGAAGTGTCTCGTTGCAATAAAGATAACTTTTTCTCTTTCTAAGCAAGGTCTTCTTCTGCATTGGCCATATCACGAAGTTTTCTTTCTCTATCAATTGCTTCAGATAATGCATCATAATACTCATCATCGGCTTCTTTCATACTTTCATATTTTTCTTTTAGTGTATCTACTTCTTCTTGTGCATTTTCTTTAAGAATATTTGCTCCTTCTTTAAGTAAATTGTTATATTTATTTAAATACTCTTTCTATTCTGCAAGCATATCCTAATCAAACTGTTTCTTTTCTTTTAAAATCGCTTCATTCTATTCTGCATAACTGTTCTATTCACCTAAACGTCTTGCGATTTCATCCCTCATCTTATTTGGCATATCAGAACTATTGGCGTAAGCATAATTGAATGAATAACGACCATTACTTTTGTACCAAAAATCTGAGTATTGATTAAGCCAATTTTCATTATCATTCATGGCTTCAGTAATAGCCTTAGATTTAGCTCCGAGTAATACTTCTTTATCATGAGCTGTTGCATTTTTATTGTTTAATACATTTACTCTACTTAATAAATCAGTAGTATCTTTCAATTCTAAATTATAAAGTTCCTAAGCATTAGTAATTTGACTTAAAGCAGTTTCATAATTATACATTGGGCCTAAAGAAGTGTTCCATGTTGAAGACCCGTGATATGCTTCCTAAACTTCCTTTTCTGCTTTAGCAATATCTCTTAATTGTTTCTATTCGTCTCTTAATGCTTTATTATACTTTTCTTCTGCTTCTGCTCTTGTTTTAGATAGTTCTTTTTCCATATCTATTAAGTCTTGAGCTGCGTGTTTTTCCATAGACTACGCCGCAGCAATGGCTGCATTATAAGCCTATTCTTTTTCAATTCTTTGTTCAGCAGTTAATGTATCATCTTTTAATGATTCTCTTATCGCTTTTGCTTCATCAAGCTATGAGCTAATTTTACCTCTATATGTTTCTAATGCTTTCTCTAAATCAATAGTTCCATCTTCATTAATAACTGAGCCATAGCCACCAGCCACTAATTTATCTATATCATCAACAGTCATACCATTTTTGCCAATGCTATTCTTATAAGAAGAAAGCATATCTCCAAAAGCACTTTGAGCATCTTTCATAGTTTCAATAACTTTTTTGAGAGCTTCATTATAAGACTCTATATCTTTTATTGGAGAAAGTAAATCATAGCTATTCCATTCATTATATAATGAACTTATTGTATTTTTTGCATATTCTGCATCGCCAGTTAATAAAGTTAAGTGCTCAATATATTCATTCCAACGTGTTACATCAAATTTATCTGGAGTTAACTGCTCGGCAATATAATTTTTAACTGCTGCAGCAGTTTTCTTGTCGAGATTGCCAGGAATATTACTCATTAATTTATTCAAAGCATAAACTATAACTCCAGCATTTTCTGAATCCATAATAGTTTCTCCAACAGCATTTAATGCCATTAGAGCTTCTGCGTTCATACCTTCAGTTATAGCGTCAGAGAATCCAATATCTTTTAATAGCTATTTTGCAGCATCATATGTATCAAATATTTCAGATGCTCCATCTGTAATATTATTTCCTTCAGAATCCTTGCCGTAAATACCCTATCTGAGCTATTCTACAAAATCTGCTGCCGCCTCTGCACTATTAAATCCATACTTAGAATAATTGTCTACAATCCCACTAAGCTATTCAGAGACTTCATCATATTTTTTACGAATTTCTTCTGGTGTATATTCAGAAGCCAACTTATTTATATCAGTTAATTCCTAAATTGCAGGCCAATAATCAGAGTCTACTATTTTATCCAAATTTTCTTTTAATTCTTTAGATGTATTAATCAATCTGTCTCCAACAATTTTATTATAGAAATTTTCATTAATTGAGCCGTAAGCGTCTTTAATTTTTTGACCCTCAAGTTTAGCATACTAATCCTATGTATATCCCCATTGAGCAAGAGCGCCTTTCACTTCATCTGATAATAAATCCCATTTAATAAATTGATTATCTTCTCCGAGAGCATTTTCTAATGCAGTATGCATAGCTTCATATTCTTCTCTTTTTTCTTTGCCCATTGGGTCATATCCGCCATCAGCTTTTTTAATTACTTTAGTCAATTTTTTAGAATTTCTATCTTTTATATCTGATGTTGAATATGCTTTTTCAAAATCGGTTTCTTTTAATTCATATTTAGTCGTACTCTAATCATGGAAACCTCTTAAGAATGTCTCACTAATTGACTCTTCATTTTTTCCATATTTTTCATTTGCTAAATACACAATTGTTGCATTATGACGTTCTTCTTTGACAGCTTCTTGACGCATATCTTCTAATACATCTTGAACTATTCCTATAAATTGTTCCTATTTTGAGGCACTTTTTTCAAGCCAATCTTCAAGTTTTTCCTATGAATCTATTTGTTTTCCTGTCTATCTGCTTAATTCTTCATAGATATTTCTCTAAGCTTCGCTACTAAGTTTACTAAACATATTAAGAGTTTCAGTCATATCCGTATGGCTTTCAGCATATGAGCGCGCCCATGCACTTACTCCAATTCCGATTAAAGCTCCAGCTGCCGCACCAATTCCTGCACCTATTGCAGTTCCAAGTCCTGGAACAACAGAACCAATAGCTCCACCAATAACTGAGCCAAGTTTTACTCCGCCTACTACGCCACCTGTGACTGCTAATCCTGCAATTAAACCATTCTAAGCATTCTTATTATTACCAAAATCATTGAAGCCCCTTTGTATAGAACTATCTCCTACAACTTTTTGGTTTCCCCACTGTTCACCTACAGCACCTATAGTGTTAGCTTTGGCTGACCCCATTCGTCCTGCAGCAATAGCTTTTTGTGCCGCAACGGCATCTTTCTGCATTTTTATGGCTTCATCTGTTTTCTTTGTAAGAAGAACCATCTTCCCTGTATTTTCATCAAAACTATCTATTAAATCAGGGTACTAATTATTCATTAGCTCAGTTGCTGTAGTTAATCTTTCTTGCTCTTTTGCACTCAAATAAGTTCTATTACTTAATGTATTAATAGCATCAACTGCATCTTCTAATGAAGTTAAATCGTTCTGAGCTTTATTATATGGAGCCATATTATAAGACTATTTTTCCTTCATATTTGTTGTAGCTAATTCATAAATTTCTCTGCGCTCTTTCTCACGCTCTTCTTTTTTCGCCGCTCTTGTAGAATTGAATCCCATAGCTAAAGTCGCTATTGTTGCAACAGCCATGATTGCAGGAAGAACTTTACCTACAAAACCGCCAGCTTTACTTGCAAATGATGTGCCAGTTCTTGATAATGACTCTCCCTATGCTGCCGCCAATCTCATTTGACATTCTACTTCAGTTTCGTGAAGTCTTAATGCATTTTCTGTTTGAGTTGCAGCAAGATTCTCAGCATTTACTGCTGCGGCCCCAGCACTCTCAGTAGCGACTTCTGTTGCAGCACCAGCTTCCTCAGTGGCAACTTCTGTCCACGCGCCAGCCTCTTCTGTCGCAGCGGCATCTGTTACACTTATAGTAAATGTAGAAGCGGCATCATTTACTGCGGTTGAAAAATAACTTGCAGCCTAATCTGTTTCAGTCGCAAATGTTGCTGCAGCCTATTCAACAGAAGAAGCCAAAGTAATGTCAGTTGTTGTGGCTCCACCAAAACCAGCTAAAGCTCCGCGAATTTCTGCGGCAGCTTGCAAGCCTCCTTCTATAATACCTCTTCTCATAGAATTTGCAGCTTGAACACCACCAGCTGTTATTTGCTGACCCATGTTCTATGCAGGAGATTTACCTGTGGCCTGCATATAACCTTTTGCAAATTCACTTGTTCCCGCTTTTAATGTAGAAACGAGTAATTTTAATAATTTTACAGTAGTCATTACTGTAATTAAAGTCATACTAAATTTTGGTAATGTGTTAGTTAAATCTGTAAATACAACCAATAAATTATTAGCTAAATCAAGTAACTTTTTAAATGTTTCACTTTTACCTAAACTTACTCTAAAAGCTTCCCAAGTATTTTTTAATTTATTAACACGATATTCAACTGTATCTGCATATTTAGAGAACTAAATATTTGAACGTCCGGCAGAATCTTGCGCTATATTAACTAATTGCATAGTTCTTTCATAATTTTCCATCATAGCAATGAAACGTGATTGCTGACGAGAACCAGCGGCGATAGTTGCAATATAACGTTGACTATTTCTATCAAGAGTATCCCACTTAGAGCTTAATTCAAGAAATACATCATCAAGATTTCTAAACTGTCCAGTAGCATCTTTAATATTAATACCAACTGTTTTTAATGCAGTATCAACCTTATTATAATCAAGGTCTTCAAATTCTGACTCTGTGGCACTAACATTCTTCTTTAACTCAGTGAATCTTGCGATAATTGTTTTCATCGCAGTACCGATATTCTCAGGAGCTTCCTGAGTAGTTTCAATCATCTGTGCTAAAAGTGCAGATGTTGTTTCGAAACTCATACCAGCATTCGCTGCGATAGAAGCAGTTTTACTCATCGCATATGCAATGCCATTAACGTCAGCAGCAGCGTGAGCAGCAAGTTCTGAGTAGACATCAGTAATATGAGCACCCTAATCCATTTCCATATGGAAACCACGAAGGGCGGCAGTCATTTGCTGAGTAGCAGTTTCAAAATCTGCTCCAGCAAGTGTTGCCAATTTCATAGTATCTTCTGTCAATTTCAATGCATCTGCAGTTTCAAGACCTTGCTGATAGAATAAAGCTGAAGCCTTAATTGCAGACTCAGTAGACTGTCCAAGTTTATTTGCAATAGCAACATACTGGTCATAACTTGACCACAAATCACTTACGCTCTTATTAGTTACCATCGCAATTGAAGCGAAAGCTTTATCAAGTTTTTCAACGTCAGCAAAAGTCTCGCTAATTAATCTACGAATTGTTCTAAATACAAAAGTAAAAGAAGCATAACGAGCGATAGTATTACTAATACGGTCAAATTTCTAATCTAACTTATCAAGAGCCTATCTCTATTCATCAGTTACCCTTACGTTTTTCTTTTCCTAATTCATCTAATCGTTCAAAGTTGCTGTTACTTTTGCATTTTCTGCCGCCTGTCTCTTAGAAGCTTCAATCGCTCTTTCTTTAGTTTTTTCTCCTTCGGCTTCTGCTTTATTTGCATCATTGGCCGCGATAGTAACATTATTATATTCACTTCTTGTTCTATCAAGTGCTTCAACCATAAGACGACTTTCTGTTTCAACTTCTGCTGTATTTGCTCTCTGTCTTTCAAGTTTATTATTTAAAGAGTCTATATTTTTATTACTTTTATTTACGGCATTACGATAATTTAAGAAGGCTTCTGAAACTCGATTCATAATACCTTCAACATTCTTTGCCTTAATACCTAATCTTTCTAATTCTTCACCAAAAGCTTTCTAAGCCTTTTTTGCAGATGGTGCACCCTTAATAACATTTTCATATGCTGTATTAACAGCTTTTAACTAAGTATCATCGAGTTTTTGGCTACCATCTGATGTAGTAAAGCGCTGTCTCTGAAAACCACTTTTTTCTACCTTAACTTCTTGACTTTTTGCCAAGGTAAGTTGTTTCTCCATCTCAGCAGTTTTCTTTTCTTCTTCTTTTACCTATTTTTCATAAACAGACAATATTCTTTTTTGTACTTCTTCATAAGATTTTCCTTCCTACGCCATCTTAGTTATTTCAGCAACAAGATTCTTGGCAGTAGTTCCCATATTTGAGGTTTCAACATTTAAAGCTAATTTAAGACTCTTAGATAAATCTGTTGCTTTTTGACGAAGTGATGCAACCTAATTATCTACATCTTTAATAATTCTCTTTAAATTATCTGCATTTATGCTGTCAAAGCTCTGCCCAACTTTTCTTACATCAAGCTCAAGCTTATTCATATTACTTTCAAAAGCTGAAAGCTCTTTTGAAGAGGAGAATCCTCTTTCCATCTGGGCTTTAATTGTTGCGCCCAAATTCTGTATTTTAGCTATCTCCCTGTCTAAATTACCTATTAAGGGAGAATCGCCTTGTTTGGCAAGCTCTGAACGAACTTGTTTTATGGAATTAAGTATCCCAGATACATCAAGTTCACTTCTCAATTTAATTGTAGTTGAACCCATTCAATTCACCTCTTCTTTTGTCATTCAAATTTATCTAAATTAAAGTTTATTCCTTTAAATTCAATTCTTCCATTTAAACCACTAACCAATGACTAAACAGAAGTTGCTTTAAAGGGAACGTTTTCTTCAAGCGTATTAAATTTATTATTCTAAATATTTCTTTGAAAGTCAAATCTCTAAGGAGATTTAGCATTTCTTACTGTTTTTATAAGTAAATAATATAAATAAGAACTTGGAATAATTAAATTCTTTAAAAAGAAAGCATCGCTACGAGTAAAATCATCAGTATCTCCAGCAGATATTCTTAAAAAATTATCTGAATAATCATATAATGACATCTCAATAGCGTGTTTAAATTTAATTGGAGTAGTCCATCCAAGACCTCCATCTGCGCCATCTTGCTCTAACATTTTTTCATTTGTAAATAACCAATAATATGTATCAGCAGCATTTCCTACATATTTCTACATAATATTCTTATTAGAAATGTCAAAATCAGTTCTATAAAAACCGCTTTGTTTTTTTAGACTCTTGAAATTCTTTACTTGGAATCCAAACTTTTTGCCAGCAATCTAAACAACAACGTCCATTGCGACTTCACCGGCTTCTGTTTCATCGCTACCAGTAACTGAAGCGGAACTTCCTTTAATTTTTGAAACAACGGCAATTGCGGCGGCAAGTTCTCCAAGGATGCCTCTTGTTTGTGCATATCCCCAACGGGCAATTATCTTTCTAACATCTTCTGATGTTCGTGTTTGTTCATTCTCATTTTTATTTATATCAGTTAATATAATATCTCTTATAATAGATTTATTATTTATTAAATCTTTTTCAATAGTTTTCCAATCATAATCATTATGACTTTTTGCAAAACTTATTGCAGTAGTATATAAAACATCATATAATATATCCACCATCTATTCTGGCGAAATCATAGTTCCGTCATCAGTCCATAATTTCGCATTAACCTATGCGGCATAAATACCATTATTAACAGTTACATCACTTGATAAAGAAAGAGGTCCTATCGGAGTATCAAATTGAATATCAACCCCATTTGTTTTTGCAGCAATACTCATAACTCTTTTTAAAATATTTTTTAACTCTCTCTCTGTCTACTCAGAAACACCTTTTTTAGTTCCATTGGTACGAGCGTTAAAATATATATCTCTTCTTGTTCCATTAAAAAGAGCATTAGCCTCCTATTCAAAAATTGAACCTATATTATTATAAACGCCTTCAACAAACTCTGGAGACTGTAATGCCGCGGTTCCTATTCCTTCTCCTATATAATCATTCATATACTTTTCAAACTACACAAGCCATTTATTATATTCATCTCTATTAGTCAACTTTCTTGTCTCTAAAAAAGCACTTCTTTGAGGCCCTTTTTCAATCATAGATTTTCCTTTTTCGGTCAAAAATAAATTTGCTAATTCATAAGTAGCAGTATTTACTTTTCGTCCTTTTACTTGTGCAGATGCGTGTAAACTAAAAGTATTACTTGAATGAGATAAATAAGTAGCATATTCATAATCTTGAAATAATGCCCTTAAATCATTTTTATCGCTATATAATTTCTTTTTCACTACTTTATTAAACTCTTTTGCATAAGCATCATTCTCTGGAGAGCTAACGTGAGCTGGAGCAGATTTAATTTTCTCAGCTTTAATTGCTGTAAGAAACTATTGTTCTCTTCCAATTGCAGTAGTATATAAACTCTAAAGTTTATCTTCTAATGCAGCAATTAACTTATCTTTTTTTGTATAATAAGGCTAATTCAAAAGATTATAAGCCTATGTAGCAAATTGTCTATACTCTTCAGACCAGAAGAAAGATTCCTCTGCATTTAATTCAATATTATCTTTTCTGCCCATTTTTGTATATTGAATAATAGAAGGCTTAGAGCCATTAACAATATTATCCATTCTCTCACCTCACAAACAAAAAGAGGACAACTTGCGCCGCCCTCTTAAATATAATCTCCAGTTAATTCTTTATCTAAGAAAGTAACATAAGCAATAGTCTGGTCTTCTCTTCTTCTACTTTCATCTGGATAACCAGTAAAGAAGAAATCACTAACTGTAGACTATTCATAGTTCTTTCCTAATCTTATTGATAAACTCGAAGATAATTTAATCTTTGGCATCTCCAATATCGCAGTGGTTACTTCGCCACTCTTTTCATCCTTTACACTCATTTTCCCCTGCAAACGGAGAAAACCATTTAGAAGTCTATTA
>Ga0310690_10012353_pt1 | contig 10491 bp, 6 predicted proteins | sample AusTroGonzalo_MG_2_FD_207661 | JGI IMG/M metagenome (GOLD analysis project Ga0310690, IMG submission 207661) | Bovine rumen microbial communities from tropical cattle in Woodstock, Queensland, Australia - Gonzalo_04 (v2) (version 2) | ecosystem: Host-associated > Mammals > Digestive system >...
ATGAATGATGCAGTTTGTCATGGCCTCACGTATAGCTTTGTGCTGTGGCGTGTCGTCGTCTCGCTCCAATCCTACCATCTTGAATGGACGTGGTAATTCCTTTGTCAACTTGGGAAGCACCATTGTTACGAAGTTATATAGGTTGTTCTCCCAAGTACCGTCATAAGTCAAACGGTCGCTGTACCGCTGGTCACCTATCAGTCCCGACTTGTCGATATAGTCCAAGCGAAGATTATCAAAACGGTCACGAATGGGCAAACCCTTACCAAACATCAGCAAACCAGCCATGTTCAGACATTCCAATCCATTCTCACGATCCTTTGTGAATCCACCCATCTGACGTAAGAACTCCTGATTGTCGAGATCATTGAACGGGTGTTCGGCATATCTGTTATGAAACCTCTGACGATAACGTTCTAATGTCGGAATGTCAATGTCATCCATCGTGTAGTTCTTCAGAAATAGACGGTCATTGCCATCATGGTTAGCATCGCGCATCATCATCGTGAGCATTTCTTCGGGGCAATGATAGTCTCCTTCGTGGTTACGGATGAACGTTCCTCTTATTGGATTGTTGTTGATATAGACTGGACGAGTATTGTAGTCTGCCTGCGGTATCTTGATGGCAACAATAGTCTTGCCGTCGATAACAATCGTCTCGACATCCTCGTCTCTCAACAAATTCACATTCACCTTCTCTGGGTTGTTGACGATGTTCCAAAAATCTTTGCGTATTTTATCTGCATCATCCACACCAGTTATTGTGAATCGCTTGCTGATGTCCTTCTCCTTCAAGTCCTCATACACGCCTAAAAGAATAAGTCCGCCATAAGTGTTGGCAAATGCAGAATACGTTTCCCATACGCTGCCAGGGATATTCGACTGCGCTTTCTTGCATTCCAGCGTTACTCGTTCGCCTTTCTGCAATGTCTCTTTTATTGTTTTCTCGTCCATATCGTTTGCAAAATTAGTGTTTTTATTTTAATTATCCTCAAAATAACGATCATATGATTCTTATAAGCATGCTAATAGATCTCTAATGACCATTTTACACCAGAGTCCAATTGCCCTTTTCTAATAGAAGTTGGTGCACCTTCAAATAAATAATTAGGTCTTTTTTCAAGTTCAACAATCGTGTCTCCTTTGATTATCTGGGATTTAGAATCAGGAGCAACAGATACTTGAATTGATGACTTTGGATAATAATGGTTAGGTTTTAATACAAACCAACAGTTTGTTCTGTTGTCAATATATGTTTCTAAGAACGACACTTTAACCCCTCTATAATCTCCTATTGCTTTGACAATTCGATAATCCACCTCACCCCGTTTTACATTCTCTACAACTATCACATGAGCAGGGACATCACTTAAAAAAAGCGCTGCTCCCCATAATAAAAACAACATCCATATTCCGGCTATAAGCATAGCAATACTTTCTCCAACAGAGTTACTCTTAATATATTTGTAACAAATCTTTATGAAAGGAAATCTAAACCTTTCAAAAATGAAAATTATAAGAAGAATTATAACAAAGCATATAATCCGTAATAATATTGTGCTAATAATCATAACAAGCCGGATTTGTGTGGAATATGTAATGACAATTTATATCCAAAATTTATAAGAAGCAGAGATAGTCACACTTAATCGACCAAAGCTTTTCCAAGTAGGAGAATCTGGCATAGGTATCCCTTCATCTATTTTTATTGTTCTAAACTATAATAAACCCACGCGGTGCTTTATTGCTAATGGTATTCTGATACGGAGATATATAAATATCGCATACTTTTACACCACTTTTTGTTGTTATCTCATACACATCAATCATCTCTGCAATGTTTGGAGCTGTGGTTGAACCACGTCTTCGCCAAGTGATCTCTTCTCCAGACAGCAACCTGAGTTGACTTAAATAAACTTCATTAGCAGGAATACCTCTAACAGGGATGGGATTTGTTACACACAAACCATATTCCCCATAAGCTCCGGGGATAACATCTGTTGTCGCTCCTCCTTCCCTGTTGCCTATGGTTTTATAGAATTCCTCGAACATTCGGTCATCATTTTGAGGACTGATCTTCTTAAATTGTTGACGTGCTACGTATCTATATAAAGTCAGTGCATCTTGTTCTGAAAAAACATTATCATGTCGTCGCATCGCACCATTTTTTACTATTCGGTCTGCAGATTTGTCACCGGAGGTGAACATGAGTGAAGTCATATACATAAGAGTGCCAGCAACTTTACTCTGATCATATTTGTCTCCAAATAGTTCTGTTGCCTCTTTAACTTGTTCTGCTATTTCTTGTTTTCCGCCAGGGAACATTTTCTTCTGCATTTCATCCATAAATGCATTGAGCGCATTGCTCTTCTCTTTCTTTTTTAAAAAATCAAATAGTCCCATACTATAAACTGTCTTGATTGTTGTTAACGAATTCTGTTTTAATGTCAATATTCATGCTGGGAACAGTAACAGAACTAAAGAATTTATTGTATGCTTCTTCTTTTGTTTCCCCAAAATCTTCTTCTACCCAATCTTCATCTATGTCAGAGATATTATCAAGAACGAATTGTGGTTCAATACCTAATGTATTGAATATCAATTTAAAGTATTTAATCTCCGCATATTCGACCTCTTGGTCTGCTTTAATCATTTTAACAGCAGTATTCAGTATTTTAATATGCAGATCGTGCTTATTTTTGTACTCACATAAGGAGTTTATATATTCTTTCAGATATTGCTTCCCCATTGAGTTAAATGACACGATCTCGCTTTGTATTATGTCAAGGTCGAAATCATTCTTTAAGGAATCATGTAGTATTTTTACTTCTTCCTCATTGATGGTACCATCACATGCCATGCAGCAAATAGCTGTCTTTAGAATAATTAAATCTTCCATATGCTTAATATTGGGTGAATCCTATTGGTTTCCTATCGATATGTCCTTCAAATTCCTCTCTTAATTGTTCATGCTGTTTTAGGACATCTTTAGATACTGACGGGAACTGTTTTTTATATTTCTCGATACAATTAAGTAAGGTCTGCATGTTTATAAGATCAAGATTTGATTGAGCAGTTTCTCTTGCTGCATTATTAATAAGTGAGCAGACATCTCTAGAAACATAGCCTTCAGTTTTTTCAGCAAGAAGCTCATAATTGACATCACCAGTAACAATGTCTTTTAAATACAATTTGAACAATGCTATTCTTTCTGACACATCTGGAGCAGGAACATAAACCTTAATATCCAAGCGGCCAGAACGAAGAGCGGCACTATCAATACCTTTTGGATTATTAGTTGCCCCAATGACAAAAACATGATTATCTGCACAATTATTCAGCTGTGTCAAGAACTCATTTACCTCACCGTATTCTGATACATTGTTGTGACGAGAACGGTCTGCAATCATCGCATCTAATTCATCCAAGAACAAAACTGTAGGAGCATTCTCTCTGGCCTTCTCAAAAAGAGCAGCAATTTTTTCCTGTCCTCCATGGATATAGGGTGATGCAACATCAGAGCAATGTACATACATATAATTACATCCAATCTCTTCAGCAAACTTCTCCGCAATATATGTTTTACCACATCCTGGAGGGCCATACAGTAAAATACCATTAGGAATCTTTACTCTCAGTTTCCTATATTTATCAGGATTGTTAATAATATCAATAACTTCAGTTCTAAGACGCTGCTTTAAATCCTCCATCCCAGCAACATCTTCGAATCCATTCCCCTTTTTCTGGTTAACAACAGTCTTTTCTTTAGGTACAGTTGCTCCTTCTACATCAACTTTCTCGAAATTAGCATCTTCTATTTCAACTTCACCATTTAGTGCTAACAAGAATTCGTCTGCGCTTTGGAATCTCTTGTCAACATCTTGATTTAATGATTTTGCTATGACCTTCAGCATTGTCTCATCTAATTCGAAAATGTTAATATTGGGTATTTTAAGAGGATTCTGCCGCTCAGCAAGAAGTACTTTCTCTCGTAAATCCATTTTTATATTGCTAATATCCACATACCATGGATAAATTCCATACAAGAGATAATACATCATTGTGCCAACTGCATATAAATCAGTTCTCGTTGAATATAGTCCCTTAAACATTTCTGGTGCCATAAAAAAGGGATTAAGTCCATCAATATAACACTTGTGGTTTTTAGAATTTAACTTTTGAGCATGTCCAAAATCTATTATTTTTGCAACCATCGACGTTCCAGACAAATCAAGCATAATATTGTCCGGCGTTAGTTCATTATGAATAATGGGCTCTTCTTGTCTGTGTAAGTACTTTAAACCATTTAAAACTCCTGTTATTATTTGCTTTATGTCATAAACACTGCAATGTTTTTCACGGGAAACCTTTTGCTGAACAGTTTCACCAACAATATAGTCGCAGATTATGTAAACATACCTTTGGCCATCAATAATCGTTTCTCCGCTATCTACCATTTTAGTAATATTAGGATGAGCGATATTCTTGATAATACCTCGCTCTATCACATTTTCAATAGGGCCTTCTACCTGTAAATCTGATAATTTTGCCAAATTGATGAGTTTTAAGAAATATTTTTCCCCCATCTCATTTGTAACCCTATATGTCTCCGCATACAGTCCTTTTTTTATAGGGAAGACTACTTTGTATGGACCGATGATTTGATCTGCTTGCATAATCTTTTAATTTATGCTGTGGGGAAATCTCCCCACAGCTTGGTTACTATTTTTGTCTTAACAATCCATCATTCTGGGGCTTCTCAGAACGAGGCAACATGTCAGATAACTCAAAAGCAATAGGACGAAGTTCGTCAGCTGTAGGCTGACCAGAAGTGATCATTTGCATTCCTTGATTAACAAGACTACGAGCACGCGATGGATTAGACCATTTCTTTTGTGCAAAGTTCCGATTCCATTGCTTTATCCATGCTATGTAGAACTCTACCTCTGCAATCTTATAATCCATATCCCATAAAGTATCATAAAGATCTTCTGCAGCGTTGATGTCCTTAGCAGCAATTACTCGGTCGACATCATTTTTTAATTGGCGGATTGCTGCTGTGGTCTTTTCGTTTCCGTATTTCTGATTATCTTCAACAAGTTCCTGGTACATTCCTTTGAGTTTGTTCTCCATTCTTTGCCAATCACCAAGAGAATATTCTGTATCTATTTTACTCAGTATAAGCTTTAGCTGTTCAAGTGCCTGGTCTTTGGAATCTCGATCACTTGCGCCTGAGTATGATTCTGCAGCCTCTTCAAACTCTTTGGACATTTGATTGTTGCTTAATTCGTTCAATTTCTTGCGAGCTGTATCAATTTCTGCCAAATAAATAGAATTATCAGAGTCAGACTGGACATGTTTATCGAGTTTGTTGATAATATCTTTATCCCAATTCAGATAGGGAATGTCTACGACAAAGCTATCAAGTGTTCCAGATTTTTCAGCATGAACAGTAATGTTTATTTCACTTCCAGCAGGGAGTAATGAGGGAATATCATCACCAGTTATGGTCATCTCATACACACGAGTGCAGAAAATCATTTTCAACTTTTTATGCTCTTTCTTCAGTTGTTCCACATCTTGGTTAGTCTGGAGGATTGGAATGATTATCTTATCGGATGACATTCCTGGACGAATATCTTTATCTGTACAGAGTTTTATTTTGCCATTCTTGCCATACCCAGGTAGAGGCATGTTCTTCTTCAATCCCTCTAAGGGAGTGAAAACTACGTCATCGTCATCATCAGTTGTTGCAATACCTAAGTGTAGAGGTAACACAGCATCGCCAATGCCATCGATTCCATGAATGATTGAAACAGAATTAGGTTCACAGTCGATTTTGTCACCGATAGAATTATAGCAATATATATTGAATACGTTTGTGCTATCCGGTTTAAGTATTAAATCTACGATATCTCCAATCTCATTTATCTCAATCTTCCCAGAGCTAAATCCACCATCCGCACGCGAAAATTCCACATAAACAGAACTGTCATGATATTCAAGGCTCTTGCTTTTTAAGAATTTGATGGCGCACGGTTCAGAATCCATGACAGAAGTACTTTTTACGCTAATTTCAAGTTGAACCTTAGAACGATCCCTTCTACTGTCAATAATGTCTTCAGGAACGTCAATTGTGGAACCGTAAAGAGCCGCACCACAGGCAACGGCTGTCATAGGATCAATGCTTGTATCAACATTTGGAGTTACCTGCTCTCGTAGCATAGAGCGAAGGATAGGGGAATGAGTTGGACCACCAACCAAAATTAGTGCGCCAAGACTTTTACCATCAATATTGTTTTTTTCTAAAAGTTGTTTTGTAATGTCTATTGCTTTTTGGAAAATTGGTCGAGCTACTGGTTCCAAATCTGACTGTGAAACAGATAAGTCCAATTCGAACTCTGTACCGTCATCATCGGTTCCAAAGTCATCACCAAGGTCAGTCTGAAGGTCATAATTCTCATTAAATGACAATGAAATCTTGGCCTCTTCAGCTTTTGGTTTCCACATGTCAAGAAATGCCTCATTTTTAAGACAGTCATCTATAGTAAAATTACTGGATAGGTATGGTATAATAATTTGCTCAACAATAGCTTTATCAATATCCTTACCTCCAAGGTGGTTATTTCCTGCAGTATCTACTGCTTTCATTATACCGTCTTCTATTTTCATGAGAGCCGCATCGAAAGTACCGCCACCGAAGTCAAAAACTAGCCAGAACGCATTTTTCATCTTAGAACCTAGTCCATAAGCTACAGAAGCAGCAACAGGTTCTTGTATAAGTTCAAAATGATCAAAACCTGCAAGTTTTGCAGCACGCTTAGTTGCATCCTTCTGATTGTTATTGAACAATGCTGGAACTGTTATTACCGCTTCCTTGACATCTTCATCCAAAATATAAGAGCGTAGTGTTTTTAAAACCTCTGCTGACAGCATTTCTGGGGTCATCTGTGCATTATCACCTTGTTTCTCAAGGTTACTGCTGTACACAGTTTCATTGGTTCCCATAATTCTCTTGAATTCAATGAAAGTATTTTTCTTATAACCTGGCTTAACATATTGGTTAACAAGATCTTTCCCCATTTGAGTATATGCTTTCTGACCAACGGTAAAGCGGCCTTTGGGAGTTACATAAACGCATGAAGGTGTTGTATCTCCTCCTAACTCGCTTTTTTTAATAACAGCCTGACCATTTTCAAATTTTGCAATAGCAGAATTCGTGGTTCCCAGGTCAATACCATAAATGATTTTGTTACTTGCCATAATCTTTTGATATTTTTATTCGTTATATTCAACAACTACTTCTGCATGTTGTATTATCTTACCCATAAAAGAAACCTGTGGTTTAATAACTCGCTTGATTCGGCTTGTTCCTTCTTCCAGTTCTTCATTAAGTTCCATTGTCGCAACCATATTATCTCCTTCATGATATACTTTTCCTATCAAATCTGGAATGTCATATTGCTTGCTGTTCAATGTCGTAATAATGGCTTTAGATCTGTTCTTTAATTGAGATACTCCTTTAACAGTAGGATCCATATGATTAAGATTTTGCTGAATCCTAGCCATTTCGTTAGCGACAGCAATAGCTAACGAATGGTCAATTACTTCATGCTTTTCTTCTTTTTCTTTATTTATTTTTCCTATTGTTTCTTCAATTGCATCTAAATATTTTAAGCTATTGTCTAATATGCTGTCTTTTAATCGAATTTGTTCAATATTAAGATCTTTAATCTTCTTGTCAAAAGAACTAAATGAATCAAGATGTTGATTTGTCTCTTTTTTGAAATAAATGAAAGAAACTATAGCAATTATTATTGCCAAGCCCCCAACTATACCTGTAATAAGAGACTTTTCATTAATTGAAGAAGTTAGCCTGTCATTTGCAGTAGACAATTCTTTTTTCGTTCTGTTCATGTTTTGATCAACAGTTTTAGAAACATCGTCAATCTTAGTCGAATTAGAATTCACGATTAAAATAAGAGAGTCTATCAAAATCTTCTGAGAGTCAATTGTTCTATGCAATTCTTTGTTTCTTCTTTCATTCTCTGATTTAAATTTTTTCATCTCATGAGACAACTTCTCAACCTGAGATTGAATATCAGAATTATCAATTTGTATTTGTGCATTTATGCTCAGTGCTATACAAACAACGGTAACAATAAAAAGTATTTTCTTCATATCGACATTCATTAATTATTATATATAATGAAAATTATACTATCCCCAATAATACTAATTAGGAGTGCTATTAGTATACCTTGATTACCCACAAGCGCCCCTAAAACACATAGAAGCACGCTATTAGAAACTAGGCAAATAACTAAACATTTGTTCTTTTCTTTCTTCTTTATAATGTCTTTGGCTTCGCTTACATACTTTCCATCTTTATACCGATCTATATATAAAGCATAATCTCCGTTTTTAGAACATGCCATCCAATAGTTTTCTTCTTCTATTGCATTTCGTTTCTCAATTTCTACTTTTGCTTCTTTATGATGAATTCCTCCAATTGAATATTTCTTTATATAACCTTCAAAATCTCCTTTTTGAGAATAAGACCTCCAATCTTCTTCATCAGCTTTATTCAGATCTGCTATTTTGGCTTTTGCCTGTGCTGAATACTTACCATTAGGGAATTGCTTCAAATAATTGCTCAGTCCAATTCGGCCTTTTGCTGTATTATATATTTCCGTTTCTGTTCTAAATACCATTGTTGGCCGCATGTAATTTACGTCCACATGGAGATTTTCCAAGTGTTTTTTTATTGTGGATCGATTGGGATAATACCTCTCAGATGCAAAATCTGATTCCTTATCTAATAAATCCATGTTAATAAATAATTGCCAACTATATTTTAATATCGTAACTAGATTCTTGTACTTTTCACGTAGTGCAGACTGTGAATATGGATTATATTGCGACGTTTTATGCAAATTGTCTATGTCATCAAAAATACTATTCACCTCTGCAATAATGTTAATTAGCGCGTTGGCTACAACTTCAGTTGAAATTGCCAAATATGATTTGTCATTTACTCCTAATATTTCTTTTGCCTCGCACAACAAAGGTATTGTTTTTGTCAGCAACTCATGTGAATGGGTCACTAAATCTGGTTTCAAAGAGAAAGCCGATATTTCATTTCTTATCCGAGTGAATAATTTGTATACAGATTCTGGTGGCAACTTCTCATATTTGGATTTTATCTGGGCCAAGCATTCATTTGTACGTTCTTTTAATGTCGTTCCGACGGCAATACTATTAGCAAAAGAGCACAGGTTTAGACTCTGTCTTGTTGAATCATAGATAGATTCTCCACATTCTTTATAATAATCGATTGCACAGTTTAGCAATTCACGAGCTGTTTTATCAGCAATCTGTTGATATCTTATTTCATCCTTTCCAATCAAATCCTTCAACAAAGATAGTTGTTCTATTGCTATGGCATATAATTGGTAACCTTGTCTATATCTTTTTTTACCTTCAGATCTGCTGATAGATGAAGATTCTTTTATTGCATCAGATAGTTTCTCAATTGACTCTTTTGCCAGTACATTAGAAATGTATTTTCTGTCTTCCTCGGCAGATTTACGTGTCCAATCTATAAAAACATCTTTCCAGTTAACACTAGGAAACTCGGCTAAAAGAGTATCAATGTATAAATGTGCAAGTTCTTCTTCTGAAATCACAAAATTGTCACCACAAACAGCCTTAACAAAATCAGATCTCAGACTATCATTGTGTATTACCTTGGCAATCGTTCTGACAGCAGTTTCGTCATGCCCAAAATGAAAAAACGAGACACCCTGGTCAATCAAAGATAATGCATCTTCGTTTTTGAAAAGTTCATTATGATATGGAACGTATTCGTCGCCTTCACTTGATAGCATTCCAACAAAGGGCTTGACATTCGTGTACCAAAAAAGAGCATACTTTAACTTATCTATTGGCTGATTAATTGAAGCCAGAGATTTCTCTACAAGTTCTTGTGATCTACTCACAGTGTACAATTTCTTGCTTTTAACTTCATATAAGCCCTTAAGGGGCAAATTTTCTGCCTCTATCTTTTCTATAGAATCTATTAATTCTTGGTGTTTACTTATTTCTGTTATACTGTTTTCATCATAAGATGTATAAAATGGTTCTTTTTTCAATTGTTCTATCTTCTCTTCATTACCTTTTATCTTATGATAAACATCGTCAATTGATTGTGAATCATCATCTTGTATTTCTTCTATGTTCTCTATTTCAAACTGCGATTTATAGGTCCATCCTAATATCTTGTCAACAGGAAATGTAACGTTCTTACCAATTCTTAGGAAAGCATCTAGTCTTGATTTGTTTGCTGCGATATCACGAGCCGATGAATTGGAATAGACACCAAGAATTAGGAAGGGATTATTATAGATAAAGGGAGAAGATAAATTTCTATTATCTCTGTGCTCATCATATTTCAACCGTAGTTTCGCTAAACGTGTAATTGCTCTTTCA
>Ga0310690_10012354_pt1 | contig 10491 bp, 7 predicted proteins | sample AusTroGonzalo_MG_2_FD_207661 | JGI IMG/M metagenome (GOLD analysis project Ga0310690, IMG submission 207661) | Bovine rumen microbial communities from tropical cattle in Woodstock, Queensland, Australia - Gonzalo_04 (v2) (version 2) | ecosystem: Host-associated > Mammals > Digestive system >...
GCATGAATTACTACACTGATGTATCTTATGATGATGTAACAGGTAAGTTGACATTAAAAGATAAGTTACTCAACACCAGCTCAATTCGTGGTACAGGTGATGGTTCAACAACGTTTGTTGGTGATATCAAGATTGGCGATAAAGCTGATACGGTAACACTTGGCACCGACACCAGTAAAATTGCTTTGGATCATACAGCGGGTACAGTTGGCTTAACCGGAGATACAACGATTACAGGCGACTTGGCCGTAACAGGTGCAACAACGTTAACAGGTGCTTTGGCCGTAACAGGTGCAACAACGTTAACAGGTGCTTTGACAGCTAATGGTGGTATCACTACAACAGATATTGCTTCTACATCCTTGACAACCAATGCAGCAGGAAAGACAGTCGCAATTGGTGGTACAGGCTATACGACGACTGTAACGGGTAACGAAGTTGTAACAGGTACGTTGTCAGCCGGTGCAACAACGGTTGATTCATTGAAACTCAGCGGTTCAACACCGGTAATCAGTTCTGTTCAAACAACGGTTCGTGCAACAGGAACGGCAGATGATGTATCTCTGGTAACAGAAAAAGCCGTTCGGACTGCATTGACCGATACAACGGATGCTTTGTTAGCGGCAAATAACACTTGGACAGGTGTGAATACGTTCAACCACAGCGAAGATGCAGCCGGTGCCGGCGTAACAGGATTCAGCGTTACAGCAACGGATACAGATGCTCTCGCCGGTGGGTCAAGTGCTACTACGGCATCATTGTCGGTTAACTCCAAGACTGGCGTGACGGTCACGGGCGATGAAACTGTAACAGGTAATTTGGCCGTAACAGGTGCAACAACGTTAACAGGTGCTTTGACAGCTAATGGTGGTATCACAACAACGGATATCGCTTCTACAGCCTTAACGACCAGTGCGTCTGGAAAGACAGTTGCAATCGGTGGTACAGGTTATACAACGACTGTAACAGGAAACGAAGTTGTAACAGGCGATTTGACTGTAACAGGCTTGACAACGTTTGGTGCGACAGGCTTTGACCTGGGTGGCAAGACAGTAACGGCCATTGATGATGATGGTACAAATGTTTCGAGCTCAGTTGCTCAAGCTACACGCCAAGCTACTTTGGCCACAGCCGAAACGGTTTATGCTGGTGCTAAGACTGCTGACTACAACGGTTCAACAGCCGGTTTGAACATTGCGGCTAACGAAACGTTGGGTGGTGCTATCGGTTCTTTGGATACTGCTATCGGTAATAGAGATTATGCTGATACGTCTGTGTATGCAACGACACCGTCATACTTAACAGCTGGTGAAAGCGTAGCCGAATCTTTGGTCGCTTTGGATAAAGAGTTAACAGATACAAACACAATCTTAGGTCCTGCTGAAGTGACGGCACAAACTACCGGCCAATTCGCGGGTAAAAAGGTTGGTGTGGATATCAATGTTGTTGATGCTGTTAGCGAATTAGGTGTTAACATGGTCAGCTTGGGTGCAAATAATATCTTCACAGGTGTTAACACATTCAAGAATGCTGCCGGTATCGCTATCCAGGATGCATCGGGTGGTAACCAAGTTACTTTAAAAGCAGAAGCTGATCCTTCATCAACATTCTCGATGTTGACAGTTGACAGAGTTATCAATGCTCCTGCATTGCGGTTAGGTAGCAATATGGTAACTTCAATTGATATCAATGGTTCGGGTGTAACAGCTGCAAATGCTGATAAAGAAGTTATCGCAACAACTAAGACAGTTTATAGTGGCGCTGAAAATGCACTATTCACTGGTCCATCGTCACCATCAGCAGCCCTTGGTTCTGCGGCGACAATCAACGCTGCAATCACCAATGTTGCTGGCGCGACAGATACCAATACGACTAATATTGCTACATTACAGAGCGGCAAGATGGACAAGGCTGACATTGTAACGGCTTGGTCATCAACAACATCTGATACTAAAGTTGCCAGTGAAAAGTTGGTCAAAGATACGCTGGATACAAAAGCTGATTTGACAGGCAACAATACATTCGCTGGTAACAATTCATTCACGGGTACTCAAACCATGACAAACACAGTAGCGGATGCTTCTACTGCTACAGCCTTGAGTGTAGCGGCAACGAATACTGCCGGAAGTCATTCATTGGTTGTATCAACAGATGGTGTTAAAGTTGATGGTAGCGATGTGCTGACACAAGCAAGCATTGTAACATCAGCGGCCGGTTGGTCAGCAACAACATCTGACACCAAGGTTGCCAGTGAAAAGTTGGTCAAAGACTCGTTGGATGCAAAAGTTGACAATGCAGGTAACTTCACAGCCGCTTCAAATTCTGATTTGATTGAAGGCAAGACAGTTATTGCTGCTATCCAAGATACAGCGGCTCAAGTTGATATCAATACGGCTGCTATCGGTACAACATCTGATGGAACGTACGTCTTGGCTGCAAACAGCGTTGGTCAAAACTTGAATGCTTTGGATGCACAAGTTCTTGCAAATACAACTGCCATCGGTACAACATCTGATGGAACGTATGTTGCTGCTGCAAATAGCGTAGGTCAAAACTTGAATGCTTTGGATGCACAAGTTCTTGCAAATACAACTGCCATCGGTACAACATCTGATGGAACGTATGTTGCTGCTGCAAATAGCGTAGGTCAAAACTTGAATGCTTTGGATACACAAGTTGCTTTAAATACAGCTGCTATCGCTTCTGTTTCCGGCATGATCGGGACAGATCCGACTGCGATTGCAACTGGTAGTGCTTTAAATCAATTACCAGGTGCTTATACTCAGATCTCAGGTAATGGTGCTTCGGGAAGTATCACATTGGCCGATGCTACCAGTAAACTGAGCGAGGCATTCACAAACGGTCAAATTGATACGAACTTCAAGTCGGTAACAACCTCTTCAGCGACTGTTACGAATACTGAAACAACAGCAGGTAACGTAGCAACTGCTTTCACGGCGATTGCACAAAATACGGCTGATGGTAAGTCAACGACTTTGAAGGTAACATCCGATAATGTTGAATTGACACAAAGTGGTAATACAATCCACTTGGGCGTTGAAAATGTCGGTGGTGGCATCGGTACCGCTTTGGTAGTTGATGCAAATGCTGGTTTCAGTGGTATTGTGAAAGCCGACGGATTTGATGTTGGAAGCACATTCTCGGTTAACAGTTCAGGTGCTATTGAGAAAGCTGCTTCTATTACATCGGACGGCAAGTTGACTGTTAACGCGGGTGGTGCAGATATTACAGGTGCTACAAGCATTACAGGTGATACCACAATTACAGGCGACGCTTCCGTTTCCGGAACAGCAACATTGGGTGCTTTGACATTCAATGGAACGGATACTGCAGACGCTATCGCCACAGCAGGATTGGATAGAGGTGCTAGCGGTTCAGCGACAACATTAGCTTCCACAGCTTCAGTTGCTGCGACAATTACGACTCAAGCACAAGATGCTACATACACGAATCTTGTTACCTCCGGTTCTAATATCACTGGTGGAACGATTCAGTTAGCATTAAAGGGCTTAGACGAAGTTATCGGCAACCGGTCTATTTCCAGTGCTAATAGTGACGTTGACAGTGCTTTAGGAACCAGCGTATCAGCTGCAATTGCAAAGATTGGTGATAAGCTTGGCGATGTTGACTTTAGTTCTGCCAATAATACGGCTGCAACAGATTTGACAACAGCTATTTCTGATGTAGATGCGGCTGTGGGTGATATTTCTGCATTGACGACATCTAAGATCATTTCTGCCAATACAGATTTGACAACTGCTGTTAAGAGCTTGGAAGACAATGTGGCGACCGCTATGGGTGGTACATTCACAAATGGTGCTTGGTCATATACGGTTGATAACACGGCCGGTTACGCTGCTTACACAGCCCAAACAAATGTTGCTGACGCAATTGACCAAGTTGCAAGTAATATCGGTACAGCTGCTGAAATCACAACAACAGGTATCAATGGTGTTGCGAATAACCAGACAGTCAACAAGAATATCGATGAATTGAACAAAACATTGGGCAACATCAAAGCTTTGGATGGAACTGATGGAACGGGTCCGAAAGGCAACTTGGCTGCAGCTAATAGCACCGTTGCGGATCACTTGAATGCTATTGATGCTCGGATGGGCGATATCGCGGGCTTGAACACCAAACGTGGTGCTTCTGCTAAGGGCAACTTAGACACGACTGCGACTGCAAAAGTCGAAGATCACTTCGTTGCTTTGGATGACGCTATCGGTGACAGAACAGCATTCAGCAACACAGTCGGTGTTGACTACTCAACAACAGGCTTGAATAATAACAATGTTGTCGGTGCGATTTCTCAAGTTGCAAGTAATGTTGGTAGTACGCCGGTGACAGGTGCAAACGGAAACGTTGCCGCCGGAAACACGGTTAACCAAAACTTGGATGCTTTGGATGCCGCTATCGGTGATATCGGTCAATTTAGTCAATCCGAATACATGTCTCGGAATGCAACAATTGCTGACGGCATGATGAATCTTGATCACAACTTGCATCGTGTTGAAAAAGAAATGCGTGGAGGCTTTGCTTCTATGGCTGCTTTGTCTGCTTTGGTCCCGAATGCACGGGGTGCCGGCGATACACAATTGTCGGTTGGCACGGGTGCTTATCGTGATCACCAAGGTATCGCTGTTGGTGCCTTCCATTACTTCAATGATAATGTGTTGGCCAACATGGGCTTCTCCTACGGCGGCGACAAGAGCGCGATCTTCCGTGCTGGTGTCACCTTCGGTTGGTAAGCTGAAAGCACAAAAAATTTCCCCGTCCGTTTGGGCGGGGATTTTTTTTGTTGCATGTTTAAGAAAAAGATGCTAGTATCCCCTCTAATAAGAAAGGAATATACTATGAAAAAAATAATTTCTCATTTAAAAAATCATAAAAAAGTTTATGGTGGCGTTTCAGCTTTGGTTATTTTAGGGGGCATTGGCTTTACCTGTTATCAGTTTTGCACGGATACACAATTTATGCGCTATTGCAAGGACGAAAAGATGTGTACATACGTCGCTAAACGCCTGACAAAAGCCGAAAAAGAAGCTTATATTGCTATGTCAAAGTATATGGAAAAGTCGGGAAAGAGACAACTGGATCCCGGCGTTTGGAAGTATGCCGATATGGAAGATGGTTTAAACGCCAGTTTGAAAATAAAGGCTGCCTCCGCAGAAATGGTCCGCCAAAATATTTTAAGCAGTATGCTACCTCGGGACCAATTTCCAGGCAATTATGACTGCATGCGTCAGGCCTATGTCAATGAGTTGTCAAATGAAGAAGTCCTGTTTCTACAAACACCGCAAGCCCGTGATAGCAGCGTGTTAAAAAGTAATCCACAGCTGCGCGATGCATACATTTTGGCATCTTCCAAGCTAATGAAGTGTATGAATGAAGCAGTCCAAAAGAAGTATTTGGAAGAAGTAGATAGTTTAAGAAATCCTCCTAAAGCATCAACGTCAAAGAAATAGCTTGACATGTGGCTATAAATTCACTAAACTTGCAACCAGTTTTGCAAGGTTGCAAGATGATGTGGATTTAAGCCGACTTGTCCCACTAAAGAGGACTAAACAGGAGATAAACATGCGCCAAACAGCAGAGGCGGTGTCGATTGGCCACCCAGATAAAATAGCCGATTACATTTCAAGCACAATTTTAGATAGATTAATTGAACAAGATCCAATGGTGCGTTATGCCGTTGAAGTCATGATCAAGGGGAATACCGTTATTTTGGGCGGTGAGGTCAGTGGCCATGTCAATATGATTGCATTGGATAACTATGTTAAGCAAGCACTCCGTCAGATCGGATATGATGAACGGTATGCCCAAATTTGGGAAGATAAAGCCATTGATATTCACAAAGTTCAAGTGCTTAACCTTATTGGATTACAGTCAACGGAAATTGGACAGGGGGTATCCCAAAATGGTTGGGGAGATCAGGGTATATTTGTCGGTTATGCCTGCCAAGGGGAAGGTTTTATTAACAGGGAACTGTTTTTGACGCGTAAACTGAATAAAGCTCTTTATAATTTAGCGCGTCAGAGTGATAATTTAGGATTGGACATTAAAACACAAATAACATTAGCTGATGATGGTCATATTGAAACAGCTATAGCCGCCATTCCCATGAAAGAGTCGGTAAATTTAGATGATTTTATCTGTCAGGTATTAGAGGAAAAGCCAGATCAATTGATTGTAAATGGTACGGGTATTTATCAAACGCATGCCAGTATTGCCGATTGTGGAATTACGGGACGGAAATTAGCATGTGATTTTTATGCAGGTGCTTGTCCAATCGGTGGGGGAAGCCCTTGGACGAAGGATGCGACTAAGGCTGATTTAACCCTTAATTTATATGCCAGAAAACTAGCAGCAAGCAATCTATCGGATAATGATGAATGTTTTATTTATCTGTCATCATGTATCGGGCGTGCCGAATTACCGAGTGCGACGATTAAAACAATCAAAAATGGGGTTATTCAAACGGCTAATTTAACGATTTATGAAAAACCGGACAAGATAATTGAAATGCTGGGGTTACGAAAACCGGTCTATGCCAATTTATGTCGGGATGGCTTCACAGCGGTAAGCCTGTAATGCGAGCGCACTTTCGGCTATCAACTGTCGAACCTCAAAAACATAAATATTGACTGTGAAATGGTGCCCAGAAGAAGACTCGAACTTCCACCCCTTTGACAGGACTAGCACCTGAAACTAGCGCGTCTACCAATTTCGCCATCTGGGCAACGGCGTCAGTCTAGCTAAAAATGAGCAAAATGTCAAGATGTTTTTTTGGGCCTAAATGCAAAAAACACTTTACTTTTCTCAAAAAAAAAGGTTAAAATTGCATAAAACTATTTTTGGGAGTGAGATATGAAACAAACCTATCAGTTACCGACTCGGGAAGAATTAGATGCTATTCAGCTCAATTGGAAACGCTATATTTTACCGCCAATTCATCCGGAAGGATTGAAGATTTTGGCTTGGGAAGTCATTATTATTATCGTTTTGGATTTATTACTGAAATGCTTTGGATTACCGACATTTTGGTATATTGGCGTGCCTCTATTGGTATTCTCATTCTACTTCTTCCGTAATCCGGAACGGTTTACTCCAAAAGGGGAAGACTTGATTATTGCCCCCGCTGATGGTATTGTTAGTAATATTAAAGAGATTATTCCGCCGAAAGAACTGGACTTGGGCAATGAACCGATGATTCGTATCAGCACTTTCATGAGTGTTTTTAATGTGCATGTAAATCGCTCTCCTGTATCCGGAAAGGTTCATCGGTTGAACTATCGACCGGGAAAGTTTGTGAACGTGGCGGATAAAGACAGTGAAGATAATGAACGCCAAGAAATCTCATTTATCGCTGATAATGGTCAGAAAGTGGGATGTGTACAAATTGCCGGGTTGGTAGCACGTCGTATTTATTGTCCGCTTCGCGTGAATGATAAATTAAAAGCCGGCCAGATCTTTGGTATGATTCGCTTTGGAAGCCGGTTGGATGTTTATTTACCCAGAGGCGTTTACCCTAAGGTTTTACCGGGGCAAAGCATGGTTGCTGGTGAAACGATTTTAGCCGATATGTCGGCATTGTCAGCTAAACAGAAAAAGGAGTCGTAAATGGTTCGGAAAAAAAGAATATCTTTGCGTAAAGTGAAACCACAAGCAGATTTAGCATTGCGCCCATTATTCCCTAATATGGTAACAATGACCGCATTGGCATTTGGTGTATCTTCTATCAATATGTCGCTCTGGGGTAATTGGGAATTAGCCGTTGCCTTTATCTTTTTTTCAATGATATTTGATTTCTTGGATGGTAAGGTCGCGCGATTATTAGGCGTATCCTCTCGATTTGGAGCGGAGTTAGATTCTCTCTCCGATTTTGTCAGTTTTGGTGTTGCTCCGGGTGTTTTAATGTACCTGTGGAGTATGAAAGTAGCTATCTTCCGTGAAGCGGCCAGAGCGGAAGCGGTAGGAGTCTATTGGATCTTTGCTCTTTTTCTGGCTATGTGCTGTGCGGCACGATTAGCTCGGTTCAATTCATTACTGGACGAAAAACAACCACCGTACTGGTATCATTTCTTTATGGGAGTACCTGCTCCTGCCGGTGCGGGATTGGCGTTATATCCGATTATTTTGTATTTGGCAACCGGATGGGATATTTTTAGAGCCCCAATTTTTGTCGGTTTCTTCCTATGCTTTAGCGGTATTTTAATGGCAAGCCGTATTCCGACATTAAGTTTGAAACATTTACACATTCCTAAAAAGTATGTGGTATGCCTGTATCCTGTAGCGCTTCTCTTTTTTGCGAGCTTGTTTGGACGGCCTTGGGTAACATTGAGCCTGTTTGGACTGGGCTATCTAGCGACGATACCGGCATGTATTTGCTATTTTTTTAAATTTAGAAAACAATCTTTATTAAAGGAGGAAAAATAATGAAATTATATTCTGCTATTACTTTGGCGTTATTGGTTGGGGTAACAGGAAGTGCTGTTGCTCAGTTGGCAGCTGACCCTTGGGAAAACAAAAGTCCTGTTGCTGATAAGCAATCTCAAACTAAAGCTGATCCTAACACGTTAAATAAGCCGGATTTAGGCTTTGTAGGGGATAATACAACTTGGAATACAGCAATGGGACAGGCCGAGATTGCTCCAGATGCAAATATTACCAATATGTTGTTGATGACACAACATTTACGGAATATGGGATATAAGATTCCCGATGGTTTGGATAACCTGATTAATACAGCTCCGGCAAAATTACGGAATGAGATTTATGCGGCTATGAACCAATTAAAATCATCATCCCATCCGTTTGCCACTGTAGAACAAAGTTTGGCCTCTATCTTTGAGAACAATACCGGGTTATCACTTGAAAATCTGATTATGAATTCTTTAAAGATTATAGATAACCGTCGCTAGGGGTTCTTTATGAAAAAAACGTTATTCTTTATTGGGGGATTGATTGTCGGTATCGGACAGAGTGCTTTGATATTGGCAGAAAATACCGAAGCTGTTCAATCGGATATTAATACGTCTGTATTGGAAGAAAAGGAAGTTGTCATTCGCCCAAATATTGATACGCCTATTTTACGTAAACAGTTCAATGCAAAACGCCTATATCGAGAAGCATGGGACGCTGATAATGGTGTTCAGTTGTCGACGATTGATCAGTTGGAATATATTCAAGCGAATAATCCTGGATTGGATGAAGATACAATGGCCGTTGTTAAGCAGGGAACAGATTTGCTTAAGAAAATGAAGTTTGGCCTGAAAGACGCGGATATTTCAGCAGATAGTGTTGCTATATATCAAGATCCGACCAAAGTCATAACCCAAATATCGGATAATACTTTAACAGAAGCAACACCGCAAGAAGCTATGACAGCCATTGATTTAATGGAACCGAGTAAGCGAATGATAGACAAAGTCTTTACGGACAAAACTTTGGGGCGTAAAGGATATCAAATCAATATTGATTCGTTCTAATCATGAGTAAGAGAGTTACGTTAAATCTGGTCCAAGGTCCTGTTGTTGTTTTAGTTCGTCCCCAAATGGCAGAGAATATCGGTATGGTTGCGCGGGCAATGATGAATTGTACGCTGTCGGAATTACGCGTAGTTTGCCCCCGGGAAAGTCCTGTATCTGCTAAAGCTATATCAGCATCATCTGGGGCTCAAATAATCTTGGAACAGGCTCGTGTTTTTAATTCATTGGATGAGGCATTGGCCGATATTCAAATTGTCTTGGCGACAACAGCGCGTCCTCGGGATATGACAAAGCCAGTTTATCATCCCGAAAAAGGGATTAAAATATGTGCTCAATCGATACAGAAAAGGATCAAAACAGCGATTTTATTTGGTGCTGAGCGAACCGGTCTTGAAAATGATGAGCTTGTTCCCGCTGATGGAATTATTGAAATTCCATTAAATCCCAAGCATAGTTCTTTAAATTTATCCCAAGCAGTTCTGTTGATTGGTTATGAATGGTTCCGACAAACGTGGGATCATGATAATACGCATTTGGCAACTGGTGGTTCTGGGCCGGCTACAAAAGTAGAATTAAACGCCTTTCTGACGCATTTGGAAACAGCCTTGGATGAGCGGGGATATTTTCATTTGCCGGCAAAGCGCGAAAGAATGCAGCGCAATTTGCGTAATATTTTTACGCGTAATGGGTTAACATCGGCAGAAATTAAGACATTACATGGTGTTGTTATTGATTTAACTAAACCTGTTAAAAAATAATTGGGTAAATTTAGATTTAGTTATATGGCCTTTTGTAGGCTTGACAAAACATATTCTTATATGTATGATACCCCGTACTTATTATAATCAATTCATATTTGGAGTCGTCAATATATGAAATTTAAGCGTATTTTACTTTACCTTTTTACTTTTCTTTCATTTGTTCTTTTTTGTTACCCGCTTTTTTTGAAAAAAACTTTTGGTCCTGTTTCGTTTGAGCA
>Ga0310690_10012355_pt1 | contig 10491 bp, 9 predicted proteins | sample AusTroGonzalo_MG_2_FD_207661 | JGI IMG/M metagenome (GOLD analysis project Ga0310690, IMG submission 207661) | Bovine rumen microbial communities from tropical cattle in Woodstock, Queensland, Australia - Gonzalo_04 (v2) (version 2) | ecosystem: Host-associated > Mammals > Digestive system >...
AGGGTGCAAAATTCAGTTTCAAAAATAAAAAAAACATGCCTTCAAAACAGGCATGCAATTTTTTTTAGAAATCCAACCACGACTTTGACATCACCCGTCCATTATCGAAGATGATACTAGCGCTCATTCCATAAGTACATGAAGACATCCGCATGACACCAAATCCAATGTTGGTTTCATCTTCTATACAGCTAGGCTTTACTTTGAAAATGGCATCAACGTCTTTTCTGCTCATCCCCATACGCACCTTATTGTAGTCATTCTTTGAGACATCCATACCAGAGCAAGCCACAAGAACAAAGACTAATGCCGTAAATAAAATATATCGCATAGATACCTCCGAAAAAAGATTACTAAACCAATATAACAAAAAAAAGATGCGTTTGACACAAAATGACACCCATCCGAATCTACATTTAACATGAACATAAATCTGTCATAACATTAACTTCTGATATACACGAAAAAGGGGCAAACCTATGAACTCGTTCTCCCAGGAAATCCAGCCCATAATTCCGAACCTTCCCTCCATCACCGAGGCCAAGGCCATCGAGATTCTTAACAGCATGCCGTCCTTCGACAATCTGTCCGAGGAAGCTAGAAACCAAATCCTTAAAATTGCCGCCGCCGACGAATACAAACGAAGCCTACAATACAAGGCCAAAATCGCAAAACTCAATTACGAAGACATTAAGGCCACGTTTCTGAACAATACGAAATCCAGCCATACCAAAGAAGCATACTCCCTGGCTTTAAGGCGCCTAGAAATGTATCTATCCTTCCAAGGCAAGTCATTTGCGGAAGTAAGCACGCTGGATGCCGACAAACTGATTCAAAGCGATTTTCTGACGAAGCCCTTAATAAAGGACTCCCTTAACACATCGGCCCCAGCAAGAGCGTCCGCCTCAATTCGTAGGGATTCAAGCTGTTTGGGAGCTTTCTACGCATTTGTTCAGCGCATCAGCAACAACGAATTTGGGAACCCTTTTAGAGGAACCAGGGCTAAACCGACATTGAAAGCACAAAGAGAACTGTCCGTTCCCACCAAGGAAGAAGTCGCAACAATCCTCTCCTCTAAGGAAATTCCAAAGCCTTTGAGGGCCGCTATAGCAATAATGGCATATAGGGGTATTCGTGTAGGCGCCTTGCCTACATTGACCATCGACTATACTACTAATAATAGTTCCTTTACCGCCTTTTCTAAGGGGAAGCCATACAACGGCCATTTTGATGAAAAAGAAACACTCCTTCCCCTAGCAAAGTTCCTTACGGTCTTTCAGGGGAAAAAGAAGCCATTCTATGGAATGACGGCGCCCCAAATCAAGATGCAGGTTTCGTACTGGCTAGGAAAACTGTTCAAAGCGGGCTCAATCGCCAACAAATACTCATGCCACGATTTCAGACATTTCTTTGCCGTATCACAGTATCGTGGTGACTTCGAAAATTCCCATAAAGGGGATATCTATATCTTGAAGCAATTACTAAACCACAGCGGCATATCAATCACCGAGGGCTATCTGAAAACTTTAAACCTGATATAGGTTTTACAGTTCGGCAATCTCTAAAAGGGATGAGTCACAAATGACCCACCCCTTTTTTGAGAATGAGCGATTAAGGAATTTTTCAACCCACAGGCTCTATTCGGACATCATCAATGATGTGTTTAATCATCTTCACTTTAAAATCAAGCGTTGATTCTCGCCATAGAAGATGCAACACCTCCCACATCGGAACCCTATTAAGCGCCTTAATATCAAGGAACGGGAGCCCTATATCGTTATCGGCATAAAGGATATAAAAGGATGGATTGTTTCTTTCCTTGTCCCTCTCTTCCACGTAAACCGTTATACGAGCTTTCTTTGAATCCAAGACACTAACCACTCCATTTTGCTCCAACATTTGCTGAAGACGAAGTAGGCGCATGCAACCGTCTAACTCGTATTCAATCTTTATATTTTCAAAATCCATAATCGCTTCACCCATATTTCACATCTAGTTTATAGGGTGAATCTTTTATGGGTTCTTACTTATCTTTCTTGGCAGAAAAAGGAGCAGGCTTTTCGGCTACCATACCGTAACTGGTCGGGTTCTCTGCTTGCGGCAACTTGTAAATGTTCCTTGCCCTATCTGCATTGTCAGAATCGACCGTTTCGGTTTCTTCAAAATCGCCCAAACCAAAATACTTTTCAAAGAAGTGCTGCAACTTTTCAATGACCGTGGCTTTCTTTTCAGAGCGGTTGCCACCGCCAAACCGAGACATCGGGGGGAGTATATTGGCTATTTCCGTGCCGTTCTCGTCCAGTTCGCCATCGTGGAAAGCATTGGCGACAAAAGCCCTTGTTTCGGGTTCCTTGAGCCGTTCTTCGGAAATGATTTCTACCAAGTCCTTTTCCCGTTCTTCCGAGACAAACTTTTTCCAATCCTTATCCACATCGGTCTTGGTATTGACCCGTGCGACAAAGGCTTCAATCAAGTCCTTCTTGCTGCGGAGTTCTAGGCTACTGTTGACCGCCTTGGTAATCTTCGTGAGAATGGTCTTGTCCTTGCAGTGACCATCGTGGTATTGGGCAACCAAGGCGAGGATGTAATCAATGGTGATGTCCACTTGCTTGATAAGCTCAAGTTCAAACTCTACATCATCCTTGATGGATTCCTTTGTTCCATCCCTATGACCTTTCAGCTCATCGTGGATGTCAATATACATGGACTGATAGTCCTGTAAATCCCTTTCAGCGATTTCATCGTCCTTAAACTGGTCAAAGGAAGTCAAGATGTTACGAAGCCGTAGAATCGCCCCAAACAGGGCTACAAAGTCCTTCTTTTTCTTCTCGCCTATGATTTCCTCGCCCAAAGGGTAAAGGGTCTGCAATTCGTCCAAGAGCTGCTGATAGCCTGGTTGCTTCTTGCCCTTTTCATCCTTGAAACCATTGTAGTATTCTTCAAATGTGCGAAGAATGACGATGCCACCCGCATCCTTGTCGCCAAACAAGGCAATGGCATCATCCGTCTCTTGCTGCAAAGAACGGAAACAGACGATATTGCCGAAGGTCTTGACCGAATTAAGAATACGGTTGGTGCGTGAATAGGCTTGCAACAGTCCGTGTTGTTTAAGGTTCTTATCCACCCATAAGGTGTTTAGGGTGGTGGCGTCAAAACCCGTGAGGAACATATTGACCACAATCAGCAAGTCAATCTCCCGCTTCTTCATACGGAGCGAAATATCCTTGTAGTAGTTCAAGAACTTATCGCCCGATGTATCAAAGTTGGTTTTGAACATCTTGTTGTAATCAGCAATCGCCTTGTCCAAGAAGTCACGGGATGTCGCATCCAAGGCGCCTGTTTCAAAGTCTTCTTCGGTCAGAATACCGCCATTTTCCTCTTCGTTCTGTGCAAAACTGAATATGGTCGCAATCTTCAAGGGGAACGGCTTTTCCTCAATTTGCTTCTTGAACTCGTAGTAATACTTCTTCGCCATCGGGATAGACGATGTGGCAAAGATGGAGTTGAAGCCCGCAAGCCTTTTGTCCGCCAACTGATAGTAGGCATTCCGCTTGGTCTTTTGGTCAAAATGTTCCAGCACATACTTGACCACCTCTGCGATTCTCTTAGGGTCGCCAAGGGCTTCTTCAGTATCAATGGCAGAAACTTTTTTGTCCGCCACACCGTTCTTTTTCTTGACGGTATTGATGTAATCAATGCGGAACGGAAGGACATTTCCATCCTTGATGGCATTGACAATCGTATAATGGTGCAATCTATCGCCAAAGGCTTGCTCGGTAGTTTTCAACAGCGGATTCTTGCTGCTCCCTGCGTTCTGCGGGAATATGGGAGTCCCTGTAAAGCCGAACAAGTGGTAGTTCTTGAAAGCCTTGGTTATCTTTTGGTGCAGTTCCCCAAAGTGGCTGCGGTGGCACTCATCGAACACGAAAACGATGTGCTTGTTATAAATTTCGTGGGTCTTGTTCTTGGTAATGAAACAGCCGAGCTTTTGAATCGTGGTGACGATAATGCGGTAGTCCTTGAAGGCGCCCTTTGCAGTCTTGTTTTCCAGCTGGTCTTGAAGAATCTTCGTGGACTTGTTGCCGTTTGCCGCCCCTTTTTCAAAGCGGTCATATTCCTTCATCGTTTGGTAGTCAAGGTCTTGGCGGTCAACCACGAATAGCACCTTGTCCACATAATCCAGCTTGCTAGCCAATACAGCGGTTTTGAACGAGGTCAAGGTTTTGCCCGAACCCGTTGTGTGCCAAATGTAACCGCCCGCCCCCACAGTGCCCATCTTCTTGTAGTTGTTGGCAATGACGATGCGGTTTAAGATTTTCTCAGTAGCGGTGATTTGGTATGGGCGCATCACCAAGAGCAGTTCTTCCGAAGTGAACACGCAATACTTGGTCAGGATGTTCAGTATAGTGTGCTTGGCGAAGAATGTCTTGGTAAAGTCCACCAAGTCAAAGATGTTCTTGTTGTTGGCATCCGCCCAAAAACTCGTAAACTCGAAGCTATTGCTCGTTTTGAGTTTACCGCTCTTGCTAGAGCCTAGTTCCTTAATATGGGCGTTACGGGTGGTATTTGAGTAATACTTGGTGTGCGTTCCATTGCTGATAACAAAGATTTGAACATACTGGAACAGTCCGCACCCCGCCCAAAAGCTATCCCTTTGATAACGGTTGATTTGGTTGAATGCTTCACGGATGGCAACACCACGCCTTTTCAGCTCCACATGAACTAACGGCAATCCATTGACAAGAATGGTGACATCGTATCTCGTCTTGTGCGAGCCATCTTCCTCTTCATACTGATTGAGAACTTGGAGCGAATTATTGTGGATGTTATCCTTGTCAATCAGCTTTATGTTCTTGGACTTCTTCTTGTCCGTTATAAGGGTCTTGACGTAATCTTCTTGGATTGTCCTGGTCTTTTCAACAATACCTTCATTCTTGTTTGCCAGGAACTCGTTGAAGAACCGTTCCCATTCATCATCAGTGAACTTAAAGGCGTTCAGCTTTTCTATCTGTGTACGAAGATTGGCGATTAAATCGTCTTGGGAATGGATTTGGATATACTCGTAGCCCTGATTGGAAAGCAAGCGGATAAACTCTTTCTCCAAGTCGGCTTCGCTCTGGTACGCAGAAGACTTGGACTTGGTCGGGGTGTATTCCGCAACCACGGTCGCTTCACTTGTTTGGGCAACGGTCTTGTACATAGCGGTCACTTTGTCTTTTCTATCACATACTTATTGAACCATTCGGGAACTTCGTCTATTCCTTCCGTAAAAACTATCTCGCCATCCCTGCATTCGGCAAAATTCAAGTAGGAAGTCTTGCCCGATTCTGAGTTGTCAAAAAAATAGACTCGGTCTGCAATCTTTAAAGCTGGATAAAGGTTTTCAAGAGAGTTGTAGTATCTGCTGAACACCTTTTCCTTGGGAACTCCGTGGCCACCTTGTTTTACACGGCTTTTAACACGTTCCCAATTAATAGTCGGGTTTTGGGTCGAAACAAAGTAGAGATAAACCTTGAAACCCTTGTCTTTCGCTTCTTGCAACAATTGCAACTTTGACTTATGCGAAAATACGGTCTCGTAGAAAAACGTGCCGTCGGTTTCGAGCATCTTTGCCGTCAGGTAATCGACAAGATAGGCGGCGACAGTGTTTATGGTCTTGTAGTCCCTTTTTCCCTTCCAAGTGAAAAGACTCTTTTCGAATACAATTTTCTTCTGGATGTATTCGATGGTAATGTCGTTGTCGGGGCGGGTATTTTTGCGAGCGGATGCAAGAAATTCATCTACACTACATGAAATGGGCCAGCCCTTGATGCTGAACCCCTTTTGCTTTAAATCCTTGGCGATTTTATCTGCATTGACATCGAGCCTTTCGGTGAAGAAATTCTGCTTCACGAGATAGTCGTACAGACTGGATTTGCCGGAACCGTTAGGGCCAGCGAAAACCCTGAAACGCTTCGTTATCATATGGAGAAAACCTTTTTGGCAAGTTTCACTGGCGGATTTACATGCCCAATGCTGGTTTTCCTTCCACTAGGAAACATCTTGTAGATAATAGTTCCTTCGGTAAAGCAGACAGGGACCCCGCTCAAGAGGGCTTTCTTGTAGGCGGCAACACCCGCCCTGGAATATACCGATTGGCGTTTCTTTATGTCGGACGATTCGGTTATGGGTTCTTTTGTTGCTACAGCCATGATTTACCTACTGAACATGAAAAACAAGTCTTTTCCTTAAATATATAATAAATATGCAAAAAAGAATGCCGTTCGATTTCAATTGTCGGGCTTATCCAGCGTTTTTGAACGAAAGCAGTTTGTCTCGGTAATACTCGTATTGCCTTTTGCGGGCTTCTATTTCGGCTGGCAGACCTTCGCTCAAATCGTTCACCAAAGCGTCAAACTTGTCAAGGACAGCCACAATCCGCTCTTGTTCGGCAAGGGATGGGAGCGGAATTTTGATGTCACTCAACTTGTCTGGAGTCACTTCTATCACCTTTGTTCCATGGGCTAGCTTTCGTTTTTGTTCAAAGAACATTGATGTATGGAAGTAATAGGTCAAGAACTTTGCGTTTTGATTATGATGGATGATGGCAGAGTGTCCACTTACTGCTATGGGCTCATTGCCTACCCAGGCAACACACTTACAGACATCTTCCACATTTTCACTTGTTACAGCCATTACGATGTCGTTTGGCTGTGCGAACTTCTGTTTCTGAGCGGCTTCGTTGCTAATGCAGGATATGGTCTTGTCGGCATACAGTCCGTAGCGTGTATAAATTTGCCCATAATGGATGCAGGGGACTCCGCTTTCGGCAAAGTCCTTCTTTTGGAAATTTCCGCCACGACTTATCGTTGCCACTTCACCCAACATAACTTCTACATAACCATAAACATACTGATAGAGACTAATTATTGCTTGCTTGCTCGCTTGCTTGCTTGCTTGCTTAGCAAGAACTGTGCCAATTGGCTCGAAACTCAACAACAAATCACGGTAGTATTCGTACTGCTTTTTTCGTGCATCAATCTCCGCTGGCAAGCCGATTTGAAGGTCAGAACAAATGGAATCAAAGTTGTCCAGCACCTTGACAATGCGATTTTGGATTTCAATAGGCGGAACTGGAATTTTCAAATTTTCAATAACATTTCTACTCAATCGTGGAATACTAGCCTTTCTTACTTGTGAGTGAAGAAACTCCTTCTTATTCATTAAAGAATGATACAGATAACGACTATTTAGCCGTGGTGTTTTGGAAAAGAAGTAACAGTCATCTGCCGCCCAAAAGTTATCCTTACAAAATCCTATTTCACCCGCTGCCCCTGCTGCGATAACAAATGTCGTATTCCCTTCAACATTAAATTTGTCAAAAAAACCAAGCGGTTTCAAACTATTTTGATAAACTGGGTATGTTCCATCCATAGCCAATTGGTTGCGTACAACTCTGACTCCACGATTTATCACAGTAATCTCGCCCAAAGTCATCCACCTTACAGATTCGGAGCTCGCAAAAGTTAGCCCCCCCCTAACATTATTGAAGGACAGCAACTGGTCTCGGTAATACTCATACTGCTTCTTACGTGCTGTAAGCTCTGCTGTAAGCTCTGCTGTAAGCTCTGTAAAAGAGTCCAATATCCGCACGATTTCTTCTTGTATTGGGAGCGGCGGGACTGGGAGTTCTAATGATTTCACTATATCGGCATTCAAATTAGATACAGTTCCACTAGACGCCTTCTGTGCCATTATGTGCTGAATAGAACTAGAGCACAATACATAATAAAGGAAATCTGGTAGAAAGTATTTTTCAAAATCACTTATAGCCAACCATCCGTCATGAATACAGCCCTTTATTTTCATTATATAAGGGCGCCCAAAACTCATTGAGTTAGAAAGAATAAAATCCCCTTCCTTAACAAAACGAGATTTTCTTGCCCCCTCTTCGGTTATCTTTTCTTCTGTTGATGTTATGTATTTGCTTCCTGGGGAAACATCCCCTATTTTTATCCAATTGACACCATCTTCTGAATTTGTAATAAAAGAATGTATTGGACGAGGCGATGCACCACGAACAATGTTTGCTATATCACCAAATTTCTTATACTCTACCCCATTGGGGCAATGTTTCTTCAACAAATCATCTATCTTGCTCATTTGCTGCCCCCTTGTGCCTTTTCAGCCCTTTTCTTGCGAGCATCTTCAACCCATTCATCACTTGCGATATATTCGTCCATGCATCTTGCGAGCTTGTCAAGGAAATTGACGCACTTGACCACATTATCCTTCTTGGCAACATCTGGCACATTGTCTTCTTTCAAACGGTGTACGATTTCGCCACGGTTACGGATATAGTCATCAAGCTTCTTGCAGACTTGTTCCCTATTCATTCCGTCAAAAGACCAACGACAGGTCACATCCTCAATGCAGAACCAGCTCTTGTAAAGGTTGCGGATGTTCTCGGTATTGGGGTTGTGAAACCGCTCCAGCATTTTCTCGTTCTTCTCAGTAGAATTAGGAGTAATCTGCTTTTGCTCAATTTCCCTTACAAGGTCTTCAATATAGGTTTCAAATGCAGTGAAAGCCAAGGTAAAGCTGAACCGTTTCAACACATCAATGTCGGGCAATTTGCCGTTATACAAGCCCTTGATTATTTCTGCATTTTCACTTGAGTTGTGGCAATCGTAAATCGCCAACATGTTCCTGGCATCTTCAATGCCGTTGGAGAATTTCTCTAATGACTTGCTCATATCACTTCTCCAAATCGGCTATAATCTTGTCTATCGCCTTGCGGAGAGCATCTTCTTTCTTGACGATTTCCGCAATATCCCTATTCAAAACCGCAATGTCCACCTTCTCCCTAGTGTCCTTCTGCTCCACGTATGTAGAGACGGAAAGATTGTAGTCCTGCTCGGCAACTTCGTCAATGGAGACCAGCTTCGCTTCGTGTTTCTTGTTCTTGCGTTCCACCAAACGATTGATGATATTCTCGATATTTTCGTCCGAGAGCTTGTTAGCGTTCGTGACCTTGACACATTCCTTGCTAGCATCTACAAACAGAATCTTGTTGTCCTTCTTGGACTTCTTCAAGACCATGATGCAAGTGGCTATGCTCGTACCGAAGAACAAATTGTCAGGCATCTGAATGATGGCATCCACATAGTTGTTATCTACGAGATATTGCCTAATCTTCTTTTCCGAGCCGCCACGATACATAATGCCAGGGAAACATACCACTGCAGCCGTTCCGTCCGTAGAAAGCCACGAAAGGATGTGCATTACAAAAGCCAAGTCCGCCTTGGATTTCGGAGCAAGAACACCCGCTGGGGCAAATCGTGGGTCATTGATTAACAGCGGGTTGTCATCCCCATCCCACTTGATTGAATACGGGGGATTCGACACGATGCCATCAAACGGTTCATCGTCCCAATGCTGCGGGTCAGTAAGGGTATCTCCATGAGCAATGTTGAACTTGTTGTAGTTCACATCGTGCAAGAACATATTGATTCTTGCAAGGTTGTAGGTAGTCAAGTTTTTCTCTTGGCCGAAGAAGCCCTTACGCACACCGTCCTTGCCAAGCACCTTACGGAACTTCAACAGCAATGAAGCGGAACCCACAGCGGGGTCATAAGCCTTGTTCAAATACTTCTTACCGATGGTGATAATGCGAACCAACAGTTCAGATACTTCTTGAGGAGTGAAGAACTCGCCACCGCTCTTGCCCGCATTACTCGCATACATGGCCATCAAGTATTCGTAGGCATCACCAAAGGCATCAATCGTATTGTCCTTGTAATCGCCTAACTTCATATCAGCTATGCCGTGCATCAGTTTACGGAGCATCTTGCACTTGTCAGCAACCGTCTTGCCCAACTTGGTGGAGTTCACATCGAAGTCATCAAATAGCCCGTCAAGGTCAGGTTCGGAGGGAGTTCCCTTCGCTGAGGCTTCAATCCCCTTGAAGACACTTTCCAAGGTTTCATTCAAGTTCTCGTCCTTGTCTGCCTTGTTCAAAACATTGCAGAAAAGTTGGCTCGGCAAGATGAAGAAACCCTTTTCCTTCACCAAATCATCCTTGGCCTGCTTCGCTTCCTTGTCGGAAAGCTTCGCATAGTCAAAGCCCTTGGCTTCCGTGGCATTGATGTAGTTAGTTATGTTCTCGGAAATGTAACGGTAGAAGAGCATCCCCAAGACATACTGCTTGAAATCCCAGCCATCAACCGCCCCACGCATTTCATCGGCAAGCGCCCAAATTGCACGGTGGAGTTCGTTCCGTTCCAGTTCTTTCTTGTTGTCAGCCATAAAGTATATCCTTGAAACAGCCAAAAGACTTGGCTTTCTTAACATCTTAAACTTAATTAAAGTTTGCCCCAAAGAAGAGCTTGACTTTAGCAGCACTTCGCATTTTTAAAGGGCGTAGAGCCAATTTCGCTCAACAGGGGCAACCTAGATAGGCGGAAACCCTGAGGATGGCTGATTCAGGCGCCCCCCTGAAAAATTTTTCAG
>Ga0310690_10012356_pt1 | contig 10491 bp, 14 predicted proteins | sample AusTroGonzalo_MG_2_FD_207661 | JGI IMG/M metagenome (GOLD analysis project Ga0310690, IMG submission 207661) | Bovine rumen microbial communities from tropical cattle in Woodstock, Queensland, Australia - Gonzalo_04 (v2) (version 2) | ecosystem: Host-associated > Mammals > Digestive system >...
ATCCGCATACATGCTTCTTTCTGATAGTCATACAGAGACATTGACGGCCCGTTGTAAACAATCACGTTATCCTGTCTAAAATCGCATTCTACCCGTGTCCCACGAAGCATAGGCATTATCTCACGGCACACCCCAAACGGCAGAATAATGCGTGTTCCGTCCCATTCATAGAGCCTCAGCATCTTTGGTGTCCTGCCGACCCAGAATCCCATACGCTGTTTCTTTTCATACTCCGGATTTGGAAAGACAAGGTTCTCTTTGATCCACGCATGGAGTTCATCTGTCGCATCATCTATATATATCCTGTTTGATATCAGTGTGTTCATCGTCAATCTCTCCTGCTGTCGTAGTAGTACAACCAGTCTTCCAACGTTCTTGCTTCGTATTGCAGTTCTTTCTCTGTCAGCTTCTTTTTGCCACGGGATTCCAGGGTTTCAATCCGCGACATGCTGATGAACCGGATCTCATTATTAGGCAACTTGATTGCGAAATAGCACAGTTCTCCAGCTCGCCGGAAGAACCGTTTCATTGCCATCCGTTGGTTCTCTTCGACCCTGCTGAACGGAAACCCGTTGTGATCGCTGACAACCTTGCAGTCTATCAACGTATGGAATTTATCCTTGGCAGCTATGATGTCGGCAGGGTGTCCTGCTTTGTTCTGCTGTAATACATGCACCCACCATCCTGCATCTGACAGTTTTCCGGCAAGATCCTGCTCAAACCGTCCGCCGTTTGTGCGGTTATCTGTGTTCTGCATCAGATTTCTCCTTTCATTTGATTTGTGAATAGTGTTTGCTTCCTAAGTAATCTTCAAACCGATAAACTTTTTTAAATACAAACTTGTTATTGCACCATCTCTGTAAATTAATGATTTCCTTTGGAGCTTCAGGCTTGTTGTACACCATTACAAACGGGTCATAATTCAGATCACGTAGCGTATAGATTCTGTGAAGGTTTTCGTCCATAGTGCTGTTGAAATTTGTGAGTACGTATACCATTCCATTCCGTTTGTTTTTGTATCTGCTTGCGAAATACCTGAACTTTCCTTCCAGATCATCCTTCGGATTATCCCATGCAAAATGCATCTTAACGATTCTCATGTTGTTTATATCATCTATGTCTTCATCATTGATAAACCGCATATCCAATCCCTGGTTGAAGTTCAGAGTAGACCGTGTTTCTCTGTATTGTTTAAACAAATCACGCTTTTCTTTACAGGCAGTTATGTTTGGATCCAATATCTCTATATGTTTTTGCCCATTCCAAAAATCTTTCACGTCTGCAACCTTTACAGAACATCTGCCTTCTTTACTTGCAACATGGCAGAAAGCACAACCTCTTGGACAACCTCTTGATGTCATAGCAACGGCAAAATCAAACTGCGGATAAATAGAATAATCTGGGAACATCTTTTCTATTTCTTCGGGCAGGGCTTCATGTTTGCTTTTATCAAATATTTCCTTCCCGTTTTCAGTATGAATTGCATACCCTGTGCCACCTTTAATTACCTTATCGCAGTTCATCGGTTCAGGTACATCCTGGCTGTATGCATTACTGAACACCTTGCTCATATAGACAATGTCATAGTGAATCAGATCCGTCCACCACCACTCGACCTCGTCACCTTTTGCCTTGTGATATGCGGATATTCTCATTAACGCAAGGTTTGGGAAATGGTGTCCATCCACATCGATCAATCCGATTCTCATAGTCTGTTGCTCTTCCTTAATCCTGTTAAATAAAATCTCCGGATAGCGTCTCACTGTCCGCCTTAATCCGGAGATACGCAATGCGGGCATGGATTTGCACCACGCATGGTCCGGTACCTGACCGGGTTAGTGGGATTCGAACCGCTGTGCCGATACATGCCATCAGTCTTTAACTAATCGGCTTGCCAAACATTTCCCCGCGTCTACCTATTCCGCCACCGCATTACAAACAATTTAGAATGGAAGTTCATCCGTCTCCACGGCCGTGAATCCGCCCTGCTGTTTCGGGGAAGATTCCTGTGCTGCCGGACTTCCTTCCTGCCGTCTTCCGCAGAAGTGTACGTTGGAAACGAGCAGTACATTCTTGCTCCGCTTTGCACCGTCATTGCCGTCCCACTCTTCCGTGGTCAGCTTGCCTTCAGCCAGGATTTCCTGCCCCTTCTGATTCATGTACTTCTGCATGAACTCCGCTGTCGTGCTGAACGCTTTGCATTCGACAAAGCACTTGTTCTCCCTGTCCTTGTACTTCTCACTCCAGGCAAGACGGAAGTTTACACACGCCGTCCCACCGTCTGTTGTTCTGAACTCCGGATCTTTCGTAAACCGTCCCTGAAGTGTCACATGATTCAGCATATTTTCTCCTCCTTATTCTCCGGCTTCCGCCATCAGTTCAGCAGCCAGATCATCCGACTGCGATACTGCTTTCTGATACGCTTCCTGTTCCGCTTTTTCAGCGGCAGCTTTGGCCTTCTGTGCACACTCCATGCACAGTGCCTTGCCATACTTCTGCTTGCTTCCGGCCGCAATCTGTTCCGCAGAGAAGTTCCCGCTTCCTGTGATCTCTTTTCCGCAACCAGCGCACTTCACCGCAGCTTTCGGTTTTGCACCTTCTGCTGCAGGCTTCTTGTCCCTGATCCGGATACCGTCCGTGATCTCGTTCTTCGCCGGATTCCGTACACCATGCTCGATGTACAGCTGGATCTTCTTTCCTTCCAGGGCATTGGCAGTAACCTGCCCGTACAGCTTCTTCAGTGTCTGCCTGTTTGTGCTGTTTACGATCAGCGGACGAACTTCGCTGATCCCCGGCACAGACTCTTCCACGAACGTCAGCACGTTCTTGACTTCCGGTCCGCGCTGAAGTGTGACCTTGCCACGGTACAGATTCCGGATCGTCAGCACCGGCTCGATATCGCTGTCGATATCGTCGGCACCCATGTACTCGCTGTCGCGCTCGAACTTTTCCTCACCCTTCAGGGGCTTCATCTTCTGCAATTCCTTCGTAATCATTCGGTCTTTCCTCCTATATTTGTTCTGATCCATTCCATATTGAAATGTTCCATTTCTTCGTTTGTCAGTTCCCTGTTGTATGTTGCTGTACCCCAAGAATGTCTGCCACCCCGGATTGCCGTTTCCGAACTGACAGATATTAAACCGTCCATTGGCTGACATCCGGGTCCTGGTGGCCTTTGATACAGCGAATAAGTATACTTATTCAAATTCATCCGCCATCTCTCTCTCTGCCCATCCAGGCACAAACGAATCATTCGGTACGTCGCCAACATACCCAGGCCACACATCCAGTGCATTGCAGTTGTGATACTTTTCAAGCAGATCATGGAACTTGGCAATGCCGGCATTCATCACTTCCTCGCTGACCTCGATCACGTTCACGCTATATGGCGGTTTCTTTTCCTGTGCCACAAACAGGAATCCAGGCAGCTTCTTCATCTTCTTTGCCGTCTTCATACCTTCAGCGTACATTCCGGCCTGCATGAAATAACCACGCTTCCAGATTTCACTGTTAAAGTGGAATGTGTCTGCTGTCAGCGTGGTCTTGTAGTCCACGATGTACTTCCGTCTCCGGTACGTGACGATCCGGTCACATTTTACCTTGCACTTTTCTCCGGTATCCTTATCCGTCCAGAAGAAAGCAACCTCTGTTTCGCCTCTTCCACAGATCAACTTCTTTGCCAGCGGACAGCGGTAGATTGCTTCTTCCATTTCCTGCATAGTACTTGCATCGTCGCTGCTGATGATCGTCTTCCCTGCATTGTCTTCGCAGAACGCTTCCCACATGGCCTTGCCGTCCTTGGTTCGCTTGTCCACCTGTGGAGCAATGGCATATTCTGTGCCAAAGTCACCCGGCTCAAGAATCATCTTATGGCATGCACTTCCGAATGCCATTGCCGGGGTCTGTTCCGGCGGATGCTCAAGGAAGTACCGGAACTTTTCCGGACTTTCTTCCATCTTCCACAGGTCGCTGCGACGGATTCCTTCCGCATTGTTGTACTCGTTTTCAGTCATTCGACTTCTCCTCCTCTTGTTCTATCTCACGCCGGAGCTGACTCGGCGTAACACGCTTTGCATGGGTTCTCACAAACCACATGATGTACATAATCACTGCTACAGCACCGCTGATCCACCCAGCAAGAAAAAACCAGATCAATACATAATCATCTCCTTGTACTGCTTCTTGTAGTATAAAGGGGATTTTTAAAAACCGGCTGTCCCCGACCGGTTGGCATAGTTCCTCTTTCCATTGTGTTCCCACCTGATGAAGAAGGTCATGGCCCCTTATCCAGTAACGGGGACTTTTCGAGAGGAACACATAGAGGAGGTTAACTATGTTCAGGCTTATAGCCTTTGCCAGTATGATTATCGGCTTATGCGCGGGAAGAGGACGCCAGCCGACTTCGGTTCATTCATTCTTTGTCTCCTTAACATGCCATATTCTTCGTGAATACCTGCTGTTCCGCCACACTCTGCGACGTTGCGAATCGCTCATCGTATTGACCTTACGCTTGTTCTCTGCTGCTTTCATCATCAGATGGTTCAGCTTCCACTTCCAAAACTTTTTGCATGTGTCGTGGCATCCTGTACCAGGCGTCCTTTCCGTGCATCCTTCACATGGGCATCCTGTGTTATGTCTGTTAAAAGCCATGTCAGTTCTCCCATTCTGCCGTGTTGTACGGGCACAGGAACGTGGTGTCATACGCTTCAAGCGGAAGCACTACCTGTAACAGCTGGAACAGTTCGCACTTGTGGCAATCCTCGTTCATCTCCGTACAGTCCCTGCACTTCACTTGGGCGGCATCCACCATGTGCCGGAAGTCTTCCTTCTGTACCACAACGCACGTCTTGCTTGGCGTCATCTTTGGCACAAGCCGCATCTCGTAGTCCTTGGCTGTATTCGCAAGGCTTGTCCGCTGACGTTCGGGGATTGTCATACGTACCTCTGTCAGCAATTTCACGGCACCATTTGCTACGGTGTCCATCAATTCCTGCCCACCGTCGATCATGGTTAGTCTGTCAGACAGGTCATCCTTCGCTTCCATCAGTGCGGACGCAGCGTTCATCAGAAACGTAAGGCAAGCTTTTTCCCTGCGTGTCAGATCCTTCGCATCGCTTCTCGATGGATTCACAAACTGTCTGCTCATTCAATCACCCACCAGATCAAGATATTTTGATTGCACGTATCCACTGTCCGTCAGTGCCCACTCGTCTGTCCAGTAATACACTTTCACGGTTTGCTGTGGTTGTAACCACTTCCGGCGTTTCCCGCCGATGTACCGCCTTGCAGACAACCTGCCGTTGCACGACACGACCGCTTTCTGATTCACTCTTTCCGGCTCGTCATACACGATATATCCTTTGTATACCCATCCTTCACCGGACTCGGTGTGTGCGTTTACGATGTGGACAAACCCGTTTTTCTTTCTGCCGTCAAGGTAGATCTCATCTCCAGCTTCAAGGTAACCGCTCCTGTCGTGCCGTGTGCTTGGGAACGGCCTGACGTTTACGTAGTCCCCCGGCATGCAGATCACATAGGCGATAATGCTTTCGTCCCCTGGATAACTGTCTTCCGCAAACGCTTCGGAGATTCCAAGCCATCTGCATGCGGTAATGATTGCGTATATTGCAAGCGTTATCAGCAGGATCTCCAATACTGTGCGGATGATTTTCCATAACTCTGTGTTTCTGAATCTCATTGTTCATACCTCATCTTTGCCAACGCTCTTCACAGCTGTCTGTTCGTTTCAATTGCACTTCTAAGCTAAACTCTTCCTTGCCATAGCGAGTCATATCAATTCAAATCAAAGCTGATCCTTGGCATTTCTTCACTCATCACTGCCTTGCCGCTTCTGCACTATTCTATGCTTTGCTATGGCAATTCACTTCCAATCATAGCCTCACCATTGCGCAACCATTCTATGCTTCACCACTGCCCCGCTGTTCTGTGCCAAGCCTCTGCTCATCCAAACGATTCACTGCCCTTCCGTTGCCTTGCCACGTTCCGCAATGCTACGACCTTGCCAACCTTATCTTGGCTGTGCCCATGCCGGTCGATTCCAAACAATTCCATGCAAGTCCTTGGCATTTCTCCGCTCATCTAAGCCTTTGCTCTTCACCGAACTTCTTTGCCTTAGCTCCTCGTTGCCCTTCCCGGCTTTTCCGTGCCCATGCGTATCAATCCCAAGCAATGCCAATGCAGCTCTAAGCTTTCGTTGCCATGCTAATCCATTGCGATTCCATAACATGCATCGCCGACGCGATTCACTACCATACCGCTCATAGCTATAGCATTACTACGCTATTCATCTCTTGGCTATGCCAACGCAATTCTGTCCTCTTTTCGGCTTCTCCGTTGCGCTTCTGTTCGTTTTATATCATCGCCATTCCATAGCAACGCAATTCGTTTCAAGTCGGTTCATTTCCTATGCGCTTCTTGACTATTCCAAGCCTTTGCCTCGCATAGTGCAGCCCGTCTCTTCCCCGCCGTTACTGTTCCCGTTCTTCGAGCACCTTGTACCGGAACCTGCCCATACCGCTGTTCCGCCACTGCCCGAAACCGCGAAGTTCACCGTAGTTCAGCATCTCACGTACGGCTTTCTCATGGCTGTCAAGGAGCAGGTTGATCTCGAAGACCATCTTTGCCCCTGCCGGAATGCACTCACTGCTTGCCAATGCAATCCGCTCACCCTGTGCTGTCTGTGCACGAAGCGGACGCTGAAGGATACTGATGTCCCCGTCGAACTCAATCGGAATCTGCCTGGGCGAAACGAACAGCAGACCGTCGATTTCCTTTTTGAATGCCTTAATCTTCGAGCATGCGGTATCCGGAATCTTCCGGAGCATCTGACATGCATCCTTGAAAAAGCCTTTCCACTGATAGTCCCAAGCGATGGGATTGCCTTCCGGACTCCGGGGAAACACGGTCATGCTCTTGTCAAACACTTCCTCTACGCCGACAGCGGCGACTTCCTCTTCCATGCTCGGTGCATCCGGTGCCTTGCTGGCGATAAACTCCTCGTGAATCTCCTTGTTACTGCTTGCCGAACCCAGGATCGGCTCGATGAATGTGACTTCAATCTTCAGAGTCTTCATATAAAATTTCCTTTCCGCTGTTACAACAGCCTTATATTGTCCTTACTTGCTTTCAGCCGCAATTGCCACGGCCTCTTCTCTCCACAGTTTCCCGAACGTGCTCTGCGACTCGCCGGAATGCACCTTGTTCACGCCGTACATGTCCTGCTGTGCCATCCGGTTATGGACAACCGAACGGGCAAGGCTACGGGGATGCAGGTGCTGTTTTGCTTCCCTGTTCTGCTGATACTTCTTAGGCTTGGGAATCTTGACTTTGTTCATAGGTTGTTCCTCCTTCATATACAATCATGGGCGTCATCCCTTTCACCCATGTGATAAACCCTGCTCTCGGTATGCAGTAACTATGCCCGGCACGGCAGATATTGAATCCAAGCGGTTTCGGATCCTTGTCCGCCTGATCACGGATCGTCTGCGGATCTTTCCCAAGAAAAGCCGCAACCTGCTGAACCGTCAGCGTATTGGATGTCATGTTCTCAATGTCGGCGAGAGTGAGTGTCACGTCCAATCACCTTCCGGCGACATGTATCCGCCACTCCGCTCATACAGCTGTTTCATCAGTTCCGGTTTGGCAATCTCCGGAGATGGCTGTTCAGTTGGAATTGCGTTTCTTGTAGTGTAGACATAATTAAGGCATGCCGCCCTGCGCTCATTGTCAAACAGCGGAGCTGTCAGCATCGTGTGCGTAACGGAATCTTCAAACTTTTCAGTGCTTTCATTGAGCAGCCTGTAGATAGCGTCGGCGATGTTTGAGTAGATTTCAGCGTACGGGGTTTCGGCATACCCAAGGTTTGTCAGTTCTTCGTCCAGTTTCTTTGCTGTGCGGGCCGCTCTTACCAACCCAAGAAATGCTTCTTTCGTTCTTTCCATAACTGTCTTTACTCCCTCTTTTTCTTGTTCTACTGCTTCATGTAGTTTTCTTAGGTAAAAAAATATCTTCCGTGCGGACACCGTAATAGTCCGCAAGTTTTTTCTGCACGGGTTCACTCGGAGTGCGCTGTCCACACTCATAGAATGCAAGGGCAGAATAGGATATTCCAAGTTCTCTTGCAACTCCCGTTCTCGTCCTGATTCCGCGCAGATGCCGCAGGATCTTCCCTGCCTGTGCCATGTCAATTTTGCTCAAGGTAACCACCTCCTTCGTATGTCCTTTGCTTGTAGTATACTACTGTTTTTGCGTTTTGCAATGCTTGAAGTATTAAGTTTCTGTTACAAAAGTGTTGTTTTTTACTACATGATATGCTATCATTACAGCCAGAGGTGATAAAATATGTCTACATTTGGAGAGAATTTACGTCTATTACGTCAGAGCAGAGGATACTCACAGGAGAAATTTGGTCGCATGATCGGGTCCAACCAGGTAAACGTGTCCGCATGGGAGCTTGGGACACGGACACCTAACCTTGCTACGATCAAGCACATTGCGGAGGTATTTAAAGTTCCTCTGTCAAGCCTGATCTCCATCCGGGACACAGGCATGGACGAGGATCTTGTCAATGAAGTAGCGGAAGCAATGCACAAAAATCCAAAGATGAAAATGCTGTTTGATAAGGCAAGGCGAATGTCTTGTAAAGATCTTGATGTTATCTTGACGGTCGCTGATGCGATTTCCGGAGAACGTGATGATAATGACTGAAGATATTCCTGTTGTATTGATGGATCTTCCTACAACCGTAAGAGGATTTGTTTGCATGGGTTCGGATTATAACCCGTGCATTGTTATCAACTCACGTCTTACTGTGGAACAACAGCGTAAAGTGTGGGAGCACGAAATGGCCCACATTACATCCGGCCAGTACGATGATGAAAACTATGTTGAATATGGTGATCCTGCATGACCTGCCCAAAGTGCGGGAAACAGACTCCGGTCTGTTCATCCTTTTGTCCTTTCTGCGGAAAGAAACTGACAGCTCCGGAGAAAAGAAAAAGTGCCAAGTCCAGGGGAAACGGACAAGGCACAGCATATAAAAGAGGATCTACTTGGACAGCATGTGTCACTGTAGGATGGGTGTATCCGAAAGACCGTAACAAACCGAAAGTCCCTGTGCGAAAAACAAAGGGCGGTTTTAAAACAAAACGGGATGCCATCAATTACTGTCCTGTTCTCCTCCGGCAGGAACACAAGCTGACACGTATGACCATGCAGGAACTGTGGAACGCATGGTATGAGATGTACGAACCACGCATTGTCCCGTCCACAATGGGTTGTTACAGGGCAGCCTATCTGCACTTTGCTCCGCTTCACGGAATGTTTATGGATCTGATTACAGCAGACGACCTGCAATCATGCATGGATTCCTGCAAGGCTGGACACCGCACCCATCAGAACATGAAATGTATTGCCGGACTTCTGTGGGGATATGCTGTCGATCATAACATTGTACCAAAGGACATAACGGACAACTTATATATAGGAAAAGGCACATCCGTCCAACGAGATCCGATTGATGACGACGAGGTTGAAGCAATCCGTAACAGCATTGGTACCGTACGGTACGCAGAGTATATCTACTGCCTGTGCTATCTTGGATTCCGTCCCGGGGAGTTTTTGGAACTGCGCAAGGACATGCTGTACTGTGCTGTTCTTCCTGCTGAAGGTGACAGAGCAGATCTTCCGGTATGGTATTTTGTCAACGGCAAAAAGACACGGGCAGGTAAAGACCGTGTCGTGATTGTGCCTGATCCTATTCTGGAGATTGTGCTGTCCCGTCTGTTTATTCCAGGCACGGAGCTGATGTTCCCCATGTACTGCTTCAACCGGAAAGTTCCACCGATGTTTGTCCGCTTTAAACCCATGTCACATGACTACTTTAACAAGCACGTATTCAAACCGCTCATGAAATCCTTTGGATTCTCCGGCACAAAGGTTCCATATTCTGCCCGTCATACATACGCTGATAAGCTGAAAAAAGCGGAAGGTTCTGACAAAGATAAAGCTGCCATGATCGGTCATTCAAACTATCTTTTTACGCAGGACAATTATCAGTCGTCACACCTGGCGGATCTGAAAAAGATCGTCGATTCCTTTTGATTCTACGGTTTACGTACTGCTTACAATAACGTCTGCACCCGTTGATTTACAATCATTCTTTTTTGTATGGGGTTCAAGAGGCCGGAAGTTCGAATCTTCTCACCCAGACTCCCCGGAAGCCAATAAAATCAAGGCTTCCGGGATTTTTTATGCCCTGTAGTATTCACTGCAAGTGGTAGTAAATTGCCTAAAATTGAATTCTACTGCTTACGCTACTGCTTACAAAAAACGACCCGTACATTGCTGTACGGGCCATGCTGTTAATACCTGGGATACGTCGGTGGCATCCAATCAGGATAGTGACCGGAATATCCGTCCATATCCCTGCTTGTATACCGACCCATTGCATCTCGTCCACGCCTGTAGGAT
>Ga0310690_10012357_pt1 | contig 10490 bp, 7 predicted proteins | sample AusTroGonzalo_MG_2_FD_207661 | JGI IMG/M metagenome (GOLD analysis project Ga0310690, IMG submission 207661) | Bovine rumen microbial communities from tropical cattle in Woodstock, Queensland, Australia - Gonzalo_04 (v2) (version 2) | ecosystem: Host-associated > Mammals > Digestive system >...
AGCCCGATGCTGTCCAGCCGCATGCCCAGGGATAAAAACAGAAGGAACAGTCCGCCCAGAATGATTACGAAGTGTATCGCGGTTGCGCGGAACGGATTATTATCGTCAATCTCATAGAGGATTGTCCCGCCGATGCTGGCCGCCCCGAAAACCCCACAGTAGATCAGATACGCCGTCACCGCCCTGTACCCCGTCATACCCCAGAAAACATCCGGAGTTCTCCACAGAAGGATGAATCCACCGCCTGCCATAAGGCCGAGAACAAAGCCCAGAAGGAGCCTGAAACAAAAGCTTCTCTTCAGATCATTCATTGTGTTCATCTCCTCTCTCTGCCAGGTCTGCCAGTCTTTTTCCGATGGAGGGAACAAATCTGCGGGTTACCCAGGTATAGCTTCCGTCCTCAAAGGATACCTTGATCGTACCCTTCACCGACAGATCAAAGCCGGAAACCCAGTTCATATTGATGATTTCAAAGCGGCTGATGCGGACAAACCACCTTGCATCAAGTATCTCCTCCAGTTCCCGCAGGGTACAGCGCACCTGATATTTTCTGTCCTGAGTCACCACTGCCAGTTTCCGGCCCGCGGTATAGATTCGGATAATGTCCGACTGATCAATCGACCTGGCGGTGTTATTGTCCCGGTAGACAGTAATCAATGATTGATCCTGTTTTGTGTCCTCCTCTGTGCGTTGACGAATGAAAGAAACAATTTCCCTGATGGTTTCCGTCTCCTCGCCTGCCCGGATAATCACTTCGGGTTCGAGCACAGAGGGATCAATATCCAGTTTTATTCTCATGCCTCGTTTCAACCCCCGCCCCTTGAATTCAAAATCAGTATGCTGAATAGATCTGAAAAGGATACAATAGTATTTTATCCACACCTCTTTTTGACACAAGCAAATTTGACTAAACGGTTGTAAAACTGTGTAAGCGGTAGCGAATAAAAGCCTTCCCAAAATGAACAGGTCAGTATTTATGGACTAATCAAGTTATAATGACCGCAGTTGTAAAACTGTAATGGAAACAGAAAGAGGCTGATTCAGATGAAAAAAATCCTGTCAATCCTGTCCGTCCTGGCGCTGATCCTTACCGTCGGCCTTTCCCTTGCGGAGGCAAAGCATATCGTCCCGCTGGAACTCACGCCGGAGAGCTATGACCTGGACAACGGTGAATTCTGGTTCACAACGGACGTCGAGGGCGAACCCACCGGGGATTCCTTTACCATGACCCTGTATCTGGAAAACCGGTATGACCTTGACGAGATTAAAAATCTGGAGAAAGGCGATACCGTGGAAGTGGACGGGAAAACCTATACGGTCGATGTCGTTGCGATTCACGGCTGGTACGATTCGAACGGTGACGGAAAGCGGGATGCAAACAACATCTTTGTCAAAGATCAGGAAACAGCGCGGTATATGCTGGAAGAATATAATTTCGTAGTCAATCAGGCTCCGCAGGATCTGGTGCCTTCATCTTATGAAATCGGCTTTACAGAAGATTATGAGAACCTTCTTTCCTTTGATATCGGCGATGACGGTTACTGCCATCCCGTGGTCAGTGATGTGACATTCCGGACAAAGATCGGCACAGTCGAAATTCCGCTGCCGCTGCCCGGGAACTTTGTTTATCATAACGAAGAAGACTGGCCGCTAAAGGATGGGACAGTCTCGGACTTCCTGTATGACCTTGAGTTCTGCAGTGAGTATACGTCTATTGCCTGGTTTAAAGACGGTAAGCTGGTTGAAGTCCGGTGTAAAGAGTGGCCCGCTTTCCTGAAAGGGTCTTCCGATTGATACCGGCATCCGGTATTTTCCCTGCTCTTCGGAATATGTTATAGCGAATAGGTTGCTTTACGCGGAAAGTCGATATACAATCATTTGCAGAGAAGATTAACCGGCTAATGATATGAGTACTTGACAGAAAGGATGCGGATGACCTATGAAAATCGCAGTCAGATATTACACAAAAACGGGAAATACAAAGCGGCTGGCAGAGGCGATCGCCAAAGCTGTCGGAGTCGAGGCGCTGCCGATCTCTGCTCCGGTCACAGAGCCTGTGGATATTCTTTTCCTGGGCAACTCCTACTATGCTTTTACCATTGATCCTGAGGTAAGAACATTTGTCTCATCGCTGGATAAGGAAAAGGTCGGCAGGATCGTTAACTTCGGATCCGCGGCGATGATGAATTCCACCTGGAAGAAAGTCAAGGCTGTAGCTGATAAGACCGGCATCCCGATGGACGAGAGAGAATTCCACTGTAAAGGTGAATTCAAGGGTGTCCATAAAGGAAAGCCTGATGAGACTGACCTTAAAGCAGCAGCAGAATTCGCCAGGAAGATAGTGGGATAAGCGTGGAACGGAGGGACGACCCTTTTCGTTCCGCTTTGAACAGGAACACGTTCTTATGCGCCATTTACATGGGTTCTGTTACGCGGCGGGAGCCAGCGCCTGCTCTTCGAACCATTCGTTGATCATTTTATCCAGCATCACGTCGTCAAAGTAGGGCGTATAATCGCCGTTGGAAAGCCGCGGATTCTCATGGGTCGGCGTCTCCAGCTCGATCCGCGCAATGGGCAGGTCGATTTTGCAGCCGTTTTCCACGGATTCCCCGTTTGCGTCCCGCAGGGCCCAGAGCCAGCTGGATATCATGAATTGCCCGCCGTTCGTCAGCGTGCCAATCTGTACGCAGCAGGAGCCGCCGCCCGTGGGCTCGCCGAGGAGCACCGCACCGTGCTCCTGCATCAGGAACGGCATCAGGTTGCCGCAGGAGAAGGCGGAACGCGTGGTCAGCACGGCATAGTTGAAATCATACTTCACTTCCTCATCCTTCTCGTCGAACACGCCGTCCAGGTTCTTGTCCGAATGCATAACCGCGTGCTCGCGCTGTCCGGTCAGGACGTTGTAGCCGTGGAAAACATTTTCCCCGAACATCAGGTCCATCATGTACATCAGCATATCGCTGCTGCCGCCGCCGTTCACGGACAGATCAAACAGGATGTTTTTGATTGCGGGATTCTCAGAAGCCCGTTTCAGGCCGGTCCAGGTAATGCCGACGGCGTCCATGGGAATCTCTCCCTTTCCGGCATAATAAGCTTCCCAGCCCGCCGCATCATCGTAAAACTCGTCGATCCGGATGATGGCGGTGCTGCCGCATTCACGGTAGACATCGTCCCCCCAGATGGCTTTCCGCGCCGTCCTGATTCCTTCACCGATTACAAGCCGTGTATAGTTCATGAGCTGAATCGTTGAGCCTATGCGGGCCCTGATCTTCCCGATAAGCTCCGGGTAAGGGAAGTCCGGATACGCGATGGCATTGATTCCGTAGTACGTGCAGTGGCCGTCGTCCAGGCCGATATTGAACAGGTTGTATAAAGCCAGCATGTATTCGGTCATGTCAGGATCCTTCAGCTGTTCTTTGATGGATGCCGTCTCCGGCCTATCGTCCAGCGCGGCGTCCAGGCCTTTTTCGCGGATACCCCTGTCCAGCAGGGCGATACCGGGATGGCCGAAAAAATAATCCAGCGTGAAGCAAAGCTCCGCGTAGTCCTCCCGGATCACGTCTTCCTCCCGCTTCCTGGTCCCGGTCAGCAGGCCGCTCATATACTTGCTCTCATACCATTTGAGGGGCAGCAGGTCGAGCGTATTCATATCCAGTATCGGTTTCAGAACCGATTCCCCGTTCCACAGCACACTGTTGCAGGCTACGTCCGTAAACATCGTGGACAGCAGTTCCAGGGGCAGATACACATCCTCCTCGTCCGCGTAAACCGCGATGCCGTACTTCGCAAAATCGAAGGTGACGGGAGCGGGCGGATCGTCAAACGCCATTTCGGAATAGTATGTCCAGGGAACGGCTGAATCCTTAACGCCGACCAAAGTCGTGTAGGGCAGCGGCGGAATCTGGAACTTCGCCCAGTCCGCGGCTTCGATTGTTCCGGCGGAAGGATCGACCAGGATCTTCGTCCCGTTGGGGTTGTCAATCTCCCAGAGCCCGCCGTCCTTCGGAGGCGTCACCGTCAGCCCCGTCTGATACATGAAATTGACATAGTCTTTCAGGCCGTAATACGGCACATGCGGCGCCGAAAGATAGAACCGCAGGTCCATGCTGCCGGTCTGTTCCTCCCCTGTCAGAATTCCGACCGTCCGCACGATATAATCCTTTCCCTCCTCCGGTTCCGGAAAAAATACGTTATATTCATCTCCCAGCGCGGCCTTCAGAATCTCCTGTTCCTGCTCATCCGGCTCGTATTCGGCCTCCAGGGCTTTCCGGTACCATTCCGCCGCCTTGCCGGCGTCTTGCTCCGGGCCCTGTCCCATACGGTAGCATTCCCCCAGCATGAACATCGCCGCCGGTTCTTCCTGCTCCGCCGCCTGTGTGAAATATTCCACGGCCCTGCCGTAGTCCTGCTCCACCTCTTCGCCGGTGTAGTACATCATTCCCAGATCGCAAAGCGCCTGAACCACCCCAAGGTCCGCTGCCTTCTGGTAGTATTCCGCAGCCTTGCCGTAGTCCCGCTCCACCCCTTCGCCGTTGAAATACATGGTCCCCAGGTTGTAGCATACGGACGTATCGCCCAGGTCCGCCGCCTTCTGATAGTATTCCGCGGCCTTGCCGATGTCCTGCTCTACCCCTTCGCCGTTCAGATACATGGATCCTAACAGAGCGTAGCTTTCACTGAAGCCAAGCTCACCGGCCCGCTCATAGTATTCAACCGCCTGACCGATATCGGGTTCCGTACCAAATCCGTACTGATAGAGCAACCCGAGAGTTTTGAACGCTTTCGCATTACCTTGATCGGCAGCCAGATGAAAATACTCCCGTGCCTTTACATAATCTGTTTCCACACCGAGGCCGTTTGCGTACAGAGAGCCGATACCTCTCAATCCTTCGGCATTGCCGGCGTCCGCCGCGAGCTGAAAGAATTCCATCGCCTTCCCGTAATCTTCCGCGTCGAAAGCGTCCCATCCGGCCTCACAAAGCTCCTCCGCGGTCATCTCCGCCTTGGGGACTTCTTCCGCCGGGGGTTCCGTTGCAGCGGTTTCGGCAAAAGCGGTTCCGCCGAAAGCGGTGAAGCACAGACAAAGAACAAGCACGAACAGAACAATCTTTTTCATGGGTTTTTCCTCCTGTTTATTCATCGGCGAATATCAAAATCATTGCAAGATAATCTCTACTCAAAAATATCATTAAAACTTGATTTTGGCAACAAAAAAACTGCCACCTGAAGGCAGCAGCAAAACTATCCGTGCCGGCATACCGGCATCATTCAAAAGCGGAACGGAAAGGTCCCTCCGTTCCGGTCCCTCCGTTCCGCAGGCTGTCACTGTTCCGCGGTTTCCATTTCTTCCGGTTTATCCGGATCATCGGTGTTTTTGGTTTCGTTATAGAAGTTGACAATGATGGATGTAATCAGGGCGACCACAATGATCCCGTAGAGTCCGAGGACTACGGAAATGGCTCTTCCCGGAAGGGTAACGGCCGTGAAATCACCGAATCCGATGGTCGTAACAATCGCGAAACAGAACCAGAGCGCGTCCTCAAAGGAAGGAATGCCGGGTTCAAACTGCGGAAGGACAATGGAGAAGGCGATCATCAGCAAAAGCATTCCGAACAGGATCTCCGCCGCGTAGGTTTTTCTCATGATTTTGCGCAGCGCATCCATTTTGATCCGGGAAAAGACAATCTGTGCAATGTAGTAAAAGATCCGGGGAATATTCAGGAGCAGCAGATAGAGCAGCGCGGTACTGCCGCCCAATGTAAACGCACAGACCACAATGAACAGAAGAAGAAGGATGGAAAGGGCCCTGGGGACCACATTGCGGACTTTGTGATTCCTGATGATGGAAAAGACATGATCCACGATCAGCGCAATCACATGGAGAATCGTTACCGGGATATATGTAATCGCTACATCCATGAACAGGAAGAGACCGCCACAGACGGCAAAAAGGAGGGAACCGATCCCGTACCGGAACCGATTCAGGCGCCAGGTCTCCCGGGTGAGCCAAGCCCTCAGCAGGAACAGCAGGGCAAAAGCGGCATACATGATGACTGCCAGCAGCTTCAGTGTTTCCGAGTCATCTTCGTACTGTTCCAGCTCCTCGACCGCTTTTTTCAGTTCTTCCAGGCCTTCAATCGGCTCCTGCCCGTTTGCTTCCGTGCTCACAGTCTGCATGTCGGCCAGTTTTTCATTCAAAGCATTCAAATCAGCCCTGACTCCTGTCGTCAGCAGACTGATGCATACGGAAAGCATCGCAGCCAGGATCACCAGCAGAAGCAATCCCTGCAGAACGATCATCAGGGGCCTTTTGTGTTTCAGTTCTTGAATTTTCATCGCTTCCTGTTCCTCCTGATCTGACGAAATCACATCCTCCGCCGGGGCGGTTTCGGACGGGGATCGTGTTATGGCTGATATTCGTCCCCCAGTACTTCCTTCAGGTGCGCCTGATCTGTTTCGTCCGGCTCAAATCCTGCTTCGAGAGCTTTCCGGTACCATTCCGTCGCTTTGTCCAGGTCTTTCTCCAGGCCCTGTCCCAGATAGTAGCACTCGCCCAGACCGAACAGCCCTGCCGGCTCTCCCTGTTCCGCTGCCAGGGTGTAATATTCGACAGCTTTGGCGTAATCCTGTTCCACTCCTACGCCGTCTTGATACATAGCCCCCAGGTTACACAACGCCCATGTGTCGCCCAGATCCGCGGCTTTCTGATAATATTCAAGTGCTTTCCCGTAGTCCTGTTCTATTCCCTCACCGTAGAAATACGAGTATGCGATATTATACCATGCTTTCGCATCACCCTGATCGGCTGCCCGCTGATAATACTCAAATGCCTTTTCATGGGACTGTTCCACCCCCAGGCCGTAATCATACAGATAACCGGCGGATCTCCATCCCTCGGCATTGCCGGCATCCGCCGCCTGCAGATAATACTCCATGGCCTTCCCGTAGTCTTCCGCGTCGAAGGCTTCCAGGCCGGTCTGGTAAAGCTCCTCCGCGGCCATCTCCGCCGCCGGTTTTTCCGTTGCCGGGGCTTCCGCTTCAGCGCTTTCGGCAATAGCAGATCCGCCGAAAACGGTGAAGCACAGACAAAGGACAAACACGAACAGAACAGTCTTTTTCATGGTTTTTTCCTCCTGTTTATTCATCGGCGAATATCATAAATCATTGCAAATTATCTCTCTACTCAAAAATATCATTAAAACTTGATTTCGGCAACAAGAAAAATGCCACCCGAAGGCAGCAGTAAAACTATCCGTGCCGGCATATCGGCATCATTCAAAAGTGGATCGAAAAGGTTCGTCCCTCCGTTCCCGCTCACATACACCTGATCCACCGGACCGGTTTTGGCAAGGATCTGAGCAGGTAGTCACTCTATCAGCATTTTTCTGGTTTTTGCCATATAAACGATCATCAGGAAAATGGTCATAATCACCCAGGAGACCGGCTCTGTCACGCAGACTCCGACAAATCCGAACGATGGAATCAGCCACAGGGCAGCGATGATCTTCATCAGCAGTTCAATGACACTGGAGATAACCGGCGCGGTTTTCTGGCCCATACTTTGCATGCTGACTCGCATTGCCAATAGAACACCCAGCACCGGGAAGAAGGGAAAATGAATGTGCAGACTAAGCACCGCGTTGTCAAGAATTTCCGGATTATGCGTTCCGGTTGTGAACTGAATGATGGCCCGTCCGAACAGGTAGACAATCAGGCAGGAAAACAGACCCCAGGCAATTTGCATCCCCATGATTTTTTTCAGCGTATCCCGGATTCTCTGCTTCTGCTTCGCACCCCAGTTCTGGCCCACAAAGGTTCCGGACGCGTTCATCATACTGCTCATGGGCTGCATCAGGATATTGATGATCCGCCGGGCAGCGGTGTGCGCCGCGATATACATTCCGCCCAGAGCATTGGCCGCACCCTGGAACACTACAGAGCCCAGATCCACCACGCTGTACATAAATCCCATGGCTCCGCCGGTGGTGAGCATCTCTTTTGTCAGTCCTTTTTCCAGCCGGAAATCCTCCTTTGCCGGCAACATGCCGCGGTAATTCCGGTATACATAAATACCGGTCAGAATTCCGGAAACCGCCTGAGCCACAACCGTTGCCAGTGCTGCGCCACCTACGCCCATATGGAGCACCGCCACAAAGAGCAAATCCAGCATGATGTTCAGCAGACTGGAAAGGATCAGGAAATACAAAGGGGTTTTGCTGTTTCCGAACGCCCGCAGGACTCCGGCGAACATGTTGTAGCAGATCGTCGCCGGTAGGCCTCCGAAAATGACTGCCATATAGCTGTATGCCTGGTCAAAGATGTTTTCAGGCGTGTTCATCAGCCGCATCAGGGAAGGCAGGAAAATCAGCGCCAGGACAGTCAGGGCAGCTGTGATAATCCCGTCCAGCACCATCATGTGTCCAATGGATTGGCGGATCTTTCCCTGCTCATGAGCACCGAACGCCTGTGTCACAATCAGAGCAAATCCACTGTTCAGTCCCCAGGCCAGATCAATGATCAGACTGTAAAGGGACGAGGTTGTCCCAATCGCAGCAATCGCCTGATCTCCCAGGCAGTATCCGGCTACCATGGTATCCACCATGGAATAGACCTGCTGGAAGATGTTTCCGATAAACAGGGGAATAGCAAAAGTTAGAATCATCCTGACCGCGTTTCCCTGCGTCATATCCAGAACTGTTGCTTTTCTTTTCGACATCATTCTCAATTCCCTTAATCCGTCAGGCGCGCCGCCTGCTATCCACAAATGATAATTCGCCAAAAACAAAAAAATGCCCTGCTTCCGAAGAAGCAAGGCCGCTTGCCGACAGGATCGCGAGGGCGAAACATTCAATCCAAGATCAGCCTTCCGGAAGCCTCCTGATAGATTGCCGGAATCACGCCTCCCAGGTTTTCCTCAATGTATTTCATGAGCATTTCGTTATCGGAGAGCGGCAGGATTTCCAGAATATCCGCCTCTTTGAACATCATATATCCGTCTCCGCCGGTTAACAGGAACATGTTTGTGGAGATCACATATTCGGCTTTCGGGTCAAGATCCCTGCCTGCTATTTTTACATTGTGTACACGGTAATCTCCGTCCACACAGATAAACTGCTTTTTCTCATCTTTTCGCACGCTGCTCTCGATATCCGTATAAACACTGAATGAGATTCCCGAAACCTGCAGGAAACCGCCGACTCTCTCCGGGAGGAAGGATACGCTGAATTCCAGCGCATCCAGAATCATCTGTCCGCTGACGCTTGCCTTTACGATTTCATTGTAGTAAGGAAGAGTATTCAGGACATCTTTATAGGTGATCTCTCCCGCGTTCAGGTTGTTGCGTACGGAACCGGCATTGATCATAGCCGCCTGGGCGCCGGTAAAGAAACGCTGGGAATCCGCGACCAGGTCACACAAGCCGTTTTCTTCGCCCCGGTTGTAATCCCGAACCCCGTCCCATACAATCAGATCAGCCTCATTCCTGCCGATTTTTCGCTCCAGCACAGGCTTATACGAAGCGGTGATGTCATCCAGAAATGCTTTCATTTCCGGATCGACATATCGATCCGTTTTTCTGCGCTGGACGAGCTCCGAGGGGATTCCGGAAACAGACGGGACCTGATCAACAAGAGTTGCCTCCAGGCGACCGTCCCGGTAGATTGTCAGTTGCCCGATGGCTTTCAGTTTCTCTCCGGCCTGGATAATCGGGATCATGCGACCCTCCTTGTCGGGGATTTGTGTATTGTACACTTCATGCGTATGGCTGTCGATCACCATATCCAGGCCTGTCAGTTTTCCGACAACGGCATTGCTTGAGTAGACCGACGGGACTTCTGTATCTCTGCCGAGGTGAGCAATCAGGATCACGTAATCCGCTCCGTTTGCCCGAACTTCATCGATATTCTTCTGCAGGGCGTCGCATAGCCTGTCCCCGGTATTGTCCGCAAGAAAGTCGTACATCGGCTCGCCGACTTCGTTCACGATATTCCGAATCCTGGACCGCGTGAAAGTATCCGGCGTAACCGCCGCCACAAAGCCGATCTTCAGGCTGCCGGCTTCCAGGATCTTCCAGGGGCGAAAAACTGGCCCGCCGTCAGTGGTGCAGAAATTAGCGCAGATATATCCGCAGGAAAGCTGCTCGGCACAATCGTCCAGCGCTTCAAAGCCGAAATCGAATTCATGGTTTCCGGGAATCGCAAGGTCATATCCCGCCCGGTTCATCATTCTGATGATCTCCGTACCTTGGGAAATGGAACCGATAACAGCCCCCTGTATGGCGTCACCGGCATCCACGAGAAGGACATTTTTGTAAAGCGATTCCAGTTCCTTTTTATAGAGAACAAGCCCATCATAACCGATATAATCCTCATATCCCGCATGGACATCGTTGGTACAAAGAATCACTGCGGCTACATCCTCCGGATTGCCGGCAGGGTATACCTTCGCACCCTGGTCAGCAGCGGGCACCTCCGCATATGCAAATGCACACG